>Ga0302292_1000705_pt1 | contig 22896 bp, 19 predicted proteins | sample III_Fen_N2_1_FD_194553 | JGI IMG/M metagenome (GOLD analysis project Ga0302292, IMG submission 194553) | Peat permafrost microbial communities from Stordalen Mire near Abisko, Sweden - III_Fen_N2_1 | ecosystem: Environmental > Terrestrial > Soil > Wetlands > Permafrost | place: Sweden: Abisko...
TATAGAGAATTTGCATTTATATAAGGTATATGATAGCATAGTTTCATCTATGGCAAAAGTCTGTGATATAACAAAAAAGGGCTCAATAATGGGTGGAGGATACTCCAACGTTGTTCGTGCCACCAAATTCAACCCTACAGGTATGGTTCGCAAATATGCAAACCTTCAAAAGAAGCGTATATATGTTCCTGAGCTTAAGAAATACTTCCCTCTTACAATTTCCACTAAAGCTATCAAGACTATCAATAAACACGGAGCTTACGCAGTCTTAAAAAAAGCCGGAATCATTAAATAAAATCCTCACAATTGTGAGGATTTTATTTTTGTAAGAAATTACCCCGTATAGATTTTTTAGAATAGTTCTTAAGAAATGACTTGCGCAGGCTGTCGAGCCGAGCACGAGCAAAAAATTCAGCAGAATTTTATTGTGTGCATTTCGAAAGAAGCTATTCAAAAAATCTAGAACAAACAATTTACATCTTTCGAAAGAAGCTATTTCAAAGGAGAGCTATCTTATGTAAACTATTTTTGAGACAATACCCTCCCATCTGTTTCAAAAATTATATTCCCAAAATCAGAAGTTTTTAAAAATGGTATATGAAGACTTAGAAGTCTATCAATTAATTCTTTATGCGGGTGACCATACTTATTATTTTTATCTACAGAAATGATAGCAACTTCTGGATTAATTTTTTCAAGCCACAAAAGACTAGATGAAGTTCTAGAACCATGATGCCCAAGTTTTAAAACATCAGCTTTTAAAGTATTATCATTTTCATTCCATTCTATTAAATTTTCAGTAAAGAAAGGAGCATCTCCAGTAAACATAAACGATTCATTATTATAGACGAGTTTCCCTACTATAGACCCCTCATTACTTTCCAAATTATTTACATTTCTATCAGGGAATAAAATATCAAAATAAATATTTTTCTCTGCATCTAGTATTATATGCATTCCCCGATGAGCAATAATTTTATTTATTTTTTTCTTTTGATTTTTTTCTTCTAATGAAGCATAAACTTCCGATGAAGAGCTCGCACCATTTTCAATGATACTTGTCACTTTATAATTATCCAACAATAATGGGAATCCTCCAATGTGGTCAGAGTCTGGATGAGTCGCGACTATCACATCTATAGACCTATCAGCAAAAGGCATCACTTTCGCCAAACTTGAAAGTAACTTGGCATCGGGTCCTCCATCTATAAGCATTTGTTTTCCATTTGGAGCTTCTATATAGATAGCATCACCCTGGCCAACATCTAGGAATACAACTTTCAAATATAGATTATTTTTATGTGAAAAAACCAAATACCAAATACTAATAGTCAAAATAGCAAGTATTATAATAGTTATATATGGTAAATATTTCTTTACTCGTTCCATGTTATACTTTATATATTAACACTAAATATATAGAAATACATTATGGAAACATTTACAACAAAAAATTTTGAGTTAGGAGAATTAAAAGGTATTAGTACTAAAACAATAGAAGAACATCTAAAACTTTATAAAGGTTATGTAACACATTCAAATCTTGTTTTATCTAAAATTAGTGAACTGTCTGGCGATGCAGAAGCTAATATAGGAATTTTAAGTGGATTACAAAAAAGATTTGGATTTGAATATAATGGAATGAGAAATCATGAAATTTATTTTAATTCTCTTTCTGGTGAAGCAAAAAACATAGAAGAAAATAGTCAACTCAAAAAAATGATTACCGACTGCTATGGTTCATTTGAAAAATGGTTTGAGTTATTTAAAAGTATTGCAACAACAAGAGGAATAGGATGGGCAATGCTTTATTATGATAAAAAGGAAAATAAATTATTCAATGCTTGGGTAGACGAACAACACATAGGAATACTTGTAGATTGTTCTCCTATTTTAGCTTTAGATATGTGGGAGCACTCATACTACTTAGACTATACTCCAGCCGAAAAGAAAAAGTATATAGAAGCCTTCTTCGCAAATCTAAATTGGGAAGTTATTGAGGAAAACTACAAATCAGCTTCTAATAAATAGAATTATTCTTCCAGTATCTTTCCTTTCTCAATTTTAACTTCAATATTACAATCTAACATTTCTATAAAAGATTCATCATGACTAATTACAATAAAAGTTGTGTTCGGTCTTTTTAATTTTTCATTATTTATTATAAAAGCTATATCTTTCTTTGTCTTTTTATCCACAGAAGCTGTTGGTTCATCAAGAAAAACTATCCTTGAATCACTATTCCTTATCTTTAATAAAACACGAGCTAATCCAATTCTTGATGTTTCTCCTCCTGAAGTATTAACAGAATTACCAGAACCACCTAATAACTTTTCATCTAAATTATTAAATCTTTCACTTAAACCAACCTCCTTTAATATTTCTTCAATCTGACTATCTTTTAATTCTGTCTTTAATCCAAATTTTAAATTTTCTTTCAAACTTCCTTCAAATAAATATGGGAATTGAGATAAATAGGCAATTCTATTATAAATTGATTCATCACCTGTTTTTTTAATATTTTCAACGGAAACACCCCCTAATTCAACTTCACCAGATGTTGGGTGATAATATCCTGAAATTACTTTCATTAATGTTGTTTTACCAGCACCACTCGCACCAGATAAGTATGCCATGGAACCAGAAGGAATACTTAAATCGATATCATCCAATATTTTCTTATTATCCATTTCAACAGAAACATTTTTTAAGATTATATCGTTATTTTTTATTTGACTAATATCTATTCTGTCCTTTTCCTTTTCTTCCTCTTCCTGTGCATACCCATTAAACATTAACTCCATTTGCATGACACTACGTAATGATTTTAATAATTTTCTTTTTGTGTTTAATAAACTCTGAATTCCATAAATAAAATTATTAGAATAAATAATAGCAGCAATAAATTGATCATTGGAAGCACCTGCTAATTTACTAGCAACACCTAAAAGTGTCATATTTATTGCCCCACTAAAACTACTAAAACCATCTGATAAAACTTGAAAATAATTTTTATTACTCTGTGCTATTTTATTATCTTCAATAAAACTTTTCATTTCATTAAAGAACTTCTCTTTTTCTCCTGCTAAAATTATTTCCATATGAGCCCCAAGTTGTTGACTAATTTTCTGTGACATCTGTTCTTGAGTTTTTTCAGCACCCCTCTGCTTTTCCCAAAACTTTCCATATTTTTGAAGATATTTATCTAAAGCAATTGTTATACCTGAACCTAAAATAGTACCTCCTGCTAATATTGGACTTTTTTCATATAAAACCACAGCACTTGTTACTAACATTGTAACTGTTGGCAAAATATCAAAGCTGAAAGTATTCAAAACGTTTTCATAACTATTTAAACCTTCTTTGGCTCTACTTTTAACCGTCTCCTGACCAAATTTATTTGTTTCATTAGGCGGAAACTCTGTTAAATTCTTAGCTGTAAATTCACCAACACCACCTTCTTTTTTATAATTACTATTTATAAAATCTTTATAATGTTTTTGAATAGCTATAGACAAACCTGCTCCACCAAACGAAGAAGCTGCATACAGTATTATTTGATTCATATCAGTATTATTATCTTTAAAAGCATCAGCAAGAAATTTTGGAGCATATCCTTGAATAAAAGCAGGAATTACTAATGCTGCAGATATTCCAATATATTTTGTTTTATCACCTTTCATAAAATGATCAAATATATCTTTAATCTTACTCATCATTTCGATCTTATGAACAGGTAAGTCATTGATATCTTTTAAATCACAAATTTTAATAAGTTCTTTAAATTCCTCATCAGAGAATCCTGCTTTTTCATATCTTTCTTTAAGTTCATTAAGTAACTCTTCTGTTTTATCTTCTTTTGAGTAAAAATTAATTTTTCTCTCTTTATTACCCTTAGAAATTTCAGATTTTATTTCATCAATATTTGTTCTAAATTTACTAGCATTATGTGCTAAACGATATGAATCAAAATATAATCGTAATGAAAAAAGGAGTTCTTGTTCTTCAACCCCCAAACTTTTCTTTTCTCCATTTTTATACAAAATCTCTATATTGCCCTCTTCGTCTTCATTTATTTTCTCAATTTCTTCTTTATTTAATTCAAGATCCTGAATTTCAGCCATTAATAATTTAATATGATTATCTGTTGTTTCGTCCAGTTCTTCTAAAAAATTAGTTTTTTCTATTTCCCTTTTTATTTCTTTCCTAATATTAATCATATCTACTACTAAATCCTTTGGTAATTTATCTTTACCAAATCTACTTTCTAAAACACCTTTCACTAAATCTAAATTTTCTTTTTTCTCATCAAAAGATTCCTTCTGAGAAATTCCCAAATCTTTGATTGAACTGTTTTCTAAATTCATATAAGAATTATACCATTTATTTATAATTTAATTAAAATAATGAGAAAATAAGCATATTTTTAAACACTTTAATCCTTTCTTTTAAAAACGAAATAGAGCAAAAAGATGTAAATTAGAATTGCTAGTGAAAGTGGAAAGGATTGGATGGTAATACTCGCAAAAGAAAGTGACCCGAAGAAATGAATAACCGAGAGCATATAAAGAAGAATAATATACGAAATATATCCAAAAAGTATTGATAGTAATGGAAAGATGAATCCAATTATTCCTGTAATAAAAATAAAAAGCATAACCGTAGGGATAATTAATAATATAAGAAAATTAGTAGGCAAAGAAACCAAAGATAAAACTCCTGTCAAATATAAAAGTATAGGAAGCACGGAAATCGTCGCCGCGACAGTGCTCGCTACCATTTCTCTAATCCCATATCGGAGAGGAAGAAATCTAAACCAATTTATAACTTTCGGAGTTAGATAAAGCACTCCTCCTGTTGCAATAAAAGATAATTGAAAAGACATATCAACCAAAACCCTTGGATCATAAGCGACCATCAGAAGTCCTGCTGTGACGAGGGCTCTTCCCGCTAAATATTTTCTATTTGTCATTCTACCTAAAAGCATTATAGAAGCCATAATTCCAGCTCTTATTGCCGTCGCAGATGCCCCAGTCATAATGATAAAGAAAATGATAACTATAAATCCTAATACAATAGAAATAGTGGTAGAGAAAATTAAACCAAAAACTTTCATTACATTGTTCGCCACGATAGAGACGTTGTATCCCGATAAGGCTATGATATGTATCGTGCCCGTTTCTATAAATTCTTGTTGTGTGTCAGTATCAAACCCTCCCCTTGCTCCCAATATCAAACCATTTGCTAAGTCGCTCTCAGGCATAGGAATAACATTATTAATATTTTTAATAAAAGAATTTTTTATTTTATAAAGTAAACTTTTTATTTTACTCCCATTACCTTTTGAAATTATTTCTATATCAGCATTTTTAATAATGTAATAAATATCTTTATTAGCTAAATACCTTTTATAATTAAATTCTTTACCTGTATTAGTTACAAAATTTTCAGGCTCTTCTAACACACCACTTACTTTCACTTCATCTCCATAAGATACTTCTTTTTCTCTACATATAAGGACTAAAATATTTACATCTTCACCTTTTAAGATTATATTTAAATGCTGATTCTTTATACGAATATCAGGATCGTCACTTATCATACCCTCGAGCATTACCTCTTTCCCCACCACATTATTATATTGAGGTCTCTCAGGTATAAAAAAGAAAAATCGCACGAGAGCGGTAATTAATAAAATAAAAACTATTAAAATCTCTTTTTTCGACATATTAAATAAAAATCTATACGGGCTAATTAAACACAAAACAAGAATGTTCTCGAGCGAACCCTTTCGCAGGCTGTCGAGCCGAGCACGAGCAAAAAATTCAGTAGAATTTTATTGTGTGGTGAGTCCGAGAATATTTATTATGAAGTGTTTACTATTTATACTTTTGTTTTCCTGCATAAGTTGTCGCTATTTCATCTGCTTTATCATTATAAATATGCCCTGAATGCCCTTTCACTTTTTCCCAAACAATTTTTCCTTTAAATTCACGGACAAGTCCGATCAATTCTTTCCACAACTCTTGATTCATAACTGGTTTTTTATTAGATGTCTTCCATCCATTTTTCTCCCAACCAAAAATCCAATTTGTCACACCCCCTAACACATATGCTGAATCCGCATGAATAGTCACAACGTTTTCTTTATATTTTTCTTTTATATATTTAATTGCTTCTATCACAGCCTCTAGCTCCATACGATTATTCGTCGTATGTTTATCATATCCTCCAAGTTCATCTATTATTTTCTCATCACAAACTACAACCGCCCCCCACCCTCCAGGCCCCGGGTTCCCCAATGATGATCCGTCTGTATAAATTTTTATTTCTTTGTTCATAATATATCTACTATTCTTAATCTTAATTCTGTTTTACCACCAAAAGTATTTTTCTCAAAAGAAGCTATAAGGTTTATTCTTTCTCCTACATTTATCATATTACCAAAACTTTCTTTATTTTTAAAGAAGATTATCGCTTTTATTATCTTACCCTTACTATTTATAAAGCAGAGCTCTAAATGATTTTTTTCTTTCCCAAATTCTTTTACAGCATATATTGGTAATTCTTTAAAAAGAAATTTTGGTTTTGGGTTCCCTACTCCATATGGAGCAAGCTTCTCTATTACATTATAATTAGAAATATTTACATCATCTATATCTATAGTCGCCTCTGCTCCGTCTCCCACTGCCTGCTCTTCTACTTCTCTATCTTCCCCATAAACTTTTAAAATTCTCTCTTCTAAGAAATGTATTTCTTCATGCGATACTGCGAATCCTCCAGCACCTGCGTGCCCTCCAAAAGAAGATATACTATTCTCTGGCAGTGCACTCATTATCTCTACCAAATTTACTCCTCCATAAGATCTGCATGAGCCTTTCAAAACATCACTCCCATCAGATCCCCAAACAAACACTGGCCTTTTATATTCTTCAACAATTTTGGAAGCAATTATTCCTAAAACTCCTACACGCCAAGATGGATTACCTATTACTATCACCTTCTTCTCTTCTCTTTTACTCATTGTCTTTTTCACATCTTTCATTATGTGAGCAACCATAATCTTTCTTTCATCATTTATTTTAGATAAATTATCCGCTGTAGTTTTCGCAACTACGACGTCAGTAGTAGAAAGCATTTCAAACGCTAGCATCGGATCTGCCATCCTACTTGCTGCATTTATACGAGGAGCTAAAGTAAAAGTAATATCTTCTTCTGTTAATTTTGTTACCTCTACATTCGCTTTCCTGAAAATTTCTACCATTCCAGGTCTTTTGCCCTTTTGTAAAACTTTTAATCCATAACTTGCCAATACTCTATTCTCATCTAGTAGTGGAACTTGGTCTGCAAGGGTCGCGACTCCTACCATATCAAGTAGCCACTTCTCCCACCCTTTATTTATTTTCCAATACTCTCCATATTTTGCAATTAAAGCCTGTATAAGCTTAAAAGCTATTCCTGCTCCACAAAGCATTTTGTCTGGGTAAGGACAACCTTCTTGTTTAGGATTGAGAATTGCATAAGCATTTGGTAATAAATCTATAGTAAACCCGCCTTCGCTTTCGCTACGGCGAGGCAGGTGATGATCTGTAATTATCACATCCATTCCAGAAGCTTGTGCTTCTACCACTTCATCTTTCGCTGTAATTCCTAAATCAAAAGTTATTAAAAGATTTACCTCTTCTTCTATAAATTTCTTTATTGCATCCATATGAAGTCCATATCCTTCATCGTGTCGGTCTGGTATATATATACTAAAATTTTTATAACCAATTTTATTAAAAAAGTCATACATTATAACTGCCGAAGGTATACCATCACAATCATAATCAGTATAAATTACTATTTTTTCTTTAGCTTCCACTGCCTCAAAAATTCGCACACAAACTTTCTCCATATCTTTCATTAGATACGGATCATAAAGTCCATCTTCATATGAAGGATATAAAAATTTTTCTTTATCTTCTCCTTTTATTCCCCTATTCTTTAGAAGTAGTTCTAGAAGTTCAATTTCATTTGGCATAATAATGATTTTTAATTTTGCTTGACATATTACTAGTGTTTGTTACTATATACGTATAACGACGAAAAAGGTTCCAAACGGCTAAATGCCTAAGGAGCCTTTTTCATTTCTATCTTCTTTTTTGTGTCTACATTATCAAGTGCAGCAAAGCATGGAGCCCCCAATTTTTTATATAAAGATGATGCTCTCTTGCCATCAGGAAAAACAATTTTTTCAAATTTTGACTCAGTAATCAAAAAATCAACAAGTTGCTTATAATCACCATCTCCAGAAACAAGCACAATTTTATTAAAATTTTCTTTATAATAAAGTTTCTTCATAATATGAAGAATAATATCAGAATCAACATTCCCCTTCTTTTTACCAAGCATTAAAGAGGTGTGTTCACGAAAAAGTAAAATAAATCCTGCACTTTGTATCTTTTCGTATAATGATTGCTGTGACTCATCTAAATATCCTAAAAAATAAAAAGATTTTGATACATTATATTTTTGTTCAAGATACACTCTAAATCGTGATAGATCAATCTTCCATGGGTTAACTTCTCTTTTAGTTGTCCCCATATAAAGATTTTGTCCGTCTATATATGCATAATTATTTCTTTCTATATCCATATTTTTATACTTTATTTTAACGCTTTGATTCCAGGAAGAGTTCCTTTAGCAAGAAAGTCTAGAGTTGCACCTCCACCAGTTGAGACAAATCCTATTTTGTCCGCTAATTTTAATTTAGTTATGAGAGCGACAGTATCCCCTCCACCGACAATACTATTTGCTTTACTTTTAGAAATAAGTTTCAAGATTTTCTCTGTTGAACCACCAAACCCACTTTCGTATTTACCAAGTGGTCCATTCCAAAGTATAAATGCTGCTTTTTCTATAAGTCCACCTAGAAGTTCCACTGTATCTTTACCGATATCTACTATAGATTCATCGTGCAAGACTTCATTTGGTTTTACGTTGCGACTTGTATTACCTTTATTTGCAATTACATCAATAGGAAGAACTAAATTTTTATTTTTGAAAAAAGGTTTGACTTGCACCATTCCTTCACTTACCAAAGATGTGCCGACTTCATAACCTTTACCTTTAAAGAAATCATTGGCTATCGCTCCTCCGATAAATACATGATCGGCTTCACGAAGAAACTTTTTTATTAAAGGAATTTTTGTTTCAAATTTTGACCCACCAAGAATAAAAAGAAATGGGTGTTTAGGATTAAAAGCTTTAGATAAATTATCTACTTCGTCTATCATTTGTAGTCCTGCATATCCAGGTAAGCACTTCACAATACCTATAATGGAAGCGTGTGGTCGATGTGATACCGAGAAAGCATCATTTACATATATATCTCCATATCTAGAAATTCCTCTGGCAAAAGATGGGGAATTTTTCTTTTCACCTTCTTCACGACGAATATTTTCGAGCAAAACTACATCTCCATTTTTTAGATCATTAATTATTTTTTTAGTTTCATCAGAAAAGATTGAAGATTCTATAAAATGAGCCTCAGGTAAAAACTTTTTAAGCCTTATAGCTACAGGTTTTAAACTTTCTTTTCCATCATCTCCAATATGAGCTAAAAGTATCACAATGGCTCCTTTCTTTTTTAAATACTCTATCGTAGGAAGAGATGCTTTAATACGAAAATCATCCAATATTTTTCCATCTTTCATTGGCACATTAAAATCTACACGCATAAGGATCTTCTTCCCTTTCAAATTCTCTATGTCTTTTATTGATTTCATTTTTGATTTTTACGAAAATCACGTCGCGCAACCGACAATTAAAGCGCGACGGCCAAATTAATAATCTCACTAAACTTCTTTTTATTCAGACTATCGCGTCCGACAAGTAAGCCCAAAGCTCCACCTTCTTTTATAAAAGATTCTGCATTTAAAGGATTGACCGATCCTCCATAAATTATTTTAACCTCGTTAGCTGTCTTCACATCATACATATCTGCAATTACTTTTTTTATAAAAATTCTTATTTCTAAAAATTCTGAGGGAGTAGCTACTCTTAGAGCATTACTTCCTATCGCCCAGATTGGTTCATAAGCAATTATGATATTTTTTACTTGTGGTTTTGCTACACCCTTCAATCCTTCTTCAATTTGTTTTTTAATAAAAGATAAATAAAATCCATTAGTATCTCTATTGTTCTCTCCCACACAGAAAATAGGATTAATTTTTGATTTCAAACTAATTAGAATTTTTTTGTTTACAATTTCATTCGTATCTCCTACCATTCTTCTTTCCGAATGACCTACAATGACATACTCCACCCCAAAATTTTTAAGCATATCTATAGAGATTTCTCCTGTATAAGAACCTTCTTTTTCATAGAAAACATCCTGGCTTCCTAATTTTAATTTTTTATTTTTAATTTTATCTTTTAGATATAAATATGGAAAAGGTGGACAGACTATTACGTCTATCTTTTTTAAGTTTTTTATAATAAAAGAAACATTTTTAAAGATAATTTCCGCCTCTTTTTTAGATTGTGGATTCATCTTCCAATTAGCAACAACAATTTTGTTTGTTTCATTCATTACCCTATTTTACCACAAAAACACCAAAAATCGTATTCTAGTTTTAAATGGAAGAATTTACTTAACTTTCGCCATATATTTATAATTCACCAGTATCATGATTATAAACAAAGACAAAGTAAGGGCCATAACAGGCATTGTGATATACCCAAATTCATATATGTAACGAATTGCACAAGATACTCCTCCTCTGGATGGGTCTATACAAGAAGGACCAGAAGTTAGTCCTGCTTCTACAAAAATGTGATATATAGAAACAATTGATCCAAATATTGCGAAAACCATACTGAAATCAATAATAGAGTGGTCTTTCTTATACAACTCCATAGAGAAAAGTATTAGTTGCGGATATAAGAAAATTCTTTGTATCCAACAAAGTTCACAAGGTGGAAACCCGACAATCTCAGAATAGAAAAGTGATAAACAAAATGCTCCAAGTCCCGCAAGGAAACCTAAAACAAAAGTCCATTTTTTTAAAAAAATTAAAAGTAAATTATCTCTTCTTCTTAAAAAAAGAAAATTAATTAAAACAACAAGAATAACAATTTGTAAAAAAATTGTTCCAAGAGAAAGTATTTGATTTACTATTTCTACATATGCTGGCATATTATTTAGGTAAGGGACATTGTGTCTTATCTGCTAAAATTTGAAGTGAAAGTTCCCCAGTTGATTGAGTCCCGTCTTTAAAAATCCAAGTTGGATATCCTTCAATTTTTTTATCTTTACATATTTGAGTTTGACTATTGTCAGGATTTGAACATTCTATATAAGGAAGATACTGTTTGGAAGAACCAAATAATTTCTTTTGACTCTGACAATGTGGACACCAGAAAGCACCATAAAATTCTGCTCCAGAACTTTTCAAACACTGTGCAAACTGATCTAATTTTTTAGAAGGCACAATACTATCCTTATTCAGAAATACCCCCAATCCCCCTATTAATAAGACTACTATAACAACGAATATAATAAAAAATTTTGTTTTCATACTTTTATAGTATATCAGAATGAAAGCTTATTCAAAAGCCAACTAAAAAGAGTTTTTAAAGTCTTCCAAAACCGTGAAATAGTGGATGTTTTAACCTTTTCTGTATTTAAATTATCATTTTTAGATGAAGACAAATCGTTTTCTATAATTTTTGTTGGTTTTATTATAATTTCTTTTTTTGTTTGTTGAATTTGTATTTTTTTCTCTGGCACTTCCAAACTAACAACTTCTGGTTTAGAGAATTTATTTAGAATTTCATTCCAAGGTTTATGTGAAATAGCAGGGATTGCATAAGCCGTCGCCCACACACGATTATTTATACTTTCTTTAGTATCTCCTACTCCACCATCTATTCCTTGTTTTGAAGTTAAATACGATTCTCCTTTTAATATTTCTTTATTATCAAACAAAGTTTGTAATACCCAAGAAGTGCTAAAAACATTTTCAAAACTTCCATCTGACTTTCGCTTGGAAATAATATAAGCTTCTGCTTTTGAAATTGCAGTTTCTATTCCAGAAATATTTTCAAAACCTTTCAAGGCTTGAATAGAAGCAGAGGTCATATCCACACTTCCCCAAGATCCATCTTTATTTTGTTTAGAAATTATATAATTTATATCTTTTGAAATTATTTCATCATTTATTCCATACCCCGCATTTTTAAGAACTATCAAACCAAAAATATCATCATTTATAAGTGTTTTATCTCCAAATTGAGTTCCATCAAAACTATCTACTATTTTTTTAATATAATTTATATCTTCTTCATTGTAAGGATTTATACCCAAAGCCATGAGAGCCATCGCATGTCTTTCATTATCTGTCGGTATATTTGAATCTAATTTATTTTCTTTATAATATTTTATCAATTTATCTTTTATATTTTGATCATCCCCTGCTCCTACTGCTACCCAGTCAGTATATAGAGAATCTCCATATGACCCATCATTTTTTTGATTTATTTCTAAAAATTTTAAAGCATTATCTGTAGAGAAATTTTTTACAGTTATTATTGGTTGTATAATGTTTGTAGCATATGAACCACTCCCGCCACTACTTTTTATAATTTTTTCAGGATTAATTGTAATTTCTTTTGAATCAATAAAATTATTTTTTTGTATTTTTATTGAGAGTTTATCATCACTCTTTATTTCATAAGAAAATTCTCCATTTGAATCTAAATCATTTGAATTACCATTTATTATTACTTTTCCACCTATTACGTTTTTCCATAATGGATTCCAAGATGAATCCAATCCCAATTCTTTTCCTGTTATTTTTATAGTGTCCCCAACTTTAGGATTTATATTATCTACTATTACATCAAGAGGGTTTGTATTGTAATAAAAAAGTATATGATCATTATTCTGTAAAATATATTGTTTGGCAGAAAGAGAGTATGAACTCGTCGGACTTGTATCAATGTTTAAATTTGCAAGCCACATCCAATAAACCCCATTATTACCATCATTATTTACAATTCCTCCCACAGAATTCATCCAGAGTCCTGACCAAATACTAGGAACTCCCGATTCAAAAAGAGCACAATAAGCTGTAATATCATCAGGTGTGTTTACATCATTATCACTATCACAAGGAGTTACTGTTATATCACCATCATAAATTGTGTTAGTGTTTGTTTTTATCTGTAAATTAACTTTTGTGTCTGCAAAAGCATTAGAACCATAAAACAATATTATGAATGTAAACAATATTGTAAAGATAATTTTATTTTTCATACTTCCAAGAGATTATATCCCCATTATTAATTTTATAATTAGACACTCCAACATTAGCAGAAATTCCATTTACATAATACATCCAATACGAACCATCTCCTCCTTTAATACCATTTATCTCTTCTATAAAAACTCCCAACCCTATATGTTCTTTGTATTTGAAGTTAAATGTATTGAGTGGCGGACTTTCTTTTTGTAATTCTTGCATTACTTCAAAAACATTTGCATTATCTTTTACTTCTATATCATATTTTTTATCTAAAACCTCAAGTGTAACTTTTATATTTTTCGGTAATAAGACCTTAGATTCTATTTTTGTATTTATTCCTTCTTTGATAAGGGGAGGTTGGGAGGGGTTTTTTATAAAAGAAAAAACAAATATAAATAAAATACAAGAAAGTAAAATTACTATTAAAATTTTTAAATATTTTTTATTTTTCATAAATATAAACAAAAAAGCTCCTACCTAAGCAGAAGTTTTGTAAATATATATAAATATATTTTCCTGCTCGGGATTATCAATATGTTAAGACCGGACTTGTTCTAAATTTTTAACTTTAGACTTTACCGTTGCGGCACAGTGGAGGAATACCTTGCCTCGCCGAAGTCTCGACGAAGGAGGGTCACCTCACTTCCAAACATATTAATTTAAATTTTAAAAAACTAACTTACCAACACAACTTTATTATTTCTTTGACTCGCTGTAGTTTTAACAGAAGCGGTCACTAACCATTTTTCAATGACTGGTGAGAGAACTATAGCAAAAGATACGTTTCCAAGCAAGTGAAGAACTGTAAAAGGAATTTGTCCTGTAAATGACACTATAAAAGATTGATGGAAAAATAGTGGTCCAATAGTAAGTCCTGTGACAATATCATAAAGTATTGTCGCAACGACAGCATATAAAGCATAATTTTTCCATCCAGATCGATTTTTAAAATAATATTGTGCTCCTAATCCTAAGAATCCATAAGCGAAAGCCGTTACGAGAGTCCAAATGCCAATTCCTGAAGTCATAGAATCAAATAGAAATATACTAAAGAATCCAAACATAAAAGACATAAATCCTCCATATATTTTACCGATTGGCATTATAACAGCCATTATTGGTTCTACATTAGGTGCTCTAAAAGGCATTAACCTTACTAAAAGGACTCCAGCAAAAACAATTGTAGTTTTGATCCAGTTTTTCTTCATAAAATAATCTGTCCACATGTCTGACTTGTGGAAAATACTACCACAAATCAGACATGTGGTCCACTTTTACACTATATCACAAACACCAGAAACACAAGCAAGTTCTCTTTTTACTTCAGTCTCATCACGTAATTCATAACTAACCATTTTTGAGAAATCAAAGTCTGGCATTTTACTCAAAAGTTCTTTATAAGTTTTTTCATCTATCGCTTCGTAAGGAGCAAGTTGATAGACATGATTACTTCTTGGCAAAAATGAAAGTCCTCCGACAATATCCCAATTTTTATAAAGCCAATGTGCGACTTGTATCCATTCATTTTCTCCGACTGAAATAGTAACAGATGGATTGTGCTCAGTATAATTAATCTTAACAATTTTCCAATGTTCTAGTTGTTCTATGGCCGTTATATCATCTTTACAAATTGCATCATCTGGAGCTTTCATTGGAAATTCCAAAACAAAAGTATTAGCATCATCATGATTCTGTCCAACTTCCGGATGATAAGGCACTCCTTGATCTTTCATCATTTTGAAAAGAGAATCTGTTGCTGAAATACGAACACGTCTTATATAGTAAGGTGCATGACGAGGATGCATTCCAGAAGCACAATCTACTGTCTGAGAAACTGTTCCTGAAGGTTTTACAGCTGTGATACAAGTTGCTTCATTTATACCAAATCTTTTTGAATATATTTTATTAATACGAATTGCTTCATTTTTTAATTTATTCAACATTTCAGGATCACGAGAAAGTTTTGAATCCCATTGACCAGTAACAGAAACTCCGAGCAATCTTTCTTCTTCACAATTATCTTTCCATTCTTTAGATAAGTATCCAAATTTTGTAAGAGTTGCTTGATATGTCCCTATGATTGTCGCAATACGAATTTTCCTCATTAAATCTTCTTCTGTATCTTCTGCTCTAGCTACAACTTCTGAAAGATTACAAAATTGTCTTGATCTTAATATTATTTCTCCACAAGGATTTGTTCCCATTTCTCCTATATAATTTTTAGATTTTTCTAGTCTTCTTTTTGGTAAAGTTTTATAAAGAGATTCTCTATTAAAAATTCCTCTTTCACCAGATCCTGATTCCATAAGAGCAATCCATTCTTTTAAGAACTCTGTTTCTGTTGGTTTTGTATTATAGACAGCAGAATTATTTGCAAGCATTCTCTGCCCTTCATTAACCCAAAATTGTCCATTCTTAGCATCACGCATATCCTGATCGTCTAAATCAGATAGGGATATAAGGGCGCTTCGGCGAACTCCCCCTGAAACTACACACTCACCGATTTTACAAATGATATCATGTGCATCAATATTACGAAGATGTCTTCCTTGTCTTCTTAAAATTCTCTCTCTGGTAAAACCAAGTAAATTTATTAAAGGTTGAGGACCTGAACTTTTTCCTCCCATGATCATTAATCTAGCTCCTGCTGGACGAAGTAATGAAAAATCAAAATCTATATCTTCTCCGTTAAACCAGGTCTTCATTCCCAATACAACTGCGTCTGCCCAACCTTCTTTTGTGTCAGGCACAACAAAAGTTTTTAATTTTTTACCAGTTTGAATTTTAATTTGAGGAAGAGATTGAATATTTTTACTTTCAACAGAAAATCCTACTCCTGTTCCACACATAGAGATATAAACAATTTCTCCAAAATCTTGAAATTTAGATGGCGCAACAAATGAACAATTGTATGCGCAGACATTTGACCTCTCTGCTGGTTTACCAGCAAATTGCAAAAGTCTCATTGATGGCATTGCTTCTTGTTTCAATATTCCTTCACGAATTTCATTGTATTCACTTTCTTTAAGAAGAGTTCCTAACTTCCCTCTCATAAAATTCATATATCTATTTATTGTTTCAATCCAAGTTTCTCTTCTTCCTTCTTCTTCAATCCATTTTGCATAAGAACGGAAATAAACAAATTCAGAAAGTGGATTTCTAAAATATTTTTTACTTTCTTCTGTAAGTTTTCGGACATGTTCTGGAACTGAAATATTATTAGAGCGTAAACGAGCTCTTTCTTCACGATAAAGAATATAATTTTTTGATGTTTTCACAAAATCTCCGAGCATTAACTCTTGCTCTACAGTATCTTGAATACCTTCAACTGTTGGTATAAAATTCTTATATTTCTTAACTATTTTAGTGACTTCAGTGAGAACATTATTAGCAATTTTTTCTGCTTCTTTAAGATTTCCTTCTCCACTTGCAAGCATAGCTTTATTAATAGCATTCACAATCTTATCAAAAGAAAAAGGAACAATAACTCCATCTCTTTTGAGAACGCTTTTAATAAAAATATTCTTGTTTGTCTTTTTCTCAACAGAAATTTCCTCTTTTTTTTCTACAACTTTTTTCACTTCTTTTTTGAGACCAGACACTTTCTTTTTTGAAGACATATTTTTAAATTTTAGTTAATAATTTTTCCCATTGCTTTTATGGGTCTATATTATACCCCCACTCTTCCTAGAAAGGAAGATAAAAATAGGTAAAAAATGACAAAAATATCACTACGTAAAAATATCGGTAAGTCGTCAAATTTTTCTAAAAATCTTTTAGAAATTACTCGTGAAAACACTACTAATAAAGGGTTTTTTTAGTTTAAAATTTATTAGATTTTTTAAAAATAAAAAGTCACCAAAAATTACAATTTTCAAGAGTTTTTTATTTTTAATACACCTCCCTTTGATAACACTTCTCACAATATACAATCTCCGGACGTTCAGGAGCATAAGAAGTCTCAAAGGTATTGGAACATCCAGGCTTCATACAGGAACGATGCCAGAGTTTCATTGGGTTTCTTTGAAATAAGCGTTCATAATGGCGACAGTTAGGACAGAGACGAGGTAATGGAAGGTTCATACGTCTGTAGAAGGATAGTTCTTCGGGTATTATCTTAAAGGCTTCGGTGCATTGTTGGTTACAGGTGCCCTTATGACTACATTCTATGACTTTGTTTAGGATATCTGTATCAGGAATATCTAGAATAGAGTCTGGGATATCATCTGTATGTATATCTATACTGTAGTTATGTTCTTCCTTGTCTTTCCATTTGTAGCCTTGATTAATAGCTTCTTCTTTTGTTAATGGGAAGTATTCTTGAGCGATGGTTTCGTTGTAACAGAATGGTGAGAGTTCGCTTGGGAAGAATTCACCATATTTGTAGATTCTACCAAGACTATCTATGTAGGGCATGTCGGACATATGTTGGATGATTTTGGGGATTAGGGCTTCGTAGGCTTCTTTGGTGTATTGTTTGTTTAGGATGCAGTATTGTTTGGAGTTTAAAGATATGCAACCGAAACAATCAGAGCAATTAATACATAGATGTAAAAAGTCACAATTCTTATTCCCCTTACAATGAGAAAAAAATTTTGTAAAATAATTTCCATCAGCAGCTAAGGAATTTTCATAAATAAGTTCATTATTTAAACCACCATTTACATCATAGCAATCTTTAAATTTACTAAACATTCTCCAACAATACTTTACATTTTCACCTTCTGATATAAAAAAACATTTATGTGCATTTTTTGAATTGCTTATATTTTCGCCACTAACATCAACACTATTTGTAATATCAGCAAATTTATGAATACTATTTTTCATTAAATTTTTAAACTCAACTTTATATATTTCTTGATTTTTAAAAGAATTAATTTTAAAACTTTCTAATTCTTTAAAATAATCTTCTTTCAAATATTTCTTGTTTCTTATATAAAAAGATTTATTTCTTAATCCTGAGCACATAAAACAATTCTGACAATTTTTGCAATCAAAAAGAAAAAAAGAATCAATACAATCACTACAATTATTCAAAAAAGATGAATTATATATTTTTCTTGTGGCAAAATTTTCATAACAAAATTCAGAAGTATAAACAAAATAGCAATCAAATAAATTTTTACTCCTATCAACCATTCTGGAATAATAAATATCTTCACAATGAGTTGCATTAGAAAGATATATGTTTTTAGAATATCCACTATAATTTGAATATTCTGAATCTACATTACCTAATCCCCATAAATTCATATTTGGGGTTGTATCCAATAATTCCTTCCATTGTTTAAAAAAAGTCTTAGAGAAATCATATTCTTTTCCATATTCTCTTGCATCCCATTTATCACTATACCAACAACTATTACAATATATTGGGAATTTATTAAAAGGAGAATTATTTGTTATTATTCCTTTTTTACATAAATTACATTTTTCTTTATAGAAAATACCTTCGTTTCTCCAAACAAATCTACGTATAAATCTGCATTCCGGGCACCAAGTAGGAGGAGGAACTTTTATTTTCTCATAAAATAGAAAATCATCAGATTCAATAGTGAAGTCTTTCTTGCAATTCTGACACATTTTAGTTTCGGAATTCATATATATATTATACTTTTGTATTCATTAAATACAAATACTCCACCCCACCCTATCGGGCACCCCTCAAGAGGGGAATTTTAATTCATAAATGCTTTTTAAAATGATAAATTAGATACTTTTTTCTATCTTCTATTATCTTTAATACATAATAATGAACTTTCTCAATATCTTTCTTTACATCAATATCAGAAATACGAATAACTTCTATACCTAAACTTTTCATAAAAAAATCTCTTTCTAAATCATAATTCATTTTATCATTATGACTTGATCCATCTATCTCAAAAACTAATCCTAATTCAGGAATAAAAAAATCTGCAATATAATTACCTATTATTACTTGCCTATCAATATCAAAACCTAATTGCTTTTTATTTTTAAAAGCTTTCCAAAATAAAACTTCCGCTAAATTACCAGCTTTTCTTAATTCTTTTACTCTCTCATTTAAAAGTTTATTTTTAGGAATCTCCCAAAATGGATACAATGAATCTGCAGTCCAAGATTCCCCTCTTGAGGGGTGGACTCTGTAATCAGAGGACGGGGTGGATGAATTTAGTTTAGTTTTCATCTTTCTGATTTTTTATTATTAAAATACTTTATATTATATAATTATTTTATTATAACATTTTCGTATGAAATTATGTATAATATGAAAATATGACAATTAGCACAATTATAATTACAATTTTAGGACTTTGTTTGTTTGAAATTATTTCTAGTATTGATAATGCTGTTATAAATGCTGAGGTCTTAGGGACTATGAACAAAAAGTCTCGTAAATGGTTCCTTCTTTATGGTTTCTTTTTCGCTGTTTTTGTTGTTCGAGGACTTCTTCCTTGGGCCATCATCTGGGCTACAATGCCCTCATTGGGCCCGATAGGATCCTTCACTGCTGCTTTTTCAAACAACCCAAGTGTCCATTTAGCTATCGCAAAGTCTGCCCCAATATTACTTTTAGGAGGTGGAATTTTTCTTATTTTTCTTTTCTTCCATTGGCTTTTTCTTGAAACTAAAAATTTTGGTCTTCGCCATGAAAAATTTTTCCAAGATAATGGTGTCTGGTTTTTTGCTGTTGTTTCCATTATTTTATCTATCATTGTTTGGAAAGCAATAAAAATAAATCCGATGTTGGCTTTCTCTGCTGTTATAGGTTCTACAGCATTTTTCATTACTCACGGTTTTAAAGAAAATGCCGAAAAAAGAGAAAAAACACTCCTTTCAAGTGAAAACAAAATGAGTGATATAAGTAAAATTATTTATTTAGAAATTATAGATATGACTTTCTCTATAGATGGAGTTCTTGGAGCCTTTGCTTTTACTCTTTCTGTGCCACTCATAATACTAGGTAATGGTTTAGGTGCTTTTATATTAAGAAAGCTTACTGTTGGTAATATAGATAGAATTAAAAAATATATATTCTTAAAAAATGGAGCGATGTATTCCATCTTTGTCTTAGGAATTATTATGCTTATGGATTCTTTTGGAATAGAAATACCTTACTATATCTCCCCTCTCTTAACTTTCATTATCATCGGATTCTTTTTATTTAAATCTGTAAAATTAAATAGAAAACAAATACAATTAAGTTAAAAATACACGGAATAAAAATGTTCTCGAGCGAACCCTTGCGCAGGCTGTCGAGCCGAGCACGAGCAAAAAATTCAGCAGAATTTTATTGTGTGGTGAGTCCGAGAATATTTTTGTGAAGCGTATTTTTATATATTCACATCAAATCCTCCCGACTGTATATCCCAAAGTCTTTTGTATATTCCTCCTTCTTTATTCACGAGCTCGTCGTGATTATCATCCTCAATAATTTTGCCTTCTTCTATGACTATTATTCTATCCATCGCACGGACAGTTGAAAGTCTGTGAGCTATAACTATAGTGGTTTTATCTTTAATCAAATTATGAAGTGCTTCTTGTATTAACATCTCTGATTCAGAATCAAGAGCTGAGGTCGCTTCATCAAGAACAAGAATGGGGGCATCTTTCAATATTGCACGAGCAATAGCCACACGCTGACGCTCCCCACCTGAAAGTTTTACTCCACGTTCTCCTACATAAGTATCATACCCAAGCGGTAGTCTATCTATAAATTTATCACAATTTGCCAAAGCACTCGCTCTCTTTACTTCTTCATCTGTCGCACCACGTCTACCATAACGGATATTATCCATTAGTGTCCTATGGAATAATGATGGATCTTGTGGCACAAAACCTATATTTTCACGTAAATTATTCTGAGTTATAGAAGCTATGTCTACCCCATCAATTAAAATACGGCCCGAAGTGAGGTTGAACAATCGCATTAAAAGATTCACAAAAGTAGACTTCCCTGCACCTGAAGTTCCTACCAATGCTATTTTCTGCCCAGCTGGAATAGTTAAAGAAAAATTATCAAAAACTTTTGTATTATTTTTATCATAAATATAAGTAACATTTTCAAAAACTACTTCACCATTTATTTTTTTTAGTTTGTGTTTCACTTCATCTTTTACATCAAAAGGAATCTCCATTATAAGAGCCATCTCTTGTGCATCAGAAAAACCATCATAGAAAGTTCTAATAATTGAATTAAATGTCCATAAACTTTGAGTCAATCTTGTTAAATAAGTTTGAATCAAAATAATAACAGGAACTCCTATAATCCCTGACCTCCAGTCACCAATTGCAACCCAAAAAATTATAAATTCAATTAAAACTGTATAAAAACTTTGAACAAAAGATAATCCTCCCCATAAATACCAATTTTTGAGTGTTGCTCTTTTTTGGTTATCTATAACTTCTCCAACTCTTATATTTTCATATTCTTGCCCAGAAAAAAACTGAATAGACGAGTGATTACTTATTGAATCAGATAATACCCCAGTTGTTTTTGAATCTGCCAAAGCTGAAATAATATCATATTTTAATTTAAATCTAGTGTAAATAAATGCCGTAACTAAAAATACAAAACCAAAAATAGAAAGTATCCATGCATATTTAGGGGCAAGAGTATATATAGCAAGTATCGTTCCAAAAAATCTAATTATGAGTGGTATACCAAAATCAACTATCATATCCATGATTCTTTCAAATGCTCTAGCGTATTTATTTATTTTCTGTGTAAGAGAACCTGTAAAATTATTTGAAAAGAAAGACCTAGAATGATTTATTAAATAAGAAAAAGATTGTTTACGAAGTGAGGCTATAGTATTAGCTTGAAAATAAGAATTACAAAAACTTCCAGTCCTAGCAATAACTAGACGAATTATACCCAATATAAATATAATTATAATTATACGACGAGCGTTATTTACAAAAATAAAATTATTTAAATTTAAAATGTCCCAAAATTTAAGAAATTGAAATGGTATATAGATATCAAGCATTCCTGAAAATAAAGAACTAAAAATGACCATGAAAAAAGACACCTTGAATAGTCGTATTGATTTCCAGAAATACTTTAAAACTAACTTTACATGTAAATTAAAATAATCTTTATCCATAAACGAAATTAAAGGCTTCAAAAGCCTTATATATACTATACAATATTTATAATTTATTACAAAACCTTATAAATTCTCAAGTTTTTTACCACGAAGAAGCACATTTATTATATTAGAAAGTTTTATTGTTGCGACTCCTACTACTTTATCTGCTCCCCCGTAATATATAAAGAGTTTATTATTACGAGCAATCATTCCGCAAGGGAAAACGACATTATTTACAACTCCAAATTTTTCATAAGCTTCTTCTGGAACAAATATTGGATCAGAAGTTCTTGCGAGCACTATTGCTGGATCTTTTAAATCAAGAAGTAAAGCTCCTACTCTATAAGTAGAGTGACTTTTAGATACTCCATGATAAAGTAGGAGCCATCCATATTTAGTTTTCAAAGGGGGTGCCGTTATCCCTACTTTTGCAGAGTCCCATGTATTTCTCCTTGGGCCTATTACTCTTATACATTTATTTAATTTAGGAGCCTCTGCATTAAGAGCAGTGAGATAATCTCCAC
>Ga0302292_1000706_pt1 | contig 22886 bp, 16 predicted proteins | sample III_Fen_N2_1_FD_194553 | JGI IMG/M metagenome (GOLD analysis project Ga0302292, IMG submission 194553) | Peat permafrost microbial communities from Stordalen Mire near Abisko, Sweden - III_Fen_N2_1 | ecosystem: Environmental > Terrestrial > Soil > Wetlands > Permafrost | place: Sweden: Abisko...
GGAGTTGTGTAGCTATTATCCTATATGCTTCTGGTTTCGCATGCTCTGCCGGTGACATGCACAGTTTATACCAGCGGTGTAATTTCCGTTTTTGTTTTTGATTGTAACCATTGAAAATTAATTTTATATAAATGCAGAATGCAAAACTAATATACATCAAAATAAGTATGAACTCAACCATTAAACAATTTATCCGTCAATACTGGATTTTACTTCTGATAATACTCCTGAAAATGGGATTGCAATATCTTGTGGTAAATCCGGTGTATGAATTGCATCGGGATGAATTCCTGCATCTCGACCAGGCTAATCATTTGGCTTTTGGGTTTATATCCGTACCTCCGCTGACATCCCTGATTTCAAAAGTCATATATCTGTTAGGTGGTGGGGTCTTTTGGATAAAGTTCTTTCCTGCACTGTTTGGTGCCTTGACTATTGTATTCAGCTGGTTGATCGTTGAAGCAATCGGTGGGAGGTTACCTGCAAAAATACTGGTTTCGGGGGCACTCCTTTTTTCGGTTATAGCCAGGATAAATATGCTATTTCAGCCCAATTCGTTCGACATACTGGCATGGACTATAATCTTCTACCTGACCGTAAAATTTATTCAAACAGCGAAGCCTGTATGGCTCTGGGTACTGGCTGTTGCAATTGCTGCAGGAATGTACAACAAGTATAACCTGGTGTTTCTGGTTGTTGGTCTGACAGCAGGGTTATTACTGACACCCGAACGCAAGATATTCATGAACAGGAATACCTGGAAAGCAGCCCTGTTTGTACTGATCCTGCTATTGCCAAATGTGATCTGGCAGATCATCCATCAATTACCGGTACTGGAACATATGAAAGCATTAAAAGCGTCTCAGCTGATCAATAATACCGCTGCCGGCTTCCTGAAAGATCAGGTATTGTTTTTTGCAGGTTCGATGTTGTTGATTCTTGGTGGATTTATCGGATTTGCTTATTACAAACCATTCCGACAATTCCGGTTTGCCGGGATCAGTTTTATAATTATCCTTTCACTTTTTACACTTCTGAAAGCAAAAGGATATTATGCCATTGGTTTATATCCGGTTATCCTGGCATTTGGAAGTGTCTACATCGAAAGTCTCTTTAAAGGTACATGGAGACCGGTTGTTATTTCGTTGTTTTTTGCCGGCAACCTGTTTGTTTTTATCAGCACGGTAACTGTCGTTTATCCGGTATATGTACCTTCCCGGATACAACAACATTCGCCTGATTTTGAAAAATATGGCATGTTACGTTGGGAAGATGGAAAAAATCATGCGTTACCCCAGGATTTTGCAGACATGCTGGGTTGGAAGGAAATGGCATCAAAGGCATTGGTTGCCTACCACCTGATTCCGGTGTCAGAACTGAAAAATACACTTGTTTTTTGCGACAACTACGGGCAGGCAGGTGCCCTGAACTACTACAACCGGAGTAAAATGAAAGAAGCTTATTCGTTCAATACGGATTATATCTACTGGATCCCAAGACAAAACAGAATTAAAAATGTAATACTGGTCGGGAACATGCCTACAAAAGATATACTAAAACTTTTCAGTGCTGTTAAACTCATAGGCACTGTAGAGAATCAATATGCCCGGGAAAAAGGAACTAATATATACCTGCTTTCGGGAGCTATGCCAGCCTTTACCGACATTTTCTACAAAAAAGCAGAGGAACGGATTAAAAACTTTGAAATATTTTAAAAATGTTTAACCGTAAAGACACTTAATCAAAAAAACTTCGTAGCAGATTAAAATTTATTATTTTTATATTCAGACTTCTACTCCTTTTGTAATCTATTTCGCAAGAGTATATCTTATCATCCATTTTGCTATTATTCTACAATTAGTTTTAGACTGCTTTTGGAACGGTTTTGGATTGGTTTTGGTAACTATAATTCATTCATTTTTTTATAAAATATATGCCATATATCTTTATAGGTATATGGCAAATTTATGGAGAATAAATGAATGTTAAGTGACTGGTATATCAGAATAGCCTGGGATCCATAACCAAACCAAAACTGGTTCAAAACCATTCAGAGTTAGATATACATTCGAATTGCAAATATAAAAAGAAAATTCGATAATTGGTTGACTAGTTGATAGGTTAATGGGTTGTCCCAATAGTTACCGGTGGTTAATTGGTTGATTAGGTATTTTTTGATTAGTTGATCTCGTAAACGGGACCTTACTTCGTTCAGTTGGATAATTGAAGACTACCGGCAGGTTTATTAGAAAAAACGAGGTGGAAATGTGCATAGCAATTTCACTTCTTTTGTTAGGAATAGTTCAATTTAACAGAAGTATGACTTCATCTTGTGAACTAGTTTTTCAATAATTTTAAATCACAATATATGAGGTAGATTATCATAATTAAGAGTAGGTCGAATAAATTAATAAATCCATAGATTAATAAAAGATAATTAAAAAATAGTTTCTATCTTTGAAGCTTTATTTCTCTTCTCCTAGTTTTAAAGATGGAGAAATGGCAGAACGTTTGTAATGTAGTATTTGAAACGAGATAAAAACGGAATATGTCTTCAGAGAATTACAAAGTTAAAAAACCGGATCCGGTGTTTTTACTCACTTTTACTGTACCCGATTGGGTAGATATTCTAAATAGAAACATATAATGGTTTAGCAGCATTATTGTAATTGATTTTATTTATTTTTTTTGCTGAATTCTTTATTACAAAAAAAATGACCATATACCCCGTTACAAAGAAGGGGGAAAGTATTAAACAATCAAAAAATAGTATGAAAAAAACTGGTTTTCTGATAGTATTGAGTATGGTAATTTTTATGGGTTGTAAAAATACCAATGAACCAACAAATAGTTCAACAAATTTACTGTATGTTGATGATGTTTGTTCTGTTATGAATGATAGTGTTTTTAAAAGATATTGTTATCTTAATTTTGATACAAACAAAGATGGTAAAGTATCAATGACAGAAGCAAAAAATGTTACAGCCATAAATTTTCCGCACATATCTGTTCGCTCACTGGGAGGTATTGAGTATTTTCAATCTTTAGATACGTTGGTTTGCTCAAACCTTAACATACTGTCATTAGATGTAAGCAAATGTTCAGCTTTGACTTATTTGGATTGCGGATTCCAATATCTTACGTCATTAAATGTTAGGGGTTGTACGGCTTTAACTGATTTAATCTGTTTGGGTAACCGGCTCACGACATTAGATGTCAGCAAATGTCCGGCATTAAATTCTTTAATCTGTCAGGTTAATCAACTCACTGATTTGAATGTGAACAATTGTACAGCATTGACTTATCTGACCTGTGGAGACAACAATCTGAAAACATTGAATCTAAGCGGTTGTAAAGTATTAACTGATTTAAACTGCAACAATAATCCACTGACAACATTAGATATAAGCAAATGTACCGCTCTAACTAAGTTATACTGCAATTACGATCAGCTAAAGATGATAGATGTAAGCAATTGTACAGCGTTAAGGGAATTGCATTGTGATGGCAATCTACAGCTCACTTCATTAGATGTAACCAAATGTCCCAAATTAAAAGAGTTGTACAGCTCATATAATCAACTTTCCTCATTAGATATTAGTAAATGTGAAGCATTGAATATATTGTCATGTTTCAGTAGTCGTATCACATCTATAGATGTAAGCAAATGTATCGCATTGACGTATCTGGATTGTAGTTTTAACTTTTTTATTCCATTTATCAATCCAACTTCGTTAGATGTAAGCAAATGTACGGCATTGACTTATTTAAATTGTGGAAATAACTATCTTACTTCATTGAATGTAAGCGGTTGCAAAGTATTGAGTAGTTTGAATTGCGTCAACGATCAACTTACCGAGTTAGATGTTAGTAATTGTCCTGTGCTTAGTGAATTGTACTGTAAGATGAATCCAAATTTAAAAAGTTTATATATAAAATCAAATCAATATATAACTATTTTAAATAAAGACGATATTACAACAATTTATTTCAAATAAAATAGTAAGCGATAATAGAAACAAAATTCCCCTCCCCTCCTTTGTAACGTTGTGATTGAAACTATATAAAAATGGAATATGTTCTAAGAGAATTTCAGAGTTGAAAAATAGGATGCAGTGTGTTTTCTTACTTTTACTGCAACGGATTGGGTAGATTTTCTTAGCAGAAATATATAATGATTTAGCAGCATTATTGAAATTGATCTTATATAATATTTGCAGTATACTTTGTTACAAATAAAAAACATTAACCAATTCAAATAAATAAGGGGGAGTGTGCTGATTTTTTTTATGCAAACGGAATATCCTGTGAAAACGAAAAATAAAAAAGAATCAGTGGTTTAAAAGAAAATTGAGTGACCGTGCTATTCAGAAAATACATTATTAATAAGAAAAAACATTAGACGACATCCTATGGAAGAAGAAATAAAAAAACATTCGAAGAGAATATACAGGACACTGAAGTATTCCAAAAAAATATTTTCGGAAAAAACAACAGAGATATTTATAGAAATCTTCATCATCGTTTTTTCAATAACACTTTCTATCTGGTTACATAGCAGAAGTCTGCACAGTCACCAACAAAAAGAAACTACCGAGTTTTTGTCGGACTTAAAAGAAGATTTGAATAAGGATATCGTAATTATGACCGAAAAGAGAACACAAATGGCCAAAACTATTAAACAGTACAGCTATTTGAGAAATCTAACTGAAGAGCGCATTGACAGCTTAACGAATAAAAAAGCAGGTATTGACATCAGCGTGAGAATAGTCATCCGGAAAACCAATAATGGCAATTACGAGGGTTTTAAATCAAGCGGTAAGATTGGATATATTGAAAACAAAAAGCTCAAAAAATTAATTCTGGAGTATTATCAGGAAAGCATACCATCCATTGAAGAAGCAGAGAAATATTTCAACCTGCGATTGGGTAAAATCGATGATTTGATATTTCAGGATAAAGATAAAAAGAAAAAGTTTTTAGACCCTGTTCTTAAAATGACATTTGATGCTGTGATTCAAATAGCACAAGACAACAAAAATAATTACAATTTTATTTCTAAGGATGCAAAAGAAATCATATCGGAGATTATCAAAGAAGAAAAGAAGTGAAAATAACAAACAAAAAAAAATGAAAATTTAGAGCAGTTAAAAAGACTTTAGAAGATTTACAAGAGGCATTTCAACTATTTTTGCCACCTTTGAAGCCATAAAATTTCACGATTAACAACTGATTCAGGCATAACTTCCAACTTGTTTTATTTACAGATAACTTTTTAAATCATAGTACTATGAATCCAACCACCATCCGTGAATTTGCAGCTTCATTTCAGAAAAGCAGGATCTTGTTGAGCGGCTTTGAGCTCGGGATATTTACAGCAATCGAAGAATCAGGCTCTACGAATCATCAAATTGCGACATCTTTAAAGTTGGATGAACATGCGTCCGAACGATTACTCAATGCACTGGTATCCCTGGGCTTTTTGAAAAAACACGACGTTTTGTACTATAATACTCCCGAAAGTTTTACATTTCTTTCCACCAAAAGCCCGGATTGTTTAGGCGGGTTGATGCATACCAACCATCTGTGGAATACCTGGAGCAACCTGACTAAAGTAGTTAAAACAGGAGCATCAGCCCATTCAACGGATATTAATGAACGTGGTGAAGAGTGGCTTTTCTCGTTTATCAGTGCCATGCACGACCGTGCAAAAAAACAGGCACCGATGCAGTTAGCCACGGTTGACTTATCCAAAGTAAAAACCCTGTTGGACATTGGTGGTGGTTCCGGTGCTTATTCGATGGAGTTTATCAGACAAAAGTTTGAAATCGAAGCTACCGTGTTCGATCTACCGAATGTGGTGCACATAACCAATCATTTTATCGATCAGGAAGGTTTTTCAGGAAAGATAAAGACCGTTACGGGCGATTATACGACAGATGATTTACCGACAGGTTTTGATTTAGCTTTTCTGTCGGCTGTAATCCATAGTAATCCGTTGGATGTCAATCAGAATTTGATAAAAAAATGTTATCATGCGCTGAATAAAAACGGGAAAATACTGATTCAGGACTGGATTATGAACAATGAGCGAACACAACCAACGACCGGTGCTATTTTTGCAGTAAATATGCTGGTAGGGACAGATGCAGGTGATTGTTATACTGAGCAGGAAGTTACAAAAATGCTTCAGGTTGCAGGTTTTTCAACTATAACGCGTATAGAATTTGAAACCGGTTTAAGCCAAATGACTGCGCAAAAGCTTTAATATTATAACCATGCAGTTGAAATGAAATGAATATTGAACAATCTGCGTAAATCATTTTAATCACTGGACAATAATTACCCCCTGCTCCTAAAGGGGTGTAATATCAGATCAGTGGACACATTCTTACTCTCTTTCTTATATTAAATAATCAGTGGAATCTGCGGAATCTGTGGACAATCTCTTTCTTAATAATCTCTTTCTTATTGTGCTTGAAAAACTTTTAATTATTAATTGTTTTAGCTAAATTTGCAAAACCTAAAAGATTAAGATTAAAACAATGGAAAATACCTCTCCTTACTACCAGTTGGCTCACGATTTTGCTTTGTTTACCAATCGAAGCATATTCCTTACCGGAAAAGCAGGAACGGGCAAAACCACCTTTCTCCGGAAACTAAAAAAAGAAACCAAAAAGCAAATTGCAGTTGTTGCACCAACAGGAGTTGCTGCCATAAATGCCGGGGGCACTACGATGCACTCGTTTTTTCAACTTCCGTTCAATCCCTTCTTTCCAACCGTTGAAGGTAGGAAAAACCTGATTGAGAAGATGAAGATGCAGGGTAACCGACGAAAAGTACTTCAGGAACTTGAATTGCTGGTTATTGATGAAATCAGTATGGTCAGGGCTGATGTCCTGGATGCGGTAGATACCATTTTACGGCATGTGCGATTCCGGAATAACGAACCGTTTGGGGGAGTTCAGTTGATTTTCATAGGCGATATGTTTCAACTTTCGCCGGTAGCCTCTGATGAGGAGTGGCGAATGTTGTCACAATATTATTCCAGTCCGTATTTTTTCCACAGTCAGGTAATTCAACAGCAGCAGCCGGTTTATATTGAGCTGGATAAGATTTTCAGACAGACCAACGGAGATTTTATCCGGGTATTAAATGAAGTGAGGAACAACTGTCTTTCACCTTCCGGGTTATCGTTACTTCAAAGCAGGTACAATCCGTTGTTTGTGCCACCCAGTGATGATACATACATTACGCTTACCACCCACAACTACAAGGCCGACCAGATCAATGCCGAAGAGCTGGCAAAGGTAAAAGGGAAGATCTATTCTTTTGATGCAGAAATACAAGGCGATTATCCCGAAAAAAGTTATCCGACAGAAAGGATACTTGAACTTAAGATCGGCGCGAAAGTAATGTTCTTGAAAAATGACACCGAAACACCCCGTCGGTTTTTTAACGGAAAAATTGGTGTTGTCAAAAGCATTGAAGAAGAAACGATCACCATTAAATGTCCGGATGATCAGGAATCCATTGAACTGGGAAAAGGGGTCTGGGAAAATATACGATACTCGACCAATCAAACCACCAAGCAGATCGAAGAAGAGGAATTGGGTAAATTTATTCAGTTTCCCTTACGGCTGGCGTGGGCAATTACCATTCATAAAAGTCAGGGTCTGACCTTTGATAAGGCAGTTATAGACGCAGGGTCTGCCTTTGCTTCCGGTCAGGTATATGTTGCTTTAAGCCGTTGCCGCTCGTTGGAAGGACTGATATTGCTGAGCAAAATAAATCCGTCCAGCATACAGAATGATCGCCAGATTGTTGAACACGAACGCAATAAATTACCCATTGAAGAACTTGAACATCAGCTTAACGAGTCACGTAATGTATATCGTAACTTTATCCTGATGCAATTGTTCGATTTCAAGAATGTTGTAGGCCATGCATTGCGGTTATTAAGCGAGACACGCGAAGTAACCTCCTCATTTAACGACGAAACAATTCCCTATCTGACCGATATACTGAGACAAACCCAATCGTTGGATGAGATTGCCGGCAAGTTTCAAAACCAATTGAAGAATATTCTCGAGAACCGTCCGGTAGTAGAAGAATATCTCCAGGAAAGACTGGCAGCAGCAGTAGACTTCTTCAACACTAAAATATTCAATCTGACCGAAACACTGCGTCAATCGCCAGCAACCACCGACAGTAAAATGAATGCTTCCGATTATAATGATAGCATGCGAATGATTTTTTCCAATATAACTCAAAAGAATTTTCTTTTGAAGGGATTGAAAATCAGGTTTACGGTGGAAGATTACTTTATCCTGAAAAATACGTTTTCAGTACCCGATTTCACGGTAAACGCGTACGCAAAAAATACGACCAATAAGCCACTAGAGACACGGCAACCCAAGCTGTATTATGATTTGATGAATCTTCGCAACAAATTGTGTGAACCTCATGATATCCCCATCTACCTGGTAGCAGGAAGCAAGACATTAAATGAAATGTCGGATTTCTTACCTCAAAACGAAAAAGAGTTATTGCAGATTAACGGTTTCGGACCGGCTAAAGTGGAGAAGTACGGAGCTGCATTTTTGGATGTGATTCTGGCTTATTGCAAAGATCATCAGTTGCAATCGTTAATGCACGAAAAAACAACCCAGAAGAAAGAAAAAGGAGAGAAAAAAGCGGTTGGTGAAACGATGCGTACGAGTCTGGCGATGTATAATCAAGGTATGGACATCGATGAGATTGCTGCTTCCCGAAATTTGAATCAGACTACTATTATAGGTCATTTGGAACGATATATCATCAGCGGTGAACTGGATATCAATAAATTTATAACTCCTGAAAAACGCGAAAAAGCTTCTGATTTAATACGCCGGGGTTCAGATACAGGATCCATATTCGAAATGTTGAGTGTATTTTTGAATTATACGGAAGTGAAAATGTATATGGCCTGGTTGCGAAGTGCTAAAAAATAATTCAGTATAAAACAAAACAGGAAGGAAATTGATTTTTCATTTTTGCTTGTTTTAATCAGTTACAGTATTTTTATTTTTAGAATTATCAACATGACAACGCTAATTATTTTTCTAATTCTGAGCGTATTGGTAGTCGTTGTATCGCGGCGTACCTTGTTTAATCCTAAAAGTCACGGTTTTTACAGATTTTTTAGTTGGGAGTGTATGGCCTGGCTTGTTGCAAGCAACTATAAATTCTGGTTTACCGATCCCTTTAGTATCCGGCAACTCTTCTCGTGGTTTTTGTTATTTTATGCCTTGTATCTGGTTATTGCCGGAATGTTGTTGATTAAAATGAAAGGAAAACCCAACCCGGTTAGAGACGAAAAGAGTCTGTTCGGATTTGAGAAAACAACAGAGTTAATTACTACGGGTGTTTTTAAACTGATCAGGCATCCCCTTTATGCTTCCCTGATATTTCTTACCTGGGCTGTTTACTTAAAGAATACGACGGTTCCGTTGTTTATCATCGCAATGATTTCAACTAATTTTCTATATTTCACTTCCAGATTTGATGAAAAGGAATGCATTCAATATTTTGGAGACGGTTACAGGGAATACATGAACCACACAAAAATGTTTATCCCGTTTATTTTTTAAATCTATCCACATATCCAACTTATTGACGGGATTATTTGTTTCATTAGAAATAGCAATTTTAAGTTAAGTAATAGAAGTTTTAATTTTAATTTTTGGAGAAAGTTCATCTATTCAATTTTAAGTAAGCAACAATGAATTTATTATTGATCAATTTTGAAAACACTTTACAATGGCTCTCTAACGATACAACACCGCCGGATCATATAATCAGGTTATGGATAGTCATCATGCTTGTGACGACGTTTATCTGTTTCGTAGTGGGCGAATTTACACAGAATTACAGCCAGACCGATAAAATATGGAGCCTCATGCCGATTGTATACTCCCTTGTCACGTTGCATGCTTTTCCTTCTTCGCCCCGCATTTGGTTGATGACACTGCTGGTAATTGCCTGGGGGCTTCGGTTGACCTATAATTTTTACCGAAAAGGGGGTTATAACATCATACCCTGGAAAGGCGAAGAGGATTATCGTTGGGGTATACTAAGAAAACACCCGGTATTTCAAAAAGGCTTACGGATTACCCTGTTTAATTTGTTTTTTATATCATTTTACCAACAACTGTTGATTTTACTTTTTTGCACACCAATCCTTATAGCCGCTGAGTATACAAAAGCAAGTCTTTCAGGAATAGATTATCTTGCTGCAATCTCTATGTTCGGGTTCATATTGATTGAAACCAAAGCTGATAATCAACTTTATGATTTTCAGACTCAAAAAAAGGATAAGAATTTTAAAAATGGAAAATATAAATTGTCTCTGGATAAGGGTTTCCTAACGGAGGGTTTGTGGAACTATGTCCGGCATCCGAATTTTATAGCTGAACAAGCCATCTGGGTAAGTTTTTATTTCTTTGGTGTAGCTGCCTCAGGTTATTGGCTCAATTGGTCATTGGCAGGCCCTGTTCTTCTTATTCTATTATTTGCAGGCAGTTCTGAATTTACCGAACGTATTAGTATGGAAAAATATCCCGGTTATAAATATTATAAACAGCAAGTGCCCAGATTTATCCCCTTTATTTTCAAATCACACAAGAAAAGAAGCGGCTATTCTAAAGTTGTTTGATTTCAACTTTTTAAAGAGAATCATCACATTAAATATTTGAGTTTAATTTCAAAAAAATAAATTTTATGAACAAAACAGTCAAACGTGTTTTAATTGGAACAGGCATTGTAGTTGTCTTACTGGCATTGGTTGCAGGTATTTTAATGTTGAAAATGAAATCGGAAATGAAAAATATGACCGTACTGGATACGAAAGAAGTGGTTCACGGTATTTATGCCATCAATGATACTTTCGTGAATATGTTCCTGGTGAAAGACAGTGATTATTATGTGGCTGTCGATGCAGGAAATGATATAAAGGTTATTTCTGAAGGTCTTAAAAAACTTAATATCGATCCTGAAAAAGTACGTGCAGTACTTCTCACCCATTCGGATGGAGACCACGTGGCTGCATTGAAATTATTTAAAAATGCGACGGTTTATTTATCAAAAGATGAAGAACAAATGATTAACGGCAAAACAGCCAGGATGTTGAGTAAACACAATACAATCGACACCAAAATTTATACTCTGTTGAATGACGGGCAATCCTTTCGGGTTGGAACTATCAGTATTAAAGGAATTCTGACTTCCGGTCATACACCCGGATCCATGAGTTATCTCATTAATGGCAAATACTTGTTTGTAGGTGATGCTTTTGGTTTAAAGAAAGGAAAAGTGGATAAACCAAATGATTTCTTCACCGACGATATGAAAACAGCCATTAAATCTTTTAATAAGATTTCCCATCTTCCAAATGCTAAATTTATCTTTACTGCGCATTCAGGTTATAGCAGTGATTATAAGAAATCTATCCCTGCAAAATTAGAATAACCGGAGTGATCTATTTAATTCAATTAAAATAAAGCACAGATAATTTATAAAATTATTTGTGCTTTATTTTTGAAACAGAATGAACAAAAAAAGGAGAATGAACGTTCATTTAGTATAATAACAAAAATCAGATTGCATAGTCGAGTAATGCAAATCAAAACAAGAATGAAAATACTTATGAAAGAGAAAATTAATGATAAATATGCTAATTTGCTTCAGGCAACTCTTACATTGGTTAATAACCGTGGATTTCATGACACCCCAATGTCTAAAATTGCAAAACTGGCAGGAGTCTCACCGGCAACAATTTACCTGTATTTTGAAAACAAACAGGATTTAATCAACAAGCTTTACCTGGAAGTAAAAGCTTCTTTTTGTAGCTATGCGTTTCAGGGATATACTATTGAATTGACCGTAAAAAAAGGATTTGAAGTAATCTGGTATAATATTGCCGACTATAAATTGAACAAAATTGATGAAGCAATGTTTTTATCGCAATGTGACAATACCCCCATGATTGATGAAGTAAGTATCCAAAAAGGATTGAAACATTTGCAGCCGCTGCTTGATTTATGGGAACGTGGCAAAAAAGAAGGTATTATTAAGTCCATTTCTCCCTATCTTTTATATGCATATACCGTTTATCCGTTGTCTTTTCTACTGGCAATGCATGTAAAAGGAATTATGACGATCGGAGAAAAAGATCGGGAGGAAGCCTTTCAGGCGGCCTGGGATTCTATAAAAGTATAACTATTCACATTTAAGAATAAATGAATACAGACAATTTTGTCTGATAGTTCAATTGCAATATAAAATTATAAAATAACGAAAATATGAATCGAACAATTATTTTGGAAAGCAGACCTGTAGGGAAGCCAAAACTATCGGATTTTAAAACTACTCATGATGAAATACCTCATTTAGAAACAGGAGAGATACTTCTAAAATCAAGTTATATTTCAGTAGATCCTTATTTAAGAGGAAGAATGAGCGATGCTAAATCATATGCTGTTCCTTTTCAATTACACCAACCGATAAGTTCGGGTATAATAGCCGAAGTAATTGAATCAAATCACAAAGGATTCAGCAAAGGTGATTATGTTTCGGGATTGCTTCAATGGAAAGAATATCAAAAGACTGATGGATCAGGATTACTGAAAGTTGATCCGGCAAAAGCACCCTTATCAGCTTATCTGGGAGTATTAGGAATGACAGGCCTGACTGCTTACTTAGGCCTGACAGAAATAGGGAAACCCCGCAAAGGAGAAACCCTGGTGGTATCGGGTGCTGCCGGTGCAGTAGGAAGCATTGTCGGTCAAATAGGCAAGATAATAGGTTGTCGTGTAATTGGTATTGCAGGATCGGACGAAAAAGTGGAGTTATTAAAATCAAAATATGGTTTTGACGACGGTATTAATTATAATTCAACCCCTGATATAAAGAAAGCTATTGCGGCATTATGCCCTGATGGTGTGGATATTTATTTTGATAATGTAGGAGGTCATATTTCCGATGGTGTATTGGCCAATATCAACAAATTTGCCCGAATAATTATTTGCGGTTCAATCTCCGTTTATAATGAAACTGAGATTCCCGTTGGTCCAAGAGTAGAACCACTTCTAATTAAAAGCAGTGCTTTAATGCAAGGATTTATCGTGGGGAATTATGCTACCGGTTTTCCAGAAGCTATTCAGCAACTCGCTACGTGGTTAAAAGAAGGAAAGCTCACATACAGTGAAACAATCGTTGAGGGATTTGATCACATTCCTCAGGCATTTATTGACCTTTTCGAAGGAAAGAACAGTGGTAAAATGATCGTAAAAATATAAGAAACAACAAATAAAAATAACAAGATGAACAACTTTGAATTTAAAAACCCGACGAAGATTATTTTTGGTAAAGATACCATCGCAAATCTTACGAAAGAGATTCCGGCAAATGCAAAAATCTTGATGCTTTACGGAGGTGGAAGTATTAAGAGCAATGGCATATATGACCAGGTGCATAAAGCAATTTCAGCCTTTGACGTAGTCGAATTTGGAGGAATTCCTTCAAATCCTGAATATTCTGTTTTAATGAAAGCACTCCAGGTAATTAAGACACAGAAAATAACGTTTTTATTAGCTGTAGGAGGTGGTTCAGTCATTGATGGTACCAAGTTTTTATCGGCTGCCGCTCTTTACGAAGAAGAAACTCCATGGAAATTACTTACCACCGGTAAACCGATATTGAAAGGGATGCCTTTTGGTACAGTCCTTACTTTACCTGCCACCGGTTCAGAAATGAATTCAGGATTTGTGCTTACCCGTAAAGAAACCAAAGAAAAATTAGCTGCAGGTGGTCCTGCCCTGTATCCATTGTTTTCAATCCTCGATCCGCAAGTGGTAAGTTCGATACCTCCAAAACAAATAGCCAACGGTTTGGCTGATGCCTATACACATGTTCTGGAGCAATATATGACCTATCCGAATGATTCGAAGTTACAGGACCGGTTTGCCGAAAGCATTCTGCAGACCCTGATAGAAATAGCTCCGGCTATTTTAAAAGATCCTTCCGATTATCAGGCAGCTTCTAATTTTATGTGGTGTTGTACCATGGCACTGAATGGTTTAATCGGACAAGGCGTTCCTCAGGATTGGGCGGTACATATGATGGGGCATGAACTGACTGCTTTATTTGGCATTGACCATGCGCGCACGCTGGCGATTATCGCTCCCAGCCATTACCGGTATAACCTGGAAACGAAAAAAGAAAAGCTGGCACAATATGCCGAACGGGTGTGGGGAATATCCACTGGTACTTTAGAAGAAAAAGCAAAAGCAGGCATTGACAGAACAGAAGATTTTTTCCATTCATTAGGGATTAAAACACGTTTGTCGGAATATACACCTGATTATATCGGCACTGCACAGATCATATCTAAAAGGTTTACCTCCCGTGGTTGGTTAGGCCTGGGTGAAAACAGAAAAGTGACCCCCGCTGATGTTGCCAAAATTGTAGAAATGAGTTATTAAATTTCAACTAAATAAAATGAACACGATTATAAAAGTATTAATTGTATTGACCTCGCACAGCGATTTGGGCAATACCGGACATAAAACAGGCTTTTGGATTGAGGAATTTGCCGCCCCTTATTACGTGCTTGCAGACGCAGGAGTAGAGGTAACCATTGTATCACCCAAAGGTGGTCAGCCACCGGTGGATCCAAAGAGTGAACTGGAAGAGTTTCAAACGGTATCAACTCACCGGTTTGATAAAGATACAGCTCTGAAAGAAAAACTAGCTCATACATTGAAAATAACTGATGTTAAGGTAGAAGATTTTGATGCTGTGTTTTATCCGGGTGGTCACGGCCCATTGTGGGATTTAGCCAATGATGTGAATTCGATCGCTTTGATTGAGAATTTCTACAATCAGAAGAAACCGATTGCTTTTGTTTGTCATGCACCCGGAGTATTGTTGAAAGTAAAGTTGCCAAATGGCGAATCGTTGGTGAAAGGTAAAGAGCTTACCGGATTTTCAAACTCTGAGGAAGATGCAGTTCAATTAACTAAAATAGTACCATTTTTATTGGAAGATGAACTTAAGAAGCTGGGTGCACACTATAGTAAAGGTCCCGATTGGGGTTCTTACGTAAAGGTGGATGGGCTGTTGATTACCGGTCAAAATCCAAACTCTTCTGAAGAAGCAGCAAAAGAATTGATTTCTCTACTGCGATAATTCAAACTATTTCAAATATGCCCTGCAAAACAGGGCTTATTTTTTTTCTATTATTAATCTGTGTGACACAATTAAATCCGGAGTACTTCTTCAAAGAAAATCGATGTCCGGCAAGTTGTAGTACTCGTCCAAACATATGAATCAATAGCTTTCTATCAACAGAAATTATTATAAGTTCTAAGTTCAACGAAAACATTACGCCAAACAAACAGAAATACATCGTTATTCTATCGCCTCCGTTTATTATTACTATCAATAACCTGGTGGCAATACTTTTTGGGAAGATAATCGGGAAATGGGCATTTATACAAGTCATTCTGATTGAGTGGAGCATGTTCCTGTATTTCATCCTCAAATTTGGAGAATTGGAGTCAATCAAAAGATGGCTTAAAAAGCCTTCCGGAAATATGGGGTGGACAATCCTTGCCTTATTGATGGGTGTCATTCCGATGGCTATATTTTTAAACATGCTGATCTGTTGACTCCCTGGCAGATTTGGATTCCCTGGATTGTACTGGCATTGATTAATCCCTGGATCGAAGAGTTCTATTTCTCATTTTAATTTACATCGCTATATCATAAATCAGAAAATATAAAGAAGATGAAAATGAAATCAATACCTGCTTTTAAGTGCTTAGAGAAATTGAAATCCTCCCCTCCTACTTCACGAATAACAAAAAAACAATATTCCCGTTATTGAAAACTTTTTATTATTTGAATTGAACCGAAATAAATGTATCGTGTAAATAGCAGATATTATGAATATCGTAAAATAACAATATCTTTTTAACAAGGTTATCTTCACCGATAGCCTTGTCTGTTTTTATCTTTCTACACTCATCATTGATTAGTTAAAACACATTGCTTAGTTTTTTGTTATATCAGTATAATTTAGTTTAAGGTAATTTCAAATACTAAATCAATGTCATTTAATAACCAGCTATTTGGGGTTATTATGGACAATTTAAATTATACATCTTTAAAAAAGGCAAGTAACAGACTTGCTTCAATGTCAAACTAAATCAGGTTACCTGAAGCATGAATTTTCAACTATCTAAAAACAAAGAATATGAATGTCATTGACAATAAATATACTAATAAACTCATTCATGAGACAAGCCCGTATTTGCAGCAACATGCACACAATCCTGTAAATTGGTACCCTTGGGGTCAGGAAGCACTGGAAAAAGCACGTAATGAAAATAAAATCATCATTATCAGCATTGGCTATGCAGCCTGTCATTGGTGCCATGTGATGGAACAAGAAAGTTTTGAAGATGAAGAAGTATCAGCTTTTATGAACGAACATTTTGTTTCAATAAAAGTAGACCGTGAAGAAAGGCCTGATGTAGATCATGTATATCTCACCGCAGTGCAATTACTCACCAACAGAGGAGGATGGCCTTTAAACTGCGTTGCATTGCCGGATGGACGTCCTATATATGGCGGTACATACTTTCCTAAAGAAAGATGGTTGGATATGCTGAAACAGGTTTCTGATTTCATAATCAATAATCCTGAAAAGGCCGAAGAACAGGCAAAATTTCTCACTGAAGGGGTACAATCTAACGAAATGATTTTTAAAGAATCTGAAAATACTGTATTTCTGTTGAATGATTTGGAAGATATTTTTTCTATATGGAAGAATAGCATTGATTTTAAAAACGGCGGTTATGGCAATGCACCTAAGTTTCCAATGCCTGTCAGTCTTCAATTCCTGCTTCAGTTTAATTATTTAACCCAACAAAAGGATGCATTGACAGCTGTTTTGGTCACTTTAAATAAAATGGCAGATGGGGGCATTTATGATCAGGTGGGGGGTGGTTTTTCACGCTATTCCACTGATGATTCCTGGATAGTACCTCACTTCGAAAAAATGTTGTATGATAATGCTCAACTGATTAGCCTGTATTCTGCAGCCTATCAAAAAACAAAAGATCCGGCTTATAAGAAGATTGTTATCGAAACGTTGAATTTTATTAGGCGTGAACTGACTTCACCTGAAGGTGGATATTATTCATCATTAGACGCTGATAGCGAAGATGTAGAAGGAAAGTTTTATACGTGGACATATGATGAACTGAAAAATATTCTAGGAAGTAATTCCCAACTGATAATGGATTACTTTCACGTCACTGAACAAGGAAACTGGGAAAATTCACAGAATATTCTCTTTAAATCTGCCGATAACAATCAATTGATCAGTAGATATAAAATATCAGAAGCTGAATTGGAAGAAAGACTGAATGAAGCAAAAATAAAATTATTTACCGAAAGATCCCGTCGCATCCGCCCTGCCACTGATGATAAAATACTTACTTCGTGGAATGGATTGATGTTAAAAGCAACTGTAGATGCATACCGTACTTTTAATGAGGATGAATATTTAAACATGGCGATTAAAAATGCTCAATTTATCAATTCCCATCTTAAATCGGCAGATCAGGGTCTGTTTCGAAGTTATAAAGATGGAAAAGCTTCTGTACATGCATTTTTAGATGATTATGCCTTTACCATACACGCATTTATTTCAATTTATCAGACCACATTCAACGAATACTGGCTGATAGAAGCTCAACTATTGACCGACTATGTTATTGAACATTTTTATGACTCTTCAAATAGTATGTTTTATTATACTTCAAATCTGGAGCCATCACTTATTGCCCGGAAAATGGAAATCTCAGATAATGTAATTTCTTCGTCAAATTCAGAAATGGGTAAGAATCTGTTTATTCTGGGTCGTTATTTTTACAATGAGGAGTATGTTCAGTTATCCCGTAGAATGATGAATAACATTAAGTCTCATGCCATCAATGGTGAATACTATTATGCGAACTGGGATATCCTGATGTCATGGTTTGCAGTCGAACCTTACTTTGTAACCATTGTCGGGAAAGATTGTGTATTAAAAAGAAAAGAATTTGACACCTTGTATCTGCCGAATGTCTTTTTTTCGGGTGGTATAACTGAAGGAAATTTATCAATGCTTGAAGGTAAATCCAGATCAGGTCAAACCACGATTTATGTTTGTCAAAATAAATCGTGCAGGCAGCCTGTCACTGAAGTGGCTGATGCAATCAATCAAATATTAAAATAACAACTCTCAAAACCTACTAAAAACCTCAAAGCGTACGAAGTACCTTTGAGCGTTTTTAATAGCACTATTGAGCGTTTTTTTTAGTACTTAAGCGCATTCATCATCTCACTTTTTCTTTAGTCCTTTTAGTGATAATTTCCACAATACCTGGTACTTTGTACTTTTTCGTTGTAATTTACAAATCCAATTTAAAAATATTTGAATATATGCTGTACCCACACCTTCTTTAAAAGAATGAGCTGATATATCTATTCTGAAACGGATTTTAGATTAACAATCTTACTCCTTTGTAGAATAAACACTAACATGTTCAATTTTTTTAAGTGAAACAAGAAATTTATTCTAATATATGGATTCACTTAAAAAGAAATATTTAAATTATTTATTAACATATTGAACAATTAAATGTTAATATAATTGGCTTTTCTTCTTTTGATTATCATTCACGCTCTAATAATAAATTCTATTCATGAGTCATAAATTATCCTCTGATAACAAGAAATATTTATACCATGTAGGTATAAATTCCAACTGATAAAAAAATATTTTCAACAGTCAGCGCGGACCTTTCAACCCTCAAACTAACTTTTAATCACAGATTTATACATACTAGTTAATAATAGTATAGTTGCTTATTTATTTATACTTATTGTCTAGTTTTATGCGTTATAAAGTATTATTTTTATTGCCAAATATATATTCATATAAATATGTGGCTTTTAAGATATTTATAAGAAAGGGTTTTATAAAAACAAAAATATCGTTAAATGTTAAATAGAAGTGTTTTTCTCGTTTGTTTATTTTCTGTTACAATCTCATTTGGATATGCGCAATCTGTAGATAATGAATATGCTGTTGGTTTGAATTTAGTAAAAAACGAATACAACGGAGATTATGGAAATGGAATTTTTGATTTTAAAAAGTCTCCTTATCTTGGAATAGGAATCTCTTTAACCAAATATATATCTCCTTCTATTGATGCAGGATTGCAGGGAAGTTACGGTACCTATGGCTATTTTGATAAAAAGGATAATTTGTTTAGAGGATTAAAATATGATGCTTCATTATTTTCTCATTATAAATTTAATAATGGTTATATCTTAAATGAAGAATCAAAACTATCTCCATTTATTTCAATTGGACTTGGATTGGCTGCCTATGGAATTAATCCGGCATTGGATGATTCGGGAAAGGACAAAACCTTAATCCCAACTATTGTGACTAAAGGAACCGACATCATTATCCCGGTAGGTGTTGGACTAAAATATCAGTTCACAAATTTATTTGCAATTCAATATCAATATCTCTATACGTTTACAAGTGCAGATAATCATGATCAGAACAGAGGACCAAACAACCAAAAACCCGGGAATGATGCTTTTGGTCAACATTTAATTGGTCTAATCTATACATTTGATAATTCGTACAAAAATAAAGACTGTCGCTGTAATTTTAAATAACAATACCAATTCGTTTAGCTTTTTTCCAATCTCTTTGAAATAAATCACTCCATAACCCACCCTTTTATCTAAAGGGGTTTTGATTTCTACAATCTCCTAAAAATACTTTCAAACCATTATTCTCAAAATTATAAAATTTTCATTCGGCTCCTGATAGTTCGTTTATCGAAAATGATTTCAAGGGAAGTACCGGTGAAGAACTTTTATTCCTTTTATGGTTACCTGTGTCGCAATTGGCCTCTCCGTAGAAGCTTTAATACTTTAACAGGAACTATCCAAATATAAATAGGGTTTATTCTTTAAAAACCTTATTTTCAAGCATTAAACCTTAGTAGAAAACCAATCACCCACCAAGCCAAACCTTATTTACCTTATTTAATAAATAACTGAACTTTCAATTCGTAAGTAATTTATTCAACTTTATTCGTTTTTACACAGCCTCTTTAGCTGGAGCTAAAAGTGATAATTCAAAACGGCTTTAGCCAAAATAATCACAACTTTAATGCTGAATATTAGTCATTTATATTTTGGCTAAAGCCAATTATATGATTCTTATTTTGGACCTTCCAACTAAAGTTGGAGGCTATTAATTTGTGCGGTCTAAACGCCTATACCTATGATATTATATTCAAAAAATTAATGGTTTCACTCAAAATGGAATAGCTTTAAATTAAAAGAAATATTTATCTTTCGAACAACTTCTTTAATAAATCAGGTCGTTTCAACCGTTGAAGATCATGGATAATCTGATTTCTGAATTCACTCTTATACCAGAAGAAAAATTTACGTTGTTCGAGTTTTTCATCTTTACTTTTTGCAGTATAAATGGGTTCCAGCGTATAGGGATGATATCCTGAATAATAAATTTCAGTAGCCAGGGTCATGGGCGTTGGTGTAAAGTCCTGAACCTGTTCAAGGCGAAAGTCCAGTTTCTTGGTCAATGCAGCCAGTTCAGCCATATCTTCGTTGGTACTGCCCGGATGACTGGAGATAAAGTAAGGTATCAATTGTTGATTCAGACCAGCTTCGCGGTTAATCCGGTCGAACTGAGCTTTAAACTGACCAAAATAAGTAAAAGAAGGTTTCCGCATTAAATTCAATACTTTATCTGAAGTATGTTCCGGTGCAATCTTTAATCTTCCGGATACATGATGGGCAATCAGTTCATGGGTATAATCGGAATGGCTTTTGTTCACTTCGGGATTTTTAGTGTCACTGAGCAACATATCGTACCTGATCCCGCTTCCAATAAACGATTTTTTTATTCCGGGAATTTTATCCACCGAACGGTAGATATCCAGCAAGGAGCGGTGATCGGTATTCAGATTGAAACACACTTTCGGAAAGATACAGGACGGTTTGTTGCATTTGCGGCAGATTTCCATATCAAGACCGTGCATTTGATACATATTAGCAGAAGGGCCTCCCAGATCGCTTAAATACCCTTTAAAATCGGGCATAGAGGTAATTTTAGTTACTTCAGCCAGGATTGATTCCTTAGAACGTGAAATAATATGTTTACCCTGATGGGCCGAAATGGTACAAAAAGCACAACCACCAAAGCATCCCCGGTGCAGATTCACCGAGAACTTAATCATTTCGTAGGCTGGAATGGTTTTATCCTTGTATTTTGGATGCGGAAGACGTGTATAAGGTAAATCGAACGATGCATCCAGTTCGGCTTCACTGAGCGGCTCGTAGGGCGGATTGACAATCACCCAGCGGTTTCCTGTCTGTTGCAATAACCGGGCAGCATTATACTTATTCGATTCTTCCTCAATATGTTTGAAATTGGAAGCATATTTCTTTTTGTCGGTAAGACATATTTCATGCGATACCAGCGTAATATCATTCCACCCGGCAGATGGTGAAATCTCTTTTGCCAGGTACGAAGTTTGCGGTATAAAAGTAAGTTCCCTGAACGATTTACCCGATTGAAGTTGATGAACTAATTCAACTAGTGGCTTCTCCCCCATTCCATAAATTAATAAGTCGGCTTTTGAATCGACCAGCACAGAGGACATCAATTTATCCGACCAGTAATCGTAATGGGTGAAACGTCGCAAGGATGCTTCAATACCCCCGATCACAATTGGAACCTCAGGATATAGTTTTCTGATGATATTGCAATAAGTGATAGTTGCATAATCGGGTCGCATGCCTGCTTTCCCGTCGGGTGTATAGGCATCGTCCGAACGTAACCGTTTATTGGCTGTATAGTGATTGACCATCGAATCCATATTTCCGGCGGATACAGCAAAAAATAAACGGGGACGCCCCATCTTTTTAAAATCGCGTAAATCGTCACGCCAGTTGGGTTGTGGAACAATGGCAACTTTCAACCCCTGAGCTTCCAGGATACGACCAATAACCGCTGATCCAAACGACGGATGATCGATATAAGCATCGCCGCTAAAGAGCACGACATCCACTTCATTCCATCCCCTTAATTCGAGTTCTTTTTTTGTGGTTGGCAGGAAATCAGTAAGTTGATATTGTTTGACAGGTTTCATTTTTTTGCAGAAAAGAATATTTTAAATACAAAAGTACGAATAAAAATAGTTCTGTTTTCTCTTTTAAGGAACTTGTCCAAATATATTTATTAAATGACAATCATCCTAAAATGGAAAAAATTACGAAATGAGGTATAATCTTTTTTATAAAAATACCTTTTACCTTTTAAATAATTCATTTTTTTAATCCTGTTTTTTTACGTAATTTTGTAATTGTCATGAAAAAAAAACACCTGAAATAAAATAGAATGATTATCCGCAAAGACACCTAAGTAATTGGACCAATATATTGTCCTATAATATTTCTTGAAAAATTAACCTTTTCAGATATTCAAAATAATGGAATTAGGTTTTTTATCAGCGGTATTTGGTTTTCTATTAAGGTTTAATTCCCTATATATAAGTGATATAAATATTAAACCCTATTTTTTATTTTAACCATTAGTAGAATATTAAGTAAAAAAACTAACCCTTATTTCCTTATTTCAATTAATATCATACGACATTATTTGTTGTCTTTTACTTAATAAAAAAACATGTCACGGAATAGAATTCATTATTTTCAAATACGGACTTCTATTGCAT
>Ga0302292_1000711_pt1 | contig 22822 bp, 18 predicted proteins | sample III_Fen_N2_1_FD_194553 | JGI IMG/M metagenome (GOLD analysis project Ga0302292, IMG submission 194553) | Peat permafrost microbial communities from Stordalen Mire near Abisko, Sweden - III_Fen_N2_1 | ecosystem: Environmental > Terrestrial > Soil > Wetlands > Permafrost | place: Sweden: Abisko...
CTAATCACCCTTATACTTTTAACAAAAAGTAGTAGTATATTAAAAAATTTAGGGAATAGAAGATTAACTCTCATATTCCTTCTTGTAAATATGCTCACATTAGTAGGTCTTATAACATCTTCCAATCCTTTTATAATAGGATTATCTTTTATATTATTCACTACGACTAATACTTTAGTATATTTCTGTATTGATATATTTGTAGAACATTTTGGCAACCCGGAAACTATAGGTAAAACTCGTGGGTTTTACCTTACAATAATAAACATAGCATGGATGTTATCCCCTCTTATCTCTGTATTTCTAATAACAAAAGAAGGTGGCTATAAAGCAATATTTACTCTTGCTTTCATTATGATAGTCCTTATGACTATAGGATTATTTTTTGCAGTGCGGACCTTTGACGATAAAAAATACAATAAGACTCCTTTTTTAGAAGCATACAAATATTTAAAAACAAACCGTCATATGCTATCAGTCGTAATGATTAACTTCATACTTCAATTTTTTTACTCTTGGATGATTGTTTATACTCCTATATATTTATTTAATCATTTAAATTTCAATTGGGACCAAATAGGAATAATGTTTACTATTATGCTTATTCCTTTCGTCATTCTTGGCCTACCAGTTGGAACTCTTATAGATAAATACCATTTTAATAAAAGAACTCTACTCTACATAGGATTCTTTATTATAATAATATCAACATTCATAATATCTTTTATAACCACCAGAAATGTAGCCATCTGGAGTTTAGTTCTATTCATAACTCGCGTAGGAGCAAGTATTATAGAAACCACTTCAGAAACTTATTTCTTCACTCATACGACAGAAGAAGATGCTTATTTGTTAGGAATATTTAGAGACATGAATCCTGTCGCATATATCATTGCTCCAATACTCGCTTCTCTTGTGTTTATAATGTTACCAATCAAGTATCTTTTTGTAATATTAAGTATAATATTAGCAACAGGTCTATACTATATACCTAAACTAAAACATAATCATGGAATACCCAATACGAATAAATAAATATTTAGCACTCAATAATTATGCGACAAGAAAAGGAGCAGATCTACTTATACAAAAAGGTTACGTTTTTATTAATGGACGAAAAGCAGTTCTTGGAGATCAAGTCTATAGAGATGGTGAAGTAGAAGTAAGTGATAAAGCTCCCAAAAAAGATTATGTATATTATGCTTATAATAAAGCTGTCGGTATCTCTACAAACCCCGATATAAATACAAAAGACATATTGAAAGTTACTAAGTTTAAAGAAGTTGTCTTCCCTATTGGCAGATTAGATAAAGATTCTCGTGGACTCATAATAATGACAAATGATGGACGTGTAACCGATAGACTTCTCTCTCCAAAATATGTTCACGAAAAAGAATATGTTGTGAAAGTAGAACCAAATTTTTCTGATAAATTTTTAGAACTTATGGGTAATGGTGTCCACTTTGATAAATTTATTAGTAAAAAATGTAAAGTTTGGAGAAGTACCAGTAAATCTAAAGATACCTTCCATATAATCCTCACAGAGGGCAAAAAACGCCAAATACGACGTATGTGTGAAGCTTTACACCATAAAGTAGTGGACCTTAAACGCATCCGTGTAATGAATGTAGAACTCGGCAAACTAAATGAAGGAGAATATAGATATATAAAAGGCGAAGAACTTGATACTTTACTTAAATCTTTACAACTTAAATAAATCTAAAATACAAAATCATCGCCAACTACGTTGGCGATGATTTTGTATTTAACTCTTAATTCGTAATTAATTACTGTCCACACAATGATGTCTGAGAAGCGATTGAATTTAAAAGCTTTCTTACTCCAGCTCCAACTATTCCATCCATAGCCAATCCATTTTCACTTTGAAAAGCAATTAGAGCTGATCTAGTTCCTCTACCAAAATTACCATCAATATTATTATCATCTAGATAACCTTTGTCTCTTAAAATTCCTTGAAGAGATGTAACTTCTTTAGTATAAGGAGATCCAACTGACAATTTATGAATAAATGGAATACATGAATTAACATCTGTCCCCATACATCTTGCTCCTGTTGTAAAGCTATATATTGCTCCACCTGAACATCCTTGATCAAATGTAGAACCAGAAGTTACATAAAATGTAGCTGTCGTATATGTCTCAAAATTATTAGTTCCACTACCTCCACTACTTTGATGATGTTGGGTTCCAATAGAAATATCATATTTACCTGCGAGTGTATTTGCTGGTATCTTCACTGTTTCCTTTCCATCATTAATTGAAGAAGTCTGTTTAATAATTGCTCCATCTTTTTTTATTATTACATCTATATATGCATATTCTGGTAAATTACTATCCCACTTTACATTAACTGTATCTCCAGCTCTTAATGTTAAACCTGACTTTGGATAAACTAAATTTACGTATGAATCACTACTCTGACATTTTGCTCCTGTAGTTGAACTATAAACTTGCCCATTTGAACAGCCAGTATCTACAGTTCCAGAAGAATTAATTGTAAATAGATTATCAGAAGAATCAGAAATATTATTCGTAGTACAACTACCAGAAGTACCTGGATTACAACCTCCTATAAATATTTTATAATAATTCCCAGGAACATAAGTTCCCCATCCTCCAGTATTTTGTAAATCAAGAATTGTTGTGGATCCAAAATTTTGAACTTGAGAATTACCACTTATTGTATGGGTAGCTACATTAGCAATAATATTATTTTGTGAATCAAACTGCAAAAGTCTTATATTAAGATAATCCGTATTAGTTATATTACTACTAATCCATTTAACTGGAATTTTTCCGTTATAATCATATACTTCCCCTCCATTTGGAGATAAAACTGTAATAGAAGGAATTGAATTATCTGAACATTTTACTCCTGTAGTTGAACTATAAACTTGTCCGTTTGAACAGCCAGCAATATCTGTATTCCCTGATGGATTAATTACAAATGTATTATCAGACCAATCTTGAGCTATAGTATTTCCAGATGAATTTTCTACTGTCATTCTTAATTTATATCTATTACCTAAAGCCCAACCTGAATCATTAGGAAATGCTATTTTTACAGAGCCATCAATTGCTTGCTGTTTACCTAAGGATACTCCATTATTTGTTGTAACATCATCCATTCCTATAGTAACCACATCACTATTGGATGCACCTGTTATTTTCCACTTCGCATAAAATTCTTGACCCATAGTATAAAATTCCCCACCATTTGGAGATGTAATTGTTATAGAAGGAGTTGTTGTTGTAGTTTTAATACAAGCACCATTACTACATCCATTTGGACAAGCAAATTCTTGGTTGCCAAGATTTCCACTACTTAGACAACTAAGTTCTGTAATATAACAATTGGTTCCTGCTACACAAGAAGAAACTGGATCCCATTGAATACTCGTGCCATTTATTGTTTTAGTTCTACATACATCAGAAACTCCTTTCTGATCTAAAGCATTTACTGTTCCCAAAGTATAAATATCCTGTCCTCCATCTGAATCTGTGCATGAAGAAACAGTTGTCGTATTAGTAGAAGAAATAGTAGAAACTCTATCATTAGAACCTATCCCTGCACTACCAACATCAAAATATGATGTTGAATAACCAGAAACAGAAGCCCCAAGTTTAGTCTTCAATTGACTAACCTCTTTTGTAAGATTCTGTATTTTTAATAATGCATCACTTAAAGCAGAAGCATGGACTTGTGCACCAACAGCTAAAAAACTGAAGATAAATAGACCTAACAGTAACTTTTTCATAAGATAATTTATGATTTAGCAAATAAATTGCTATTAATTAATATGAATATATTATATCACAAATACCCCCCCCTACAAGTAAATTCCCACATGTCTGACATGTGGGAAAAGTGCCCCCAAGCTTCGCTTGGGGGCACTTTTTATTCACACGTAATTGTTCTTTTATTTAGCAATATAAGGTAGTAACCCCATAAAACGAGCACGCTTGATAGCAATAGCTAGTTTCCTTTGATTTTTAGAAGTCACATCTGTGCGACGTCTTGATTGCATACGAGCACTAGGTGTAAGAAATCTACGAAGTAATTCTAGATCTTTGTAGTCTATATGCTTAATGTTGTTTGATGAAAAATAATCTTGTTTCATAATTCTCTGTTGTTAAATTTATAATCTTTTAAAACGGTATATCTTCTGCATTTATTTGCTCTTCTGGATACTCTATTGTATCTATCTCTTCTTCTTTTTTAGGAGTTGATGCTTGACTTGGTGTAGATGAAAAATTTCCTCCTCCTGTATTCTTTGCTCCAAACTGCACAGTATCAGCAATAACTTCTGTGCGATACTTTTTTGTATTTGTAGCAGCATCATCCCAACTACGAGTCTCCATTCTTCCTTCTACTAATATCTGACTTCCTTTTTTCATATATGTAGCTACATTCTCTGCAGTCTTGCCCCATACTACGATATTATGATAATCAGTTTTCTCTTGTCGAACTCCATTTGAATCTTTGTAAGTTCTATTAGTAGCGATACTAAAAGTACAAACTTTATTTCCAGAAGCGATGGCTTTTAATTCTGGATCACGAGTTAAATTTCCTATAAGAATTGCTTTGTTTAAATACATAAATATAATAAATAGTTAAATTATTAATATTTCTATTCTACCACAAGTGCTTCGATTTCTTTATCTATAGTTTCTTCGTTGATAGGTAGAGACTCTTCAGCTCTAGGAGTTGAACGACGCTTAAAACCTTCTTTATTGTTATTTCCATAAGCACGCTTCGTAGACATAGTATTGCCACGAATAGTTTTAATCATAAGATAACGAACAAGCTTTTCATTCTTGTCCAATGAATCTTTTATGACTCTTGCATTTTCTGTAGAACACTCAAACTTTACCCAACCAAAATAACCATAAGAAAACTTTTGTTTCTTATTGGCGATAGAACGAGACATCTCGTATGCTAACTCCATCATTTTAGGATATTCATCAGAGATAAAAGATACTCCCATCTCAGTCAACCCATCCTTAAATGCTGTTACTTCTCCTCCAAGATTTTCTTCTGGAATAGAAGGAAGCATAATATAACCAACTTCATAAATAGAAACTTTAGAATCTGTAGAATCTACATCTTCTTCGTTTGCAATAACCTCTTTTACTTTTGCCATTTATTTAGAGCGGAATTACTAAATTTTAATAGTAAAACACGCTTAATTATTAATTTTAATATCATCTCATTATGGACCTATGTGTACCGGTTATAAGACCGGGACAAATGAAATGTAGAGTTATACTAACAGAAATTCTATGATAAGTCAAAGAGTTTTTTAGCGTTCAAAACTATCTGTTTAGCCACAAATTCCTCTTCCAAACCCTTAATTTGGGCTATTTTAGCCACTATATCCTTTACATATAAAGGCTCATTACGAGTGCCTCTATGGGGCACTGGAGCAACATACGGGCTATCTGTATCAGCGAGAATCATATCTAATGGGGTTTCTTTTATGACACTTTCATAATCACAAATTAAAAGGTTCGGTTTATAGGTTATAGGACCAGCAAAAGAAATACAAACTCCTATCTCTATAAATCTTTTCATATCTTCTACACTTCCAGCAAAGAAATGAGACACACCTTTAATACCATCTACTTTTGAATATTTTTTAATTAATTCATAAACATCAAAATATGCATTATGAGTTAAATTCCCCTCTTGAGGGGTGCCCGATAGGGTGGGGTGGATTGTATTTGGATTATTTCTAACATGAAGCATTAAAGGAAGACCTAGTTCATTTGCAATTTCTATCTGAGAAATGAAAGCAATTTTTTGTTTCTCAATACTTCCTTCATCCATATGATAGTAATCAAGTCCACATTCCCCTATCCCCACAACTTTTCCTTGACTAGCAAGTTCTTTGTATTTTTCTTTATCAAAAATTTCTCCACGAGAAGTAAATTCTTTCCCTTCTTCGCCTAATTCTGTTCCATCGTGGAATGATGCTCCTGTATGAATCGGATGAAGACCAATAGTCGCATATACTCCTTCATATTCATTAGTTATTTCTACAGCTTTTTTAGAAGTATCATATTGTGTGCCAATATTTATAACCCATGTATCATTTTCAAGTGCACGAGAAATAACCTGATCTCGATCTTCCTCGAAAGCTTCAAAATTTGTATGAGCGTGTATATCTATATATTTAGGCATTATTCTTTTCTTAAAAATAATGGGGTCTCTGGCTTTTTATTTTCTTTAATTAGTTGTTTTAATTTTATATTTGTTTCTGGCATTATAGGATTTAGCATTCGTGCAATCGTATATAATTTCAAAACTAAATCCGTAATCATTTCTTTTCCTTTTTCAATATCAACTTTTACAACCTTGAAAGGTTCTGTCTCTTGAATTATTTTATCAAGCTCTGCAATTCTATCCCATACATAATCGGTCGTTTTCTTCAAATCAAAAGTTTCATAAATTGCAAAATATTCTGTAAAGTCTGACTTTCCCGGAATCTCTGGACACTTATCTAAATACTTTTCAGACAAAGTTAAAATTCTTGATGACAAATTCCCCAATCCATTTGCAAGTCCTGAATTATATGCATCTTTGAATCGCTCTAGTGTAAAAGGACTATCTTCAAAACTTCCAACTTCACGAAGCAAAAAATAACGAAGAGCATCCGTACCATATTCATTTACTATTACGCTTGGATCTACTCCATTACCAAGACTTTTAGACATTCGAACTCCTCCTTCGGCTGTAATAAAACCGTTCACTATTATCTGGTATGAGTTTGGGACATCAGCAGCCATCAGCATTGCTTGCCACATTGCTGCTTGGAAACGAGTATTGTCTTTCCCGCAATATTGCGTTGGATTTCCATCCACCCAATATTTTTGAAAATTTTCTTTATTATCGGGCCAGCCCAATGTTGAAATATAATTTATTAATGCATCAAACCAAACATATATTACTTGAGTATTATCTTCTGGAACTTCTATCCCCCATGGCATTTTTTCTTTCAATCTTGAAATAGAGAAATCTTGCAAACCACCTTTCACAAAATTTTTAATTTCATTCAAACGAAAATCAGGTACAACAAAATTTGGATTATCATTGTAAAATTTTAAAAGCCTATCACCAAATGCTGAATACTTAAAAAAGTAATTTTCTTCATTTATTATTTTCAATTCCATATCAGGATGCATTGGACACTTGCCTTCTACAAGCTCACTGTCAGTCTTTTCACTCTCACAACCAATACAATATTTTGCTTCATACTGTTTCTTATAAATATAGCCATTATCCGATACTTTTTTCCAGAATGCTTCAACTGCTTTTATGTGTCCTTCATCGGTTGTCCTGATGTAGTGAATATCTTCCAATACCCCAAACATTTTTAATTGTTCTTTAAATGTGTAGAATCCTTGATCAACAAAATCTTGAACCTCCATCCCTTTTTCTTTAGCTTTTTCAAATATCTTAATACCATGCTCATCAGTTCCTGTATTAAAATATACATCAAAACCAAGGAGCTTCTTATAGCGAGCTATCGTATCAGCACGAACAAACTCCAAAGCATGCCCCATATGAAGTGGAGCATTTACATAAGGAAGTGTAGTTGTTAGGTAAAATGGAGTACCACTTTGTCCCAACTTCGACTCGGACGATATATCCAAGTTTACTTGGCTATTCGATCCTCGCTTGTTGTGAAAAAATGTCTTATTCATATATTAAAGTCCTCGAGCTAAAATTTTCTTTTTTTCTAAATCATCAAAAAATTCTATCAAACATACCGCCGTAGGTACTGCTAAAAATACACCCCAAATTCCTGCTAACTCTGCTCCTATTAAAACCGAAAGAATAACAACTAAAGGTGAAATACCAGTAGCTCTCTTCACAATCAAAGGATAAATAAGATATGTTTCAAACTGACCAAGAATTAAATAGAATCCTAAAGTTATAACTGAAATAATTATTCCGCCATCTAAATAAGCAAACAAAAGAGCAGGAATCGTAGCTATCACAAGACCAAAAGGAACAAGCTCTGCAACAATAACCATAAGAGCAAGAACAAGAGAATATTTCACTCCTATAATAGTAAGCCCAAGATATGCTAATACTCCAACTATGACTCCCATAAGCATCTGACCTTGCATCCAAAGACCAATCTTGTGTTCTGTGCGCTGCCATAAATTTATGAGATATTCTTCACTTTTATCTGGAGTAACTATACGTAAAAAATTTTCAATTCCTTTTTCAGTAATAGAAAGATAAAAAGAAATTATAAATATAAGTAATAAATTTAACAGTCCACCAAAAGCTGTCCCAAAGATACTAAAGAATCCACCAGAAAGACTATTTACAAGACTCTGTGTGCTTTTTATTACATCTCCTAAAGATGCATTTTGTGAAATAGTAGAAACTACAGTTTTCGCTCCTGAAATAGTATCAACTTGAAAAGAATTTAATATACTAGAATCTGGAATATATTTACCAAGTTGTCCTACAAGATCAGACATTTCTGTGATAAAGACTGGAACAAAAACAGAAAGTAAACCAACAATTATAGCAATAGAAATAACATAAATAAGTATTACTGAAGCCGTACGATTCTTTATATACTTATTCATTTTACTTACCATATAAACAACAAAAGAAGCCACAACTATAGAAGTCAAAATGATTAAAATAAGATTGGTTAGCTTAAATAATGCATAAAAAAGCAACCCAAAAAGCATAACTCTAATAATAGCGCCATTTGAAATTGAAAAACGAACATTTTTATTATTTTCTTGCATAAAGCTATTTTACCACAAAACAACTTACTTTTCTAGAATTTAACAATATCTTCAAAAGAGGTTTTATCTTTATATGGACCTATAATAGCAAGATTTAAATTCTTAGTTTTAAAGATTATTTTAGCCATTTTTTGGATATCTTTTACTGTGACCTTGTTTATTTCTTTTATTTTCTCTTCCAATGTTTTTATCTCTTTCTTTAAAAGCTCTCCTCCCCCATAAAAATTAGCAATATCATCCGTAGACTCCAGAGACATTTTCATATTCCCTATGATAAGAGATTTCACTTTGTCCAATTCTTTTTTCTCAACCAAAACATTAGTAATTAAATTACATTCTTTAATAATTTCTTTTATTACTTCTCCTGTCCTTGTATTATTTACTCCAGCAGATATTTGGAAAGATCCATGATCAAGCGAAGGATTATTATAAGCTCTCACATAATATGCTACTCCCATCTCCTCACGAAGTTTACTAAATAATCTTGAACTCATGCCAGCACCCAATACTCCTGCCAATAAGGATAGAACTGTATTCCTTTTATCAAAAAGACTAAAGGTTCTTACTCCTAATACAAAATGTGTCTGATCTGTCTCTTTATATAAAATTTTAATATTTGGTTTTGTTTGTTCATCTTTTGTTTTTGGTTTTTTCCCACTTTTGGAAACAGAAATATCTTTGAAATATTTATTCACTTCTTTATATACCTCTTCGTTTGTAATATTTCCTGCCACTACAACAACAGTATTCTCTGCGACATAATGAATCTTCTTATAATTTACAAAATTATCTCGAACCATTTTATTAATATTCTCTTTTGTCCCTAAAGTGCTTCTTCCGGCTGGTTGATCTCCATATAAAACTTCCATAAATAAATCTTGCACATGAGCTTGTGGCATATCTTCATACATATTGGCTTCTTCTATTATTACTCCTTTTTCTTTTTCCATATCAGCACTCGGAAAAGTAGAATTCAAATATATATCCGACACGATATCAAACATCTGTTTAAAGTTTTTAGGATCTCCTTTTGCATAATACCCTGTATATTCATTACCGGTGAAAGCATTATACTGACAACCTAAAGCATCAAGCTCGTGAGAAATAACCTGAACAGAAGGACGTTTTATAGTTCCCTTAAAACACATATGCTCTAAAAAATGAGAAATACCATTAATTTCTTTTGGTTCATAATCGCTTCCTGTGCCTACCAATACAAGCACCGTCACAGTCGGGTTGTCTTTCATCGGAACCGTTACAACTCTTAACCCATTTTTATATGTTTTCTTTTTAGCTTTTTGCATGGAAGTATTTTAGCATATTCCCAACATATTAAAAACCAGCCCTACCCCCGGGATAAGACTGGTTTTTAAAAATATTTTAATTCATCTTATCTTTAATATAAGAAACTATTTCTTCTTTTTTAATTCTCTCTTGTTTACCTGTATCTCTATCGCGGATAGTCACAGAGTTATCAGTCAAAGTATCAAAATCTATCACAATACACCAAGGAGTTCCTATCTCATCTTGTCTTCTATAACGTTTACCTATGTTGCCATTGTCATCCCACATTACACGTCCAAATTCATCTTTAAGTGTTCTGTATACTATATGTGCATAATCACGAAGTTCTGGTTTGTTTTTCAAAAGTGGAGAGACTGCGCAAATGACAGGAGCAACAGATGGATTGAAAGCCAAATAAGGTCTAGCCTCTTCGCCACTAGAATCTTCTTTATAACAAGAAAGCATAAGAGCAAGGAAAGTTCTATCTACTCCAAATGTTGGTTCAATAACATGAGGAACTATCTTCGTATTTGACTCCTCATCTTGATAAATTAAATTATGTTTCTTCAAATCAAAATCCGTTCTATAAGCTAAACCATAAAGTTCTTTTAACCCAAATGGGAAATCAAACTCAAAATCAATTGTGCGTTTTGAATAATGAGCCAAGTCCTCTCCTGCTACTTCAAGCTCATGAACTTTATTCATATCAAGACCCATACTCTCCATCCACATAAGCATTTCATTTTTCCAATACTCAAAATATTTTTCCCAATCGGCTTCTTTTATAAAATATTCTATTTCCATTTGTTCAAATTCACGAACACGGAAAATAAAATCCCGAGGAGTAATCTCATTTCTAAATGCTTTACCTATCTGGGCCATACCAAATGGTAATTTGGGGTGAAAAGAATCTACAACATTTTTAAAATTCACAAACATCCCTTGAGCTGTCTCAGGTCTTAAATATACTGTCGCAGAAGAATCCTCTACAGCTCCAATTTGAGTTTTAAACATCATATTGAATTGTTTGGCTTCACCAGTTTTTCCTCCACAATCATCACAAATACCTTTTTCTTTTAATGTATCTTCGCGAAAACGTTTTTTACATTTTGTGCATTCTACAAGTGGGTCTGTGAAAGTATCCACATGTCCTGAGGCTTTCCATACACTACTATTCATAAGTATTGCCGCATCTACTCCATACATATCTTCGCGAGAATCCACAAACTTTTTCCACCAGAGAATTTTAATATTATTCTTAAGTGCTACTCCAAGTGGTCCATAATCCCAAGTCCCAGCGAGTCCTCCATAAATTTCTGAGCCTTGATAAACAAACCCCCTTCTCTTACAAAGTGATATTATCTTTTCCATTAAATTGTTTTCTTCTTTTTCCATATTTACTTTATAACACGTTCAAAGCCAGATTGGAAATTTGGATCTCCAGAAAGCAATGTATTTATAGATCCACTTTTATTTTGAATAAGAGTTCCCGTAAATGAATCTGTGCCGGAAAGGAATAAATCTTTCATAAGCTGAGGCACACTTCCTATTTGTGATGTTGAAGGATTAAGAGCAATAGTAAAGGTAGCTTCACGATCATAATCTCCTCCCGTATTTTCACGAACCGCTCCTATATTCCAAATAACCTCACGTGTAGAATCATTGTAAGTTATATTTTCTTTAGGAGTTATAGAACCAACCCACTTCACATATATAGGTAATACAGCTCTAGCTGTCGCATCTGTTATAGCATTTGTTCCATTTAATATTGTCCAAGTGACATTGTAGCTTGTTTCAGTCTCTGCTTTGGGAGGGAAAGATCCTGCCTTATAAGAAGCAGAAGATGCGATTTGAAAATCTGATAAAATTTTAACTACTTTTTTAGAAAAATTATTTACATCAGTAAAAGTAGAACCAAGTGATGGCTGACTACCTTTAATACTTACGTCAAAAGTAACTTGTGGATCTTTTATAGAATTTTGTGTTCCCACTAAAGAAATAGACTTCACACTAAAAGAAACTTCCCCTTTTTCTCCTGGCTCAATATCTGCTAAATCTCCTATAGAATTCTTGTCCCATATAATTCTATTATTTATAGAATCAAAAAACCCTTGAAGTGGATTGACTGTAGAACGATCAAATGCATTACCACCAAGATTTGCGATTATTTGCCCATCAGTAATTCTAGTTGATAAATTATTTGCCCAATCAATTTTAACATTAATATCATCACCTGAACTTGAAGTCTCATTCACTAAAATATTTGCTTCAAGGAATGGTTTTGTAATAGTAACAGTGTGCAATAATGAATTGTATACTATATCAATAGTAGATTTGTCTGTTGGTTTAGTCGTCCCTGCATACACATGAAAGACTTGCTGATCTTGATCTTGCCCTACAATTCTACCTTTAATAACAACTGAAACTGGGTTCGTCAGACTTAAAGCATCCAGACTCCACATTGAATTTCCAAAAGAAGGTTCTGGTATAGAACTTTCATAAATAAAATTATTTGGGTATGTTAACTGCATCATTGTATTCCCTTCTTTAAGTGAAGTATTCAATACAGCTTTTACAGTGAAGGTTACAGGTTGATCAGAAGTTACAGTATCTGGAGCATCTACAGACAAAGAAAGAGGGGCTGAACTAATATTAACTCCATATTCTTTTTCTTTTGTAAAAATAGCATTTGAACTTTCTGGATGATACTCTAAATCAATCTTTACATTACGAGTAGAGTTTTCTTCTCCAAAAAGAGTAACCTTAACATTTTCTACGACTGTTCCCCCTGGTTTTATGGTGCCGATTGTTATACGTGGTAATCGGACATATTCTGCTAAATCATCACTTGCTCCATTTGGATATGATACAACTAAATTTGAAAGTTCAAGAGAAGATTTATTACGATTCACAATTTCTATTTGAAGTGGTAATTCTTCCCCACCTTTTGTAAAAGCATTACCCAATACAGTGATATCTATATTGTCGCTTGAAACTGAAGAATTATTGGTAGAGAACATATAAAGAGCAAAAATTATAGCTCCAATGAAAAAAATAATGGATAAAATAAAAAACTTTTTAAAAATTGAAGTTTTAGGTTTTCTCATATTGTTTGTCTCATTTTCTTCGTGTTTCCACTCTGACTCTACTTTATGTTCTATCTTATGCAAAGTCGCCTCTTTCGTTCGGTGAGTTACATGATCTTCTGGTTCATATAAACGACGTTTAATATCTTCTATTTTATTCTCAGTATCTGACATATTTATAAGTATAACACAAAATTTTAAAGTTGACTCTCGTTTAAAGCTTTATTTATGTGTGAAATAATAGACCTTTTTTCTCGAAGTAAGACTTCTGTCTGACTTAAATCTATAGTTCCATTTAAATAATTTATAAGCATTAAAGAATCTCCAATATAACCCAAAGAATTCATTATTCTCAAAACAAGATGAAGCTCCAATGCTTCTCTAGATGAACTTTCAATATTTATATCATCCAGTAAATATAACGACTGAATAAAATCATCAAATATTTTTTCATTAGACTCTTCCCCATCACAAAGTCTTTCAATTAATTTACCTACTCTAGCTAAAAGTAAAAGTGAATCTCGGCAACTACGAGCAAAAGGAAAAGTAGAAATATTATTAGCAGATGTTACTCGCCAGATATCCCTACCTCGAACTATATCAATATTTGAATATGACAAATCTTGTAAACCAAAACGAAGTTTTGATTTATGAAGTCTTATACCTTGCACCATCGCATGGACAAGCCCCATCTCCCGCGTATAAATAGTGAGCATCTTATTCGCTTCTCCTTTATTCCTTGAACTCAATATAAATCCGTGTGTATGATAAATATGATGCATTACATTTCTTATTTTAAATTTTTTAACAATTCAATTACTGATTCATATTGACTAGCTAATTCTTTTTTAGAAATATCTAAACTGAGAGCGTTCCATTTTTCATTAACTTTATTTTTTAATAAAATAACCAAATCTTCAAAAGACATTTCTCTCCCATATTTTATAGATAAAATAAAACCTTCTATAGAGATAAATCTATAACAATCGGCATTGCAACAAATTTCAGATTCTAAAGAATAAAATTTATTACTTCCATGATGTTCTTGTATACAATGAAGAATATTCTCTTTCTCTTCGGAAGATAAAGAAGACTCATTAATTAATTTATTTGCTTTATCAAGTGACAATTGAACATGTTCACTACCACGATTCTCTTTTAGAGCTTGTCCTAAAGCACAATCCATAAGTAAAGTTCCTGCCTCTACAATATCAATATTGGTATTCAACTCTTTTGCAATTCTTTTCCCTACACTTGTTGCCAAATCAATAAGAGGTATTGCTGGTATTCCATATTTTTCTGTTTCACTATATGCTAATTTTCTTGCTTCAATTAAAAAGTTTTCCATAATTATATAAAGTTTTAATTAATAACTTCTTCTAAAATTTTAAGTAACTCGGGAAGTTCATAACAAATTGGTTCAGCTAAAATGAAGAAATGCCCACCTTTTTCTACTTTAACCAATTTACAATCAAGTTCTTTAGAAAGTTTTTCTGCTTGTCCAAAAGGAACAGCTGGATCATCTACACTATGTAAAATTACAAATTTATTTGCTTTATTTTTTACTTTTTCAAAATCTATTGGAGGAACAACAAAAGAATCAATTTTTCTGTAATTACTTTCTTTATTGAGAGGGTCTAATGGACTTATTAATCCTGAAACTAAAACAACACCAGGAATCTTTTTATCTTCCTTAATTGATTCAAGATACTTTAATATTGCTGTTGCTCCTAGTGAGTGCCCTACTAAAAATATTTCATCTTCAGATGAATTATCTACAGCGTGAGCAATTTCTTCAATCCATTTTGATACAACTGGTTTTTTAGAATCAGGCATTGGTAAAACACACGCAAAAGTCTTGTCTTTTGCTAATTCCTGCATTAACCAAGGCATCCATCCACCATTTGGTATTCCACCAAACCCATGAACAATAAATATTTTTTTCATTCTTCTATTTTACCACATTTATCACAAACTCTAAATCACTAATTTTTATTTTGTTTCCAGAAATATCCTTAATCTGTATATCTTTCGCACCAACAGATTTTAGAAGCTCTTTTTGCCATTTATTTATGAATTCTTCTCCTTCTTTAGATGTAGATATTTCTAAGTTAATAATATCATTTGGATTTAATCCATTTTTCTTTCGCATATCTTGAATAGCTCTCACAAGCTCTCTATAATTCCCTTCTTGTTTTAAATCTTCTGTAATATTTGTATTGAGTTCTACTTTTTTCTCTTCTCCTTCTATTATTTTAATTTCTTTTACATTCAATTCATCTTTAACTATTTCTTCGTATTCTTTCGGTAATTGGTAATTAGTAATTAGTAATTGACTAAGTGGTTGTCTTACAGAAATACCAGCCTTCTGCCTCCCTTGGAGTCCAAGAGTTACAACTTCGCGAACTTCTTTCATTTCTTTAATCAAACTCAAATCAGATCTATCCAACTCTGGCCAACTTACAAGATGAACACTTTCTGAGTCTTTCTCGTTCCTTAATTTCTGCCAAATATCTTCAGATGCAAATGGAGCAAAAGGCGCCATTATTTTAATTAATGTTTTAAGAACATGATACAAAGTTTTCTTAGCCTCAATATCTCCTTCTTTTAATCTTTCACGAGAACGACGAACATACCAAGTAGATAAATCATCCATAAAATCACGCATAGCTCTCACTGGTTCAAATAATTTATATGACTCCATACTATCTGTCGTTATTTCTAAGAGTTCCCCTAGACGAGCTACTATCCATTTATCTAAAATATTTTCAGATCCTTTATACTCTAAAATTTCTAATGTAGAATCTCTGTAAAGTTCATAAAAAGCTAAAACATTGTAAAGCAAATTGAAAACTTTATTGTGAAGGTCAGCAACTGTCTTCTCGTCAAAACTCTTTGCATCCCCTGGCTGATTCACTCCATACATCCATAGACGAATAGTATCTACTCCATATTTATCCATCATTGTCCATGGGTCCACAATATTTCCGAGAGACTTACTCATCTTTTTACCTTTAGCATCAAGTAAAAGTCCAAGACAAATGACATTGTCATAAGCTCTTCCACGCCCCATCAATACTCCTACCGCATGCAAAGTATAGAACCATCCACGCGTCTGATCTATCGCTTCACTTATAAAGTCAGCTGGATATCCAGGACCATCTACAAGTTCTTTATTCTCAAATGGATAATGGTCTTGCGAGAAGGGCATCGTTCCTGAATCAAGCCAGACATCCATCACCTCCTTTTCTCTTTTCAAATTTCCACCACAACTACAAACGAGATTTACTTCATCAATAAAAGGTTTATGTAAATCAAGTTCATAATTTTCATTGTGAGGAAGTTGAGCAAAATTTACTTCTCTTATCTCAGCATTTTTCAAATAAGAAGGAAAATGAAGATCGGTTGATAAAGTTTCAAAGCTAAAACCCTGCACGACATGATAAAGAGCATTAGTCTCCCCTGCATGTCCAATTAAAAGAATATTTTTCCCTGCATATTTATTGTCTATATCATAAATCATTTTCCCAACACGATATACAAGCTCCGAGTAGCTTTCTCCACCAGGTAATGTTTCAAATGGATGATTCAAATATTGTTTACAATAATATTCTTCAAAAGCTTCTCTAGATTTTCCTTGAAAATTAGAACTAATATTCCATTCTTTCTCTAAATCATTATATATAACTTTCTCCAATGGGAAACCAATCTGTTCACAAATTATTTTTGTAGTTTCTTTTGTTCGCTCTAGTGGAGAAGCAATTATAATATCAATCTTCTCTTTAAAATTCTTAGCACTCTCTTTAACTTGTTCTATCCCTTTTTCTGTAAGTTTAGAATTGTTTGATTGTTCTTCATCTAAAATAACAAGACTGGTATTACATTCTGCTTCTCCGTGTCTTATCACCCAATATTTATTTCCTGACTTTTTTGTTTTAGACTTCAATTCTTCTATACTCCCTATCACCTCCTTTTTATCACACTTATCACAAATCCAAACAGGAAGTGGAGTTCCCCAATAACGCTCACGAGAGATAGCCCAATCTTTGATATCTTTAAGCCACTCACCAAAACGCCCCTCTTTTATATATGAAGGTTCCCAATTTATATTTTTATTCTCTTCTATAAGTTGCTTTTTAATCTCCGGATCAGACATTTTTATATACCAAGAATCACGAGCATAATATATAAGTGCAGTCTTACAACGCCAACAATGTGGGTATGAATGCTGGTAATTTTCTTGTTTGAAGAATAAATTTCTTTTCTTTAAATCCTCTATTATGTCTACAGCGAGTGTTGGCTTCCCTTTTTCATCTACTTCTTTTACAAATCTACCTTCCAAGAACCCTGTCCCTGCTAAAAACTTCCCATCAAGACCTACTAAATGATGTTTTGGTAAGCCTACAATATTACCTAAGGCAAAGTCATCCTGACCATACATCACTGCAGTATGCACTACTCCCGTCCCATCTTCTGTCGTCACAAAATCTGCATCATAAACTTTAAATGCTTTATCAAGTTTTGTTTTTTCCTCTTTTGAAATTGTATTTTCTAAATAAGGAAATAATGGTTCATATTCTAAACCAACTAGACCACTACCTTTTAATTCTTCTATTATTTCATAATTTAAAATTCTTCCATCAAGAGCATTGTGTATAGATTCTAATTTTTGTTTTGCAATATAATAAACTTGTCCTTTAAAAGAATTTAAAATTTGTCCACCATTAGAAATATTTGCAACTTCTCCTTTTACTACAACTTTCACATAGTCTATATCCTTTCCTACAGCCAAAGCTACATTCCCTGGAAGAGTCCAAGGAGTAGTAGTCCAAGCTAGAATATAAGTATTCTCTTGTCCTTTCACTTTAAATTTTACATATACAGACAAATCTTTCACATCTTGATACCCTTGTGCAAGCTCGTGCGAAGATAAAGTTGTCCCACATCTTGGACACCAAGGAACAATCTTATAATCTTTATAAAGTAAATTTTTATTATCAACATTTTTTATAACATTCCAAACAGATTCAATATAATTATTATGATAAGTCACATACGGATTCTCTTGATCTACCCAGTAACCCATACGCTCTGTAAATTTTTCCCAGAGGTCTGTATACTCCCATACGCTTTCCTTACATTCTTTGTTGAACTTTGCTATTCCATATTCTTCAATTGCTTTCTTAGAAGAAAGATTCAACTTCTTCTCTACTTGAAGTTCTACGGGGAGTCCGTGCGTATCCCAACCACCTTTTCGTCGGACGTGATACCCTTTCATAGTTTTATAACGTGGAATTGCGTCTTTGAAAGCACGAGCTTCTAAATGGTGAATTCCCGGCTTACCATTTGCAGTAGGAGGACCTTCATAGAAAACATATTCACCATTTGGAGATTCTTTCTCTAAGCTCTTCTTGAAAATATCATTCTCTTTCCAGAATTTTAAAATCTCTTCTTCTCTTAGTGCAGACTCTGATTTAACCCTCTTATTTTCATCATTTTCCATATAAATCTGATTTTACCAGAAAGCTTGCATTTTTGCTATATTTGAGTAATATTTAAATTGAGTGAGGTTCTTTTATTCAAGGCTTAATAAGCCAAGAAGTTTGTCTGGTAACAAATAGTAACCGGAACTTTTTTTCTGGACAACCAGAACCCATTTAGACCCCAAAATCTTCGGATGAGGGGCTCTTTTTTTATACCACCTCGTTCTGATAGCCCCGAACGAAAGATTACTTCGTACGGGGCAGGCACTTTTAAATTACCTCTTGTTGATAACAACGTTCACAGTAAACTATTTCAAGGCGATCTGGAGCATAAGAAGTTTCAAATTGATTTGTGCAACCCTTGTTCATACAAGAGCGATACCAAAGTTTATTTGGTCCACGAGATTTCATTCTTCTATAATGTCTACAATCCGGACAGAATCGGGGAAGAGGAACATTTAACTTTCTATAAAATAAAAATTCATTTGGAATTATTTTATAATTTTTACTACAAGATTCACAAATAAATATTTCTTTAGTCACATCAAAATCAATCCCCCTGAAACTCTCTGGCATATCAATTAACTTTTTTGTTTCTTTATCATATGTCCCTCTTTCCATATCTTCCCAACTAAAACCTTGCTTCAAAGCTTCATCTTTTGACAATGGGAACTGCTCATTGGCTGGAGTCTCATTATAACCAAAACAAGATAAATCTTTACTAAAGAATTCTCCATACTTTCCACTTTCTTTTAATTCATTTTTTATTTTATTTAGAATTTTCTCATATTCAACTTTTTCATATTGTTTATTTAAAATACAATAATTCTTTTTCCTCAATCCAACACAACCAAAACAATTATTGGAATTGAAACAATACATAGAATACTCTACAAATGAGCAAGTCCAGCAAAGCGCATCACAAATAAGGTTAGAGTTATCTATACCTGCATTTATTGAATTGTAAATAAGTGAAGCATTTCTCCCTGCAGTATCACAATCCATAGTATCTTTAGCATTACGCCAAATATGCACTCCATATTTATTGTCTTCTGCTTCATAGGAGTGGAAGCAATGTTTACAATTCTTAACATTCTTCATATACGAACCTGTAGAATTCAGAGCTTGAATAATCTCTGCAAATTTGCGAGGTTGCCTCTTTAAGAAATCTTCGTATTTTTCTCTGAAATTTTTTATACCAGAATATGTATCAAGCTTCAATTCACTTTTTATTTTTTCATACTCTTCCTTACTATATTTCTCATTAAAAATATAATTACTTTTATTTCGCAAATTTATACAACCAATACAATCTGTGCAACCCTTACAATCAGTCAAGAAATAGCTTGTCGTGCAATCGTGGCATCCTTTACTATATAAAAGTTTATAAGAATTGTAGCAATCATCAGACTCATAAGTAAGCTCACATTTTGAAGCAAAAGAAGTATCCACAACATCGCGACATTCCTGAATCCAATACGAGTGGATAGAATCTTCATTGTTTGATGATTCAATTATAAAATAACAATCCTTATTATCTGCTGAAATATTTGTATATTCACTCCCAGGACTACGTACATATATAAGCGAAACCTTAGGAACAGACTTCCACAACTTTTCAAATTGTTCAAAAAAAGAAACTTCAGGATTGTAATCTATTCCATAATCTTCCCCTCCCCAACCTTCACTAAACCAACAATCATAACAATAAACAATAAAAGGTTTATTAGGAGAATACATTGAGACAACATCTTTTTTACATTTATCACAGGCCCGTTTGTAAAAAGTTCTTTCATTACGAAAACTTAAACGTAATTGTGCTCTACAATCCGGACAATCAACAGGCGTATCAACTCCTATCTTTTCATAAAAACCAAAATCATCAGGCTCTATGATGAAGTCCTTTTTGCAATTCTGGCAATTTTTAATTTGAGAATTCATATGCTATTTATTCTTAATCCAATACTTTTTCACAATAGGAATTGATTGAGTAGAAAGAATGAAACCAATGACAGGGATTAAAGCACTTAGATATGATCTTGAAACTCCCATACTAAATAGAACAAAGAATGCAACAATATAAGTGATAATACTTACAAATAAAATTCGAACAAAACTTGTCTCCCAAGCCTTATCGAGCTCTACCCTCCTATTCCTTTCCTCTATTTTATTTAATCTCTCTTCTATGTTTTCCATAAAATTACATTCTCTCTGGAATTTCTATTCCTAGAAGCCAGAGACCATTTTTCATTGTTTGAGTAAATGCTTTTATAAGATTCAAATGATATGCCATATATTTATTCTCCCCAACTAGAATCTGAGTATTTCCATAGAAAGTATTGAAGCTACTTGCAAGCTCTGTCAGATACGTAGCTATATGATGAGGCTCTAATTTCTCATATGAGTGCTCGACTACTTCAGGGAATTGATACAAATATTTTTCTAATTCTGTAACATTTTCTGGTACCTCTTTTTTATCATCTGTATTAAATTCTTTTGCTTTATTCAAAATAGAATTGGCTCGAACAGAAGTGTATTGTAGATAAGGACCTGAATCACCTTCAAAAGAAATTGATTTTTCAAAATCATAAATAATATCTGAACCAAGTGAAGATTTGAGTATTGAATACTTGAGAGCTGAAACTCCTACAACCTCTCCAATTTTCTTTTTCTCTTCTATTGGCAATTCACGCTCTTTCATTTTATCTAAAACAATTTCTATGGAATCATTGAGAAGCGATAACCCTGTGACAACATTTCCTGTTCTAGAAGACATTTTCCCACTTGCAAAACGCATCATCCCGTGAGTTACATGCTTCATCCTATTCTCATAATCTGAATGAATAAGAGATATAGCCTTCTGAACCACTTTCATATATTCAGCTTGCTCTATAGCAGTTGTAACTATAGAAATATCAGGATTCTCTTGTTCAAATTTGGTTATTGTAAGACCTATCTCTTTTGTCTCATAAGTAGGTAAACCTTGAGAAGTAATGAAGACTCTCGTATGAAGTTTCTTGTCATAATCTTCTCCTTTGAAAACTATTGCGCCGTCTGATTCAGTAAATACATTAGGAACATTTTCTCTTACTACTTTCTCCCCTATAGGGGCCATAACACTCTCAAAGAAATAACAACCATTACTAAACTTTGTTCCAAGAATTTCATATATTTCTTCAAAAGCTTCCAGAGTAATCTTTCTCCCCCAATCATAAATTTGATTTATCTTTTCATCACTCTTATCATAAATTTTTTTATTTAAAATATCTATTTCTTTTTTTGCATTTTCATCTGTATCATAATAATTACTCCCCTTTGAATAACACCCACCAATCCAATTAGCAATTTCTGAAACAGAACCTTTAATATTTGAAAATCCACCATTTAAATATTCTTCTGAATTCAAAATACCATATATAGCCTTTGCTACATGTGGGCCTACATCTCCTTGATAATTTGCACGCAAAGTATTTGCACCAGAGAATTCTACAACTCTTGAAATTGATTCACCAATAGTATTCGCCATCAAGTGCCCTATATGAAAAGGTTTGAATGGATTCATATCTGTATACTCAACCATCACTTTCTTTCCTTCTAATATTTTATTCTTACCCCAATCATCCCCTTTTTCCAATATATCTTTCACACTATCAGCAAAAAATTCTCTTGATAAATAGAAGTTTATAAACCCCGGACCCGCAATTTCTATTTTACTCAAACCCCCTCCTACCTCCCCCTTGTCAGGGTGAGAAATCAAATTCTTTAATTCAAAAACTATCTTTTCTGCTAACTCTTTAGGGTTAGTTTTAAGTTGTTTTGCACAAATCATTGCTATATTTGCAGAATAATCTCCATTATTGAAATCAGTCGGATGCTCAATAGAAAAATTAACATCTTCTATATTAAGATTTTTTAAAGTTTCTTTTATTAAATTTTCTATTTGTTGTTTCATTATTTTTTGCCTGTACTTCCAAACATTCCCTCTCCTCTTTCTGAGTCGCTTAAATTGTCTACAATTTCTAATTCCCCTATAGCTACAGGAAGAATTAATAATTGAGAAACTTTGTCTCCTTCTTCTACAGTATAAGGCTTGTTAGATAAATTTACCAAATGCGTATTGTATTCACCTCTATACCCAGCATCAAATACTCCACCCATCTGATGAAGTCC
>Ga0302292_1000714_pt1 | contig 22765 bp, 22 predicted proteins | sample III_Fen_N2_1_FD_194553 | JGI IMG/M metagenome (GOLD analysis project Ga0302292, IMG submission 194553) | Peat permafrost microbial communities from Stordalen Mire near Abisko, Sweden - III_Fen_N2_1 | ecosystem: Environmental > Terrestrial > Soil > Wetlands > Permafrost | place: Sweden: Abisko...
TGAACCATTTTAAACCCCAAAGCTTTTCTCTCAAAGCGGCTGCAAAGGTAATGCTTATTTTTAAACTACCAAACTTTTTGAGAAAAATAATTTCTTTTCTGTTGGACACCCTTTTCTTCATTACTAAACTACCGTGCTTCTCTCTCAAAGCGGGTGCAAAAGTACTCACTTTATACATACAAACCAAATCATTTTACCTTTTATTGCTGCTGTAAAACATACTAAATCCCATAAACTCCTGATAAAAAACCGGTTCCTAACAGAAAATAATTATTCTTTTTTGAAAATAGAGTCTGATTGCAGTCCCGGATTGGTCGGAAAATCCCAATCAACCTTACGAATGGCAATGAAAAAGTACTACATTGGTAGAATGATAGGACTCTGCCAACTCATTGAAAACCCGAAAAGGACATATAAGAAGGGGGAAGATACATTTCCAGACGGAAATCTCAATTTTTATACATAATAGTTATATTTTTTAGTTTAATGAACTCCCAATTTGAATTTATTGAGTACTTTTGGCATCCGTATCTGAGTAAAACAAATGCCCGAAAATTATAATCCAATAAAAATCAGGCAAATGTCGTGATAAAAAAGAGAGATTGAAATTGAACGCAATAAAATTGCAGTTAATAAATGAGTATTAATTCCTTTTTCATCGGACTTACTATCTACCTAAAAACATAAATCAAGCTTGTATATAATGTCTATTCCTCCAAAATTACAACCTATAATATATGGCGTAGTCGTGTTTATGATATTTACTACACTATCAATAATATTGAAAATAGTAACAAAACACCAATCAACGGACGCAGATTATTTTGGCATACTCACTAATAAAGATCTTCTGATGGGAGTCGTTGTTGCTGTGATAGTAACTTTATCGCACGAGAAGAAAAAGAAATTAAAATAAGCATGTCTGAAATTATAAACTATATATTACAGTTTTTATTGGGAGAAAACGTATCCAGGGAAATTATTTCACAGATTGGCTATACCACCGACCGTGATGAATTCCATAAATATAAACTCGTAATTGTCCCATCTACATTTTTTGATGCGGATATATACGGAACACTTGACTCTTTACCAAGTTTGCCTCTGAGAATATGGGAAGAAGCACCAATATTATTTGGATCACCTGAAACAGAATTAATTGATAATACCCAGATACTTTATGCAGATTTGATTGCCAGTACTTTTTTTCTTATAAGCCGCTACGAAGAAATGGTTCAATGCGACAAACGAGATTCGCATGGACGATTTCCCGGTAAAGAGTCCCTACCGTATCGTGCCGGCTTAATTGACTCTCCTCTTGTGGACGAATATGGCAAATTACTGCGAACTCAGTTACAAAATATCGGGATCGAAATTCCGGATATGCCGAAAAAGATTCGAAAGATTTATCTGACACACGATGTTGACCAATTATCGCATTATAGAAATTTCAGAGGGTTCCTGGGAGGGCTTCTTCGGGGAATTAAGCGACCGAAAGAAGGCAATAAAGCAATAAAAAGTTACTTTGGCGGACTAAAGAATGATCCGTGGTTTACATCGCCGTGGTTATTTAGACTCGATAATTCCGTAAGGAAAGGTATTGGTTTTGACCGATGCGAGCCAATTGTATTTGTAAAAGTCGGAGGAGGACCGCATAAAGAGGACAAACCTTTTATAACACATCATATACAAGATTTTCAATCGCTGGTAATGCTCTGTAAAAAGAAAAATATCACGTTCGGATTACATTCGAGCTATGAAGCCGGTATCAAACCCATTTTAATAGCTGATGAGAAAAAGCATCTGGAGAAATTATCAAAAAAGGATATCAATTACAACAGACATCATTATCTTGACTCTCGTGAACCCGAGGATATGCAAGCGCTAATAGATGCAGGCATTACTGATGACTTTACAATGGGTTATGCTGATGTTGCCGGATTCAGACTTGGAACTTGCCGGGCTGTAAAATGGATAAATCCTAAAACTAGAAAACTGACATCGCTTACATTACATCCACTCACCATAATGGATGGTAGCCTGAGTGATAAACGGTACATGTACATGAATGCGCATGAAGCGTATGAGTATTGCATCCGGTTGATAAATATGGTAGAAAGTTGGAATGGAGAATTGGTTCTACTTTGGCATAATACCTCAGTAGAAGATAATCCGCAATCATATCACCGAAAACTATATCAGGACATCATCAACTATCTGAAGACAAAATGATATGCAAAAAACGGCTGTTGTCTGCGTTACAAATGACCTGAGTACCGACCAACGTGTACACAAAACCTGCATGACACTTCAAAAATGCGGGTATTGGGTGATTGAAACAGGACGACTTTTGCCTGACAGCCTGCCTCTTGAAAGACCCTATTTTACATTGCGACGAAAATTGTGGTTTAGAAGAGGGGCACAGTTTTACGCAGAATTCAATATCCGCTTGTTTCTGTATTTAATGACAAAAGACGTTGATTTGATTTTTGCCAATGATTTGGATACACTCCCAGCTGCTTTCCTTGCAGCTAAACTCCGCAATATCAGATTAATTTACGATACACACGAATACTTTACTGAAACACCTGAACTGGTACATCGCCCTCTGATACAATCAATCTGGAAGAAACTGGAGGATCGTATATTCCCGAAACTGAAAGATATTATTACGGTAAATGACTCCATTGCAAAACTTTATAGTGAAAAGTATAATAAAACGATACATGTAAGCCGGAATATTCCACCTACTTACACCCCCGCTCACCTTAAAACGCGAAAAGATCTTGGCTTGCCTGAAAACAGACATATACTTATTTTGCAGGGGACAGGAATAAACGTACAGCGCGGAGCCGAAGAAGCTGTGCTGGCAATGCAATATTTGGAGAATGCCGTATTATTGATAGTGGGTAGCGGAGATGTCTTCCCAAAACTCAAAGCTCTGACGGAAGAAAACAGCTTGCAGAATAAAATCATTTTCAAAGCTAAAATGTCTTTCGAAGAACTACGTCAATATACCATGAATAGTGACTTAGGACTGGCTATTGACAAGGATACCAATCTAAATTATCGTTTTTCTTTGCCGAACAAATTGTTCGACTATATTCACTCGGGCATTCCTGTTCTTTCGTCCGGACTAGTAGAACTTAAGCAGATTATTGACAAATTTGATATCGGCTTCTATATCCAAAACCACGATCCGAAACATATTGCGACTGTCATTGAGAATGCTTTCAGCGACCAAACAAGATATAATACTGTAAAGCAAAATACTGCAAAAGCCAAAGAAGAACTTTGCTGGGAAAAAGAGGAGAAAGTACTTATATCAGTGATCAGTCAACAGTGAACAGTTATCAGTGAATAGTTATCCGAAGGAATTCCTGAATGTACATTGATATTTAGCATTAAAACAAATGATTTCTATTTTAATCCCTACATATAATTATAACATTACCCGTTTGGTGACAGACCTTCACCAGCAGGCATTGGATACGTATGTGGATTTTGAAATTATAGTTATCGAAGATGGCTCTACGCTATTTCTTGAAGAAAACAAAACGGTTAATAACTTTGAATTTTGCAGACATATTATATTGTCTGAAAATATTGGTCGTTCTGCGGTGCGAAATAAGCTGGCTGATGAGGCTAAATACGAGCATTTGTTGTTTCTGGATTGCGATGCAGAAGTTTGCTCGGAACATTTTGTAGAAAAATACATTTCTTTTTGTAAAGAAAAATGCGTGGTGATAGGCGGAACAGCTTACGATCCGAATGAAAATAACCCACAATTCAGTCTGCGCCTGGCATACGGCCGTCAGCGTGAAGCCCGCAATGCTACCGAACGGGACAGGAATAACTTTTCAACCTTCAATTTTCTGATTTCAAAATCGATCTTCGATGCTGTACGATTTGACGAGAGCATACGTGGATACGGACACGAAGACTTGATTTTCGGACATCAGATACACTTACTTGGGTACGACTATATTCAGATAGAGAATCCTATTATCCACAAAGGACTGGATGACAATGATACTTTCCTTATCAAAACCAGAGAAGCAACCTGTAACCTGTATAAACTATACAAAACCGGACGTTATCCATTTCTGACTGAAGAATCGAAACTGTTACTAAGCTTTGTACGTATTTATAAGTTGGGGCTGACACGATTATTTGCTTATACTTTCGATCAGCTTCAATCTATTTTGGAGCACAAGCTTTGCAGCTCTTCTCCTTCTCTCCGCCTTTACGATTTGTACAAACTACTTTTCTTGTGCAAAACGTCGATAGAAAAATGACAAGTTGTCAGCGAACAGAAAACTTTTCTGGTTATAAACGGTTATTTCTGTCAAAAAGGACACAAACGAGCTTTGGCACAAAATTCGCAAAAGGATTAAATGCAGCTCGAAGAAAGCAGCTGTACTACTCATAAAAAACTTTATTTTATAATCAACTTATTAAAAGACTAATAAACATGACTATTAAACCATTAGCCGACCGCGTGTTGGTAAAACCTGCACCGGCAGAAGAAAAAACAATCAGTGGAATTATTATTCCCGATTCAGCCAAAGAAAAACCGTTGAAAGGTGAAGTGTTAGCCGTTGGTAACGGAACAAAAGATGAAGAAATGGTCGTTGCCGTTGGCAATACCGTACTGTACGGAAAATACGCCGGAACAGAACTAGAATGGGAAGGTGATAAATACTTGATTATGAAACAATCGGATATTTTAGCGATTATCTAAGATAACCCCTAGCCCCTAAAGGGGTATTAAATTAGTACGGTCTCTTACATGTTATTAAAAACTTTATAACAAACAACGGTAACCCAGTCCCCCTTTAGGGGTTAGGGGTTGTCTTTAAAAAAGAAATATACAATGTCTAAAGAAATTTTATTTAATCTTGATGCTCGCGACCAATTGAAAAAAGGGGTTGATGAGTTGGCTAATGCCGTAAAAGTAACGCTTGGACCAAAGGGTCGTAACGTAATTATCGAGAAAAAATTCGGTGCACCACACATTACCAAAGATGGTGTAACAGTGGCAAAAGAAATTGAACTGGAAGATGCATTTCAGAACCTTGGAGCACAACTTGTAAAAGAAGTTGCTTCGAAAACCGGCGACGATGCAGGTGATGGTACTACCACTGCAACCGTTCTGGCACAGTCTATCGTAAGCGTGGGAATGAAAAACGTTGCTGCCGGTGCAAATCCAATGGATTTGAAACGCGGTATCGACAAAGCGGTGGCTGAAGTAGTAAAAAGCATTGCTGCACAAGCTAAAGTAGTTGGCGAAAACTACGATCAGATTGAACAAGTTGCTTCTGTTTCTGCTAATAATGATGCAGTTATTGGCAAATTGATTGCTGATGCTATGCGCAAAGTTTCGAAAGACGGTGTTATCACAATCGAAGAAGCAAAAGGAACCGATACTAACATTGAAGTGGTAGAAGGTATGCAATTCGACCGTGGATATATTTCGCCATATTTCATTACCAATACCGAAAAAATGGAAGTGGAAATGGAAAAACCATACATCCTTATCCACGACAAAAAAATATCGAACCTGAAAGAATTGCTTCCAATCCTGGAACCAGCCGTTCAGTCGGGTCGTCCGTTGTTGATTATTGCCGAAGATGTGGATAGCGACGCGTTGACTACCTTGGTAGTAAACCGCTTGCGTGCTTCGTTGAAAATATGTGCTGTAAAAGCTCCCGGATTTGGCGACCGTCGTAAAGAAATGTTGGAAGACATTGCCGTACTTACAGGTGGTGTTGTTATTTCGGAAGAAAAAGGTATTAAACTGGAACAAGCTACCCTCGAAATGCTTGGAACTGCCGATAAAGTAACCGTAAACAAAGACAATACGGTGATTGTAAACGGAGCAGGCGCTAAAGATGCTATCGCTAACCGCGTTTCGCAGATTAAAGCACAGATTGCTGCTACGACTTCGGATTACGACCGCGAAAAACTACAGGAACGTTTGGCTAAACTCGCCGGTGGTGTTGCTGTATTGTACGTTGGTGCTGCTTCGGAAGTAGAAATGAAAGAGAAAAAAGACCGCGTAGACGATGCACTTTGTGCAACCCGTGCAGCTATCGAAGAAGGTATTGTTCCCGGTGGTGGTGTGGCGTATATCCGTGCTATCGATTCGTTGAGCAACATCAAAGCATTCAATGATGACGAACAAACCGGTATCGAAATCATTAAACGTGCTATTGAAGAGCCATTGCGTCAGATCGTTTTCAACGCAGGTAAAGAAGGTGCAGTAGTGGTTCAGAAAGTGCGCGAAGGCAAAGACGACTTCGGTTACAATGCCCGCACCGATGTGTACGAAAACTTCTATGCAGCAGGTGTGGTTGATCCGGCTAAAGTTTGCCGTGTGGCACTTGAAAATGCAGCTTCAATTGCAGGCATGTTCCTTACTACCGAGTGCGTAATTTCTGAAAAGAAAGAAGATAACCCGGCTCCACAAATGCCTATGGGCGGTGGAATGGGCGGAATGATGTAAAATTCAGTTACCAGTGAGCAGTAATCAAAACTGATGACTGTTCACTGATTATTGCTCACTGTAAAAGAACTATCTTCCCGCAGGCGCAACCCTGTGGACACTATATATAAGCCAAACCCCTTGTCGCTTTCGAGCTGCAAGGGGTTTTTGGTTGGATTATATCATCCTTTCTTCAACTGCTAACAGGGACTTACGTCCGCTGACAGAGTTGTAAATATCATCTTGAACGACTCTACCATCTATTCATATGTTTGTTTAAAACCATAATCATTATTCAATTTTTTCGCTATATCAACAACATTAGATAAAAAGTTCTGTCCTAGCTTTAAATTATCATATTCTTCTAATTCATAACTCACGAAAGGATAGTAAGCAACATATCCATTCTGGGGCCATTTAAATTCGCCTGTAATATCAAAGTGTTTATCTGATATCATATTCCAACAATGCCTAATAAAACTTGTATCATTCTTGTAATGAACTTGAACAACTCCTTCAACACATAGTGCTCCTGTTAATCTCGAAACAAGCTTTGCATTTACAAAGCATTGCCCATCACCTACTAAATTTGGTTTTATTTCTTCTAATAAAGAATTATCTAGACAATCAGAACATTCACAAATAACAATTTCTGAACGTATTTCATCACCAAATATTAGGTCTTTCATTTCGTGTTCCATAAATCAATTTTGTTTCATTATTCGGGTATCTATTCGATGTTTAATTAAAGCAGCAATCTCTTGATTAGATTTTACATAATGTTGAAGATATGTATTACAAACCGGACACTTATTATCAACTATTAGACATCTGCACTTTGGACAATACTTAGCTATATTTCTGATTTCATATTTATCGGTGAAGTCTTTAATATATTCCCAACAATATAATATTCCACCAAAGTTTTCTTCAGTATAATCAAGAAACAATGGTCTTGGATTAATAACGGGGGTTACATCATTATTTTTTGATGTAAGTATTATCCATAAAACAAAAATGATTAAACCTACAACTATTAATGGAAGAACTATCAAAAACCATAAAGAGACTTCAAACTTCAAAAGAAAAAAATCTACAATCCCTAAAAAAAGTGATTTTAAAATATTCCAAAATGATTGAAGAATTTTTGTTCCTATAAAGAAATCTAACAATCTCATGACTAATATCACTAAAATTCCACTTCCAGTAGCAATTATCCACGGATTAAGCAATAATGATTTATCATTTTTATTCATTTACCTTATAATTAATAATTTCCAATCGTGAATTGCATAAATATCATATTATGTTTCCCCCACCGCTCTACAGCAGCAGGGGAAAATCTATTTATTTTGCCGAAGTTTCCGGTGTAGTTGGTGTATCTTTTCCACTTCCATCAAGCAGATGATATTTTTTGCGGAGTTCGTCCAGTTTGTTGAACAACGTAATAGTTTCGGGATTTGGGATGAAGTTAGCACCTTGTTCCACGGCTGTACAGAACTGAATATAACTTGCCACTGCGGCAGGTTTGAGTGAACTACCCGATGCTTTTACACGTCCAGATTGTTCCTCGAGTCGAGTTTGATAAAGTGAATAGAAGGCTGCGTTTTTTTCGTCTAATGCATTAAACAACCCCGTAATATCAAGTTCCTGAGCGGCACTTATGAGGTCGGCATTGGCATTGTACTTGGTAATTATCTCTACCAAAATATCGGTTTCGGTATTAAACGGTAGCGCAGCGGCATTTAAATAGGGAGTCAGAAATAATTGCAATAATTTGGCGGCTGCCTTCTTGTTTGGTTGACTACTTTTGAGGTAGGAACTTATGATTCGTTTTATTTCAGCATACTGATTGTCACGTTCCTTGTCTGACAAGATAAGATCTGAGGTAAAACCACTTTTTTGAAGTTTGTTGATTTCTTTCCCAAATTTGTCGTTATCCAAAGCAAGTTGGTTGAGGGCTGCAACAATTATCGGACTCAATTGCTCTTCGGAAGCTCTTCCAAGTTCAATACTTGTTTTAAACAGTGAAAACGCGTTATTGATAGTCAATTTCGCAACATACAAGACAGAAAATAAAAAATTACTCATAATAATTTAGTTTTTAATGAATACTTGAAAATTGTTTATCTATTTAATTGTGAAAAATATATCCTGATGCGATTTTTATATACTTCGAAAATTTAAAACGCCCCTTTAAATTAACGTTGGACCTTTAGAAAATTTCTAAAGCTTCAACCGGCGGTGGTTCATCCTTCAGAAATTTTCTGAAGCACCATCGACCATCCATTCATCTCTCAGAAAATTTCGGAGACACCAACCGGTGCCAATTTGCCCTTCAGAAAATTTCTAAAGCACCAACTGGCATCAATAAAACTTTCAGAAAATTTCTGAAGGTTTCAATACTTAAAAATACTGTTTCGTCAGTAAAGAGAACCTTAACTGAAGAGTGGTAGTTCTTGTATTTCGATAGTATTCAGCGATTCAAAGAACAATTGTGCTACAAATATAAAAACTTAATATTAAATAGCAACAATGTTACGAGAATATTTTTTAAAGTATTTTTCGTAAAACTAGTAAAATGTAGGATTGGTGGGGATTCTTCAACTGCTGACAATCCTATCACTTCAACTGCTGACAAGGTTTTCAACCGTTGTCAGAGTTGACAACAACAACAACAACCCTGTCAGCAGTCGAAGACTCTGACAGCGGTTGACGATGCGGCGGTTGATTTGGCGATTAAAAATTAATCCAATGTTTCATCTAAATTTACTAATTCCGCATGAGCTAAGTGAAAATCAGTGAGATTCTCAAACAAGGAGAGTACTTTCTGCTTCTTCAGAAGTGTGGCTTTCTCTGATAGAATAGTATTAAAAGAGGTATACCTGTAATCGGATAGTCGTTCAACAAAACCATGCTTGACAGGATTCTGATGTACATAAATCAAACAACGCTTAAAATAAGCCCTGTTATCAATCAATTTTCTTTTGAAAGGGCGTTCAAACAAAGCCCCATGTCGTTTGTATTTGTAATTAAAATACTGCGCATAAGAATTGAACAAATGCGAAAATTGCTTTGTAGGATCAGGCTTCTTTTCAGGAGTTCGTTGCTCGGTTTTTACTTCAAACATGCCAAGTTCTTCCAACGTTTTAATTTCCGACTCCTTCTTTATCCGAACTACTACATGAAAATGATTTCCCAATAAACTCCAGGCATAAGTATCGGCTATTGGCTCAATATAAGTTGCAAATTTTGATAAAAAACGATTGTAATCTTCATCATCCACATAAAGATCGCACCCATCAATACCACAATTATAAATGTGGTAAACTGAATTATATTCCAGTTTTGGTTCAGAATATCGGTTCATATATTTATGATTTAAAAATATTTTCTCTTTTTTCCTCAACCCTGTCAACAGTCGAAGACTCTGACAGGGGTTGGAAACACATCTCTTTTCATTATCAACTGCTGACAAGATTTTCAACTGTTGTCAGAGTTGACAACAACCCTGTCAACAGTCGAAGACTCTGACAGGGGTTGGAAACACATCTCTTTTCATTATCAACTGCTGACAAGGTTTTCAACCGTTGCCAGAATTGACAACAACCCTGTCAGCAGTCGAAGACTCTGGCAGTGGTTGAAAATAAAACTAAATTTCTTCACCACGCCCCTATTTCATCCAAAAACATGACGCCACATTCAGCATTTTCCAGTTTATCGGGCGGACAATAGTTAGCATTTCGGAGTTGAATCTTCAGGTAACGCACATCGGTAGCAGGGAAGGTCAACACAGGACGAACAATTACTTTATCCGGTGCAGTAGGTGGAATAAGTTTTTTTTCGACCAGCAATTGAAAGTCTACACCATCTACCGAACCGTACAATTTTACGTCAGGCGAAATCTGCGCACACATGGCCGGAGCATTCAGCATTCCTACACTAAAATGCTCAATTTTTTGAGCAGACTGCATATCCACCACTAGCTCAACATCCCTGCCCTTACCAAAACCGACCCACTGAGCATAAACTTTGTCGTTGCCCGGCACACCATCGGTCAATGCTCGCGCATTTCCGCCGTCATACCATCCGCCTTGTTGGTTTTGCGTATAAGCCAGTCCGGTTAATTTACTCACCTGATAAGATTTTGTAATCGTTTTCCCCCGTTGTTTTCCGTCAATAAATGCCATAGCTGTAACTTCAGCCGATTCAGACAAGCTAAACGGAGCTTTATACACGGTGGTTTTACCATTTATAATATAATGAATCTCAGCATTGGGGCAATCACACGAAAGCGAGATCTGCAATTTCTTATCGGCTGTGATAGCAGATTGAAACTGCACATCATAGAAAGCCTTCGAAGCTTTGATACCCAACAGCTCATAACGATTAAATTCGGACGGCATACGGTTTCTGAACGATTCCCAATTTCGGTTTGCTTTATCGCTCCATACCACCTCCGCCATGGCCGAAAGACGAGGAAACACCATATGTTCCACACTTTCAGCCGTCGACATATATTCAGTCCACACATTGGCCTGTGCACCCAGCACATGCTTGGCTTCGTCGGTCGATAATTCGGTGGGAACAGGTTCATAGCCATATACCATTTGCAAAGGCAAAAAGCCACCGATAGTAGTTGGTTCGTTCACAGGTTCGGCCTGGTATTTGTCAAAATAACAATATGCTCCTGGAGTCATAATCACATCGTTGCCGGCTTTGGCAGCTGTAATACCGCCCTGTGTACCCCGCCAGGACATCACCGTGGCATTGGGATCCAATCCACCATCCAATATCTCATCCCAACCAATCATTTTCCGACCCTTGGAATTTAAAAACCGCTCTATCCGATGCACAAAATAACTCTGCAGTCCGTTTTCATCTTTCAGATTCAGATTCTTAATCATTGCCTGACAATTGGGACACGTTTTCCAACGGTCTTTCGGGCATTCATCGCCACCAATATGAATATATGTGCTTGGGAAAATAGCCATAATCTCCGTCAATACATCCTCCAGAAACTTGAATGTTGTGTCACGCGGACAATACACATCCTTAAAGACTCCCCACTTAGTAGCCACTTTCACTGTCGTGTCCTGCGTGCACGACAGATATGGATAAGCGGCAATGGCAGCCTGCGCATGTCCGGGAAGTTCTATTTCAGGAATCACAGTGATAAATCGTTCCTTAGCATAAGCCACTATTTCACGCGCTTCGGCTTGCGTATAAAATCCACCGTAGGGTTTACCGTCGTTCGCCTGAGGCAGCCGATCGTAGTAATACCCCACCAGAGATTCAGCACGCTTCGAACCAACTTCCGTCAGACGCGGATATTTCTTTATCTCAATGCGCCATCCCTGATCTTCGTTAAGATGCCAGTGAAAAGTATTGAATTTATGAATGGCCATAGCATCAATATACTTTTTGATAAACGCTATTGGAAAGAAATGACGACAAACATCCAGATGCAGTCCCCTGTAAGCAAAACGGGGTGCATCCATAATTTCTACCGCCCGGGCTGACCATTTTAGACCTGCTACCGTCTTCTTTCCATAAATTTCTTCTGGTAAAAGTTGATACAAGGTCTGCAAACCATAGAAAAATCCGTTGGCAGCAGATGCTTTTATTCTTATTGTATTGGCCGAAATACTCAAGCGATACGCTTCGGCATTTTCAAGATTCACCTCCGGTTGAAATATCACTGCATTGTCGGCTTTCGCATTGGCAATGTCCACAACTGATAATTTTACTCCAGAAACCAACTCAAACTGCGCCGAAAACTGTTGCGCAAGCTTCAACACGTCCGGCTCATTAAACGGACAGTAAATAGTGGTTCGTTTATTAAAAGTAAATGAACCGGATTGAGGAATTAATTTTCGGGGATAAGGAATAATGTTGTATTCGCCCGCCGAAAGTAAACTAAATGAGCTACAACCCACAAGCATACAAATTTCAATCAAACGACGTCGAAAAGAGGTTGAAAGATTTATCATTTTCTTTAAATATTTTGATTTTTAGCCTTACAAATATAGAGTTTTTTAAGCAAGTACTGCCGTTATTTCAATCAAAAAAACCAATAATTATTCATTTCAAGCTTAATTTGAATACTAAAAAAAGCTAAGGAGATAATTCTATTCAACTATTTATCAACCATATAAAAAAGGGACATATTACACTGTCAATAAATCTTAAGTTCAAACGCTTAGAAAAAAAAATAAATTCTTACCTTAGTAGCCTGAAAACTAACAAAAACTATATGCTTATAATTGGAATTGCGGGTGGAACAGGTTCTGGAAAATCAACTGTTGTACGCAAAATTTTAGAACGTTTGCCGCAAGGCGAGGTTGTAATTCTACCGCAGGATTCATATTATCGCGACAGCAGCCATTTACCGCTCGAAGAAAGGCTGGAAATAAACTTCGATCATCCCGATTCGATAGAGTTTGAGCTTTTGGTGAAGCACCTGAAAGAATTGAAAAAAGGGAAAACGATTGAACAACCCATTTATTCGTATCTTACCTGCACACGTGCCACCGAAACTATTCCGGTTCAACCCTGCCACGTCATAATTGTGGAAGGCATTCTCGTACTTACAAACCCAGAATTAAGAGAAATGATGGATTTAAAAGTATTTGTAGATGCCGATGCCGACGACCGCCTGATTCGCGTTATCAACCGTGACATTGTGGAACGTGGCCGCTCGGTAAATAAAGTGATGGAACGTTATGAATGTACCGTGAAACCAATGCACGAGCAGTTTATAGAACCATCCAAACGCTTTGCAGACTTAATCATTCCTCAGGGCGGAAACAATCACATAGCCATTGACATCCTTACCAAATATATCATCAGCAAACAGTTATCTGTCATCAATGAACACTAGTTCTCTGATAACTGTTTTTTATGATGACTGATAACTGAAAATGCTTATGATGAAAAATGAACTACAAAAAATTATGTTTCTAGACATAGAAACAGTTCCTCAGACATCCGATTTTTCAGAGCTTCCCGATGATTTAGCACATTTGTGGGAAGATAAATTTAATCTTATCCATAAACGTATGCCCGAGAAGTACTCAGAAGAAACCACAGCGGCCGAAGGTTTCAACACCAGTGCAGGCATTTATTCCGAATTCGGTAAAATTGTTTGTATCTCCGTGGGTTTCATCTTTTTTCAGGGCGAAACGATGCATTTTCGCACCAAATCATTTAGCGGCGATGATGAAAAACTCATTCTTACTGAATTTACAGAACTCATACATAAATTTTGCACCACCAAAGAACATACTCTCTGTGGCCACAACATTAAAGAATTCGACATACCATATATTTGCCGACGAATGCTTATAAACGGATTAAAATTACCATCAATCCTCAATATTTCAGGAAAAAAACCCTGGGATATTACATTCATTGACACACTCGAATTATGGAAATTCGGCGACTATAAAAACTACACTGCCCTGAAATTGCTCACGGCCGTTTTTGGCATCCCTACCCCTAAAGATGATATTGATGGAAGCCAGGTGGCAGAGGTTTATTATAAAGAAAAAAACGTAAGCCGGATTGCTCTTTACTGCCAGAAAGATGTGGTTGCCACTGCTCAGGTTTTTCTCCGACTGAACGGATTGGAACTTATCGACAACCAAAATATCCAGTTCATCTGAACCCTCTTTTATGAAAAGAAGACTACCGATAATTCCATTAGTATTCTCTGTCTTTGTGTTCACCGGCTGTGGACATAAAAAGATGGTAGAATCATCGGTAGGTAAAATTGTCGATCTGAAGGGGATAGTTGACTCGGATACGCTGAGAGTTGCCACCATGACCGGCTCTACTTCTTATTTTATGTATCGGGATGAACTGATGGGTTTTGATTACGAAATGGCCGAAAATTTGGCCGACTACCTGCACGTCAATATCAAAATAAGCGTTGCCCGGTCGGAAAAGGAGATGCTCGAATGGTTAGAAAACGGCAAAGTAGATTTGCTGGCCTACAACATGGTAGAAACCAAAGAACTAAAGAATAAATTCAGTTTTGTTTTTCCACAACCGGACACATACCAGGTTTTAGTGCAGAGTATTGGTGCCAATGCGCTTTCGGATGTCACGCAGCTCGAAGGAAAAGATGTGTACGTAAAAGCCAATAGCGTATTTCACAAGCGGCTTACGGCGCTAAACGAAGAAATCGGAGGTACGATAAACGTTATTCTGGCTCCGGACTCGCTCAATAACGACGACCTGATAGACATGGTGGCCGAAAACAAGATAAGTTACACACTAGCTTATAACAACCTGGCACAGCTTCACCGATCTTACAACCGGAAACTGGACTGTCACATGTCTGTTGGATTTAATCAGCGCAATGGTTGGCTTATCAACACCGGCTGTGTGAACCTGAGAAAAGCGATAGAAAAATGGCAACAACAACCCGAAACCGACCTTATGGTTTCGAATCTGCGGGGCAAATACCTTGATAAAAATCCATTTCTCTCACTCCGCAGAATAGAAATACCGAAAGGAAGCATATCACCTTTCGACCGCTTGTTTAAAAAATATGCACCCATTATAAACTGGGACTGGCGCTTACTCGCCGCAGTGGCTTTTCATGAGTCTCGCTTCAACACTACCGAAGTTTCGTGGGCAGGTGCAGCCGGACTTATGCAACTTATGCCCCACACCGCTTCCAATTTTGGACTGAACAAGAACAACTGTTTCGACCCCGAAATGAATATTGAAGCAAGCGTACAGTATATAAAGAGTTTGAATTTATCATTTAGTCAGGTAACCAATAAAGAAGAACGGATTAGGTTTATACTGGCAGCCTACAACTCCGGTCCGGCACATATACTCGATGCCATGGCGCTGGCAAAGAAATACGGCAAAAAACCACATACATGGTTTAACCACGTTGAGTATTTTTTTCTCAAAATAAGCGAACCGCAATTTTACGAAGACCCAGTGGTAAAATACGGTTACTTCAGAGGAAAAGAAACGGCAAAATACGTTCACAACACACTCGAAACCTATGAAAAATATCGCAAAAAAACAAACAACTAATTTTTTTCTTATTCTCAAATTACAATTACAATAATATTATGCCAAAAAGCGAAATAATTCTAATCAATATCTCAGGAGATGATAAACCAGGAGTGACAACAGCTGTTACAGAAATTTTAGGAAATTACAATGCCACCATTCTGGATATCGGCCAGGCTGATATTCATCACACTTTATCGTTGGGCATACTCTTCAAAATGTCCGACGATGCTCAATCGGGTCATATCCTGAAAGAAGTTCTGTTTAAATGTTCCGAACTAAATGTCAACGTACGTTTTACGGCAATTTCTACCGAACGATATGATAATTGGGTATCAAGGCAGGGACAAGACCGCTACATCGTTACGATACTCGGTAAGGTTATAACTGCAAAACAATTATCAACCGTTACCAAAGCCGTTTCGGATCAAAACCTGAATATAGACGCTATCATTCGTCTCTCAGGCCGACCATCATTAGAAGTCAACGAAGAAAATGCCACACGCTCTTGCATAGAGCTTTCCGTCAGAGGCACGTTGCATGATAAGAACGCATTGTCATCGCAGTTTATGCAGTATTCTGCCGAACTGGGAATAGATATTTCGTTTCAAAAAGATGACATGTATCGCCGCAATCGTCGTCTGATATGCTTCGATATGGACTCCACACTGATTAAAACCGAAGTTATTGATGAACTTGCCGACCGGGCAGGTGTTGGTGAACAAGTCAGAGCCATTACCGAATCGGCTATGCGTGGCGAGATAGATTTCAGTGAGAGTTTCAAGCAACGTGTGTCGCTGCTCAAAGGGCTCGACGAAAGTGTTTTAAAAGAAATTGCCGACAATCTTCCTATTATGGATGGTGCTGAACGCCTTATTTCTATTTTGAAGAAAATAGGATTTAAAGTAGCCATTTTGTCTGGCGGATTTACCTACTTCGGAAATTCACTCAAAAAGAAATTCGATGTGGATTACGTATATGCCAATGAGCTCGAAGTTCTGAATGGAAAACTTACCGGAAATCATGTAGGTGATATTGTTGACGGAAAACGTAAAGCAGAGTTGCTAAAACTGATTGCTCAGGTTGAGAAAATTGAACTCGAACAAGTGATAGCCGTAGGCGATGGAGCCAATGATTTACCCATGCTCAACCTTGCCGGACTTGGTATTGCATTCCATGCCAAACCAAAAGTAAAAGAAAATGCACAACAATCTATTTCCACCATCGGGTTGGACGGAGTTTTGTACTTCCTTGGTTTCAGAGATATTCATATAGATAACTAACAAAACGAGATTTAATTACCAAAAACAATGAAAGCAATAGTGATAGGTGGTACGGGTATGGTTGGTAAGCAACTGCTTAAACAGCTGACAGAGAATGATACTTATTCGGAAATTGTATCGTTGGTGCGTCGCCCCGGCAAACTGTCACATGCCAAACTGAAAGAAGAAGTTATCGATTTCGACCACCTCAACGACTATGCAGAATTAATCAACGGCGATGTGTTGTTTTCAACTTTAGGGACTACTATTGCACGAGCTAAAACCAAAGAAGCTCAATTCAAAGTTGACTACACTTACCAATTCTCAGTAGCTGAAATTGCTGCTGCAAACGGCATTACCAGCTATGTACTAGTCTCATCTGCCGGTGCAAGTTCGGCATCTACTCTATTTTACCCCAACATGAAAGGAAAATTAGACGATGCTGTCCGCAAACTCCCTTTCAACGTTATCAGTATTTTACGTCCCGGTCAGCTCGATGGCATTCGAGAAGAAAAACGAGTTACCGAAAAAATATCGCTTTCGGTCATGTATTTTCTGAATCGATTTGGGCTTCTGAAACGGTATAAACCAATCCAGGCTCATGAAGTTGCCCATGCGATGATTAACGCCGCTGCTCAAAAGAAATCGGCTACCTACACCCTGTCAGAAGTATTCGATTTAGCAAAATAGTTTCTGTCCTTACTGAAATATCTTCTGCTCTAGCCTTACCACAAAAAGTCATTTTAAGCACTTACTAATTATAAGTTATAATCTTATAAAATGGCTTTAAAGCATCAAATTTCACTATATTTCCGTAGAATATAGAATGAAATGAATCTGTTTTCGGAAACAAACAGCTTAATATATACATTTTATCAAACTATAATACAGAGACTTGTAAAAAATACAACCTTTTAAGAACAAATATTTATTCATCGTTGTTTCAATTTGAAATTAAACTTGTATTTTTGCTTTGATTTTAACCAGCACATAAAGCTGATCAAAGATACATTCTACAAACTACTTTCTTAAAATTATAAGGATATGAAAATCGGAATTCCAAAAGAAATCAAAAACAACGAGAGTAGGGTGGCGTTGACCCCCGGAGGAGCTAAAACCCTTGTTATGAACGGGCACACCGTATATATGGAAACGCATGCAGGCGAAAACAGCGGTTTTAGCAACGAGCAATACCTAAAAGCCGGGGCTCACATATTGCCTACCGCAGCCGAAGTATTTGCAATAGCTGAAATGATCATAAAGGTAAAAGAACCTATTCAAAGCGAATACAAACTTATCAAACCTAACCAGTTGCTTTTTACCTATTTTCATTTTGCATCAAACAAAGAACTTACTCTTGCCATGATTGAAAGTGGAGCAACTTGTCTGGCTTATGAAACCGTGGAAAAATCTGACAAAACATTGCCACTTTTGATTCCTATGTCAGAAGTTGCAGGGCGCATGTCTATACAAGAAGGAGCTCGTTGCCTGGAAAGACCTAAGGGAGGAAAAGGCATTTTACTGGGGGGCGTACCGGGAGTAAAACCAGCTAATGTCCTTGTTTTAGGAGGTGGAGTTGTTGGGACTCAGGCAGCATTAATGGCAGCAGGACTTGGAGCACATGTAACTATAGCCGATATTTCATTGCCACGTTTACGTTATCTAAGTGAAATTATGCCGGCCAATGTTGACACACTTATGTCTTCAACATCCAATATAGAAGACATATTACCTCATACGGATCTTGTAATCGGAGCAGTATTAATACCGGGAGCTAAAGCGCCTCATTTAATTACGCGCGAAATGCTGAAACTCATGCAACCCGGATCGGTTTTGGTTGATGTGGCCATAGATCAGGGGGGGTGTTTTGAAACATCGCATCCTACAACACATGCAGAACCTGTTTACCAGATAGATGGCATTTCGCACTACTGCGTTGCCAACATACCGGGTGCAGTACCATTTACATCCACGCTGGCACTGACCAATGCCACACTACCTTATGCAGTTACTCTTGCCAATATGGGATGGGAGAAAGCCTGCGAAACTCATGAAGATTTGAGAAAAGGATTGAATATTGTAGAAAAAAAAGTAGTCTGTGAAGCGGTAGCCAACACATTCAATCTGTAAATAGTAGCTTGAAAAAGGTCAACCTTCATAAAGATAAAATTCTCTTTGCGATTTTTTAATCAATCCGGAATAAATAAAAAGAAGACTCATTTCAATTAAGAAATGAGTCTTCTTTTTATGTTTGAGATTTATATCCAACATCTATCTTTTATCTTCCGGAACAACAATGGGGCCTGTAGCATTCCTGAAACTATACCGGGTCATCGATTGATTTGATTCAAAAGACAATGCATTAATAATACCCTGCGCTTTTGTGATTTTCACAAGTGTATCAGAATAAATACGCTCCTGATTCTGATTCCAAAACAAATGTTCCGTTTCAAACAGCTCGCCCTGCAAATTAATCATTCTTACTTTACCCTTCAATTCCCATACTTTCTCGTTCTGATTGAACTTTGCATAGTTGCTATGAATGTTGGCATCTACCTTCAGCTCAGGATTAAAACGCTCTAAATGTATGCCTTTAGGAAATTCCCAGTACGGTTGCGACGCTCTGTCAAAAACATCCCAACGAGGCGTAGATATTCTGTAACGCGTAATTCCTGAATCTGAAATAACCGTGGTAACTTCTGTTGCATGCAGTTGAGGCATTGCCGAACGGTCTTTGAAAGCAGATATTTTAAGCGGTTTTTCCTGACTGCAGGCCACCAGTAGTGTTACAAATAAAGCACTACGTATTAACGCCCGACCAATCAAACTAAGTTTTTTCAAACGGAGAACACCCAACATCTTCGGTCTCTTTTCAATCATTATTTGGAGTTTGAGTTCCGGATACGATTACAACTTACGTTTCATGAACCAATGCTCATTGAAAACCACATTGAATGTGAATTTATAGTAATTCTCCCTCAGCGTAGATGTAGAACCTATTTTGCCATATTCAAACGACGCGTTCAGCATAGAAATAGTATTGTTGAACACATTAATAACCGGCAATCCTAAACCACACGAAATACCGTAATTTTTTGGTTGAGAAACACCCTGTATTTTATAATAAGAATCACTAACATTGAAGCCTGCACGATACCGAATTCTGTCCGAGAAATATCTACCGATCGGATTTCGCTGATATTCAACACCAACAGCTAGTTTCGAACGATTTATCAAACTGTCAGTTTTTCCGAAGAACTTCGATTTCTTCCATTCCTGCATGCTATAGTCTACACCAATGGTAAGCCTCTGTTTAAATGTATAACTTAATCCAAGGCCAAAAACAGTCGGTAATTCAAAACCAGAGACATTGGTTTGTGTCGTATCACCGGCGCTGTAAGTGGTTTGAGTAAAGTCGCCGTTCATGGCTTTCTTTGGCTCAAAAATAACACCAAGCGTAAAATCATGGTTCTTATTGATAATTGTATTATACTGTGCACCGAATCTGAAGCGGAAGTTATTCGCCCTGATCACATTGGTCTGAGTAGTTGAAATATAATCGGCAGATAGCAGCGAATTTGTTGTAGTGCTATAGAAGCTCAAATCGCGCGTGTTATTTACCTTTCCAAACATATAATAGCCGTTGATCCCTAACGACAAGTGTTTATTGATTTTGGCAGAAATACCCATATACACTTGAGAAAAACCGCCATCCCCTAAAAAAATTCTGGTTGCTCCGATACTATCATATCCATTTACCTGGGATTTCATCAACAAAGTATCCTTGTTAGAAATATTATAACCTGAAAACGAATACGGTAACAAACCACCACTAAATCCCAACCATTTAGTCAATGGGAATTGCATTGTAATATACTCTATATTGGCATTTGTTTTCGAAACCTTTTTTCCTGCTTCCGAAAATTGTGAAATCAGAGCAGATGATCCGACATCAAACATAAAAGTCATACTGTCAACTACACTATACGAAGCAGGGTTAACCACATTGATACTGGAACTGGAGCGAGAACCAATGGAAACTCCTCCCATTGCTCGTTGTTCTCCATTATTATTATCACTTATATTACCATATCCAAATCTCGTATAAGGAGAATTAGTATTGTTCTGAGCAACAGAAAACTGAGTTAAAACAAGAAGAGAAAATACGAGAAGAAATAGCTTATTTTTGTACATTGTATTGAAGTATGCGGTTCAGACCGATTAACACTAAATTTCTTTCTGCAAAGATGGCATTTTTTAGCTTCGTATCAAAGTAAAAAATGCTACCGCCTGTTAAAAATACTGAAAGTTGTGGATATTTAATTTTTAATACATTTATATAACCATCTATTTCGAAGACAATACCATAAATAGCACCCGAAAGAATGGCCGAATCAGTTGAGTTTCCCAGTAACGGACTTTCTGCTTTAGTTTCAATCAAAGGCAGTTTATGAGTAAATTCATGCAAAGCACGCAACCTTAAATTTAGTCCCGGCGCAATATTACCCCCATGATATATATTTTGAGCATCGATAAAATCGTATGTGATAGCTGTACCGGCATCAACAACCAGAATATCCGTGTTGTATTTAAGAAAAGAAGCACCAATAACAGCAGCTAACCTATCTTTGCCCAGCGTCTCGGGTGTAGCATATCGGTTTTCAATCGGGACAGCAGTTTTGTGCGACAACTCGATGAAATCGACAAAACGCTTTTTCAGAAAGCCTATAAATTCCTCGTTTCCTGAAGTTACACTTGAAATTATACAGCGATCAATAGTGAATCTATTAGCCAGAGTCAAAACGTCCGCCTTACCAAATTTCTCAAAAATAAATGTTTCAACTAATTCCGTTTGATTGAAAACACCCGCTTTTGTACTTGAGTTTCCCTGATCAATACACAGATTCATAAGTAGTCCCTTAAAAGTATTATTTCAAAAAAAAACTCAGTGCCAGCAACGGAAAAGGACTTATAAAATCATCTTTTCGATTGGTAATACAAGAATTCCTTCAGCACCCAGGGCTTTCAGCTTGCCAATGATGTCCCAAAAACGTTTCTCGTCGATTACTACATGAAGTGAGTTCCAGCCTTCCTTTGCCAACGGCATGATAGTAGGACTTTTCATACCCGGAAGAACTTCGATAATTTTATCGATATTCGCTACAGGCACATTCATCAGTACATATTTTTTATCTTCCGCCATTTGTACTGCCTCAATTCTGAACAGCAATTCATTTAAAACAGCTTGTTTTTCATCAGAAAGCTTAGGATTGGCAATAAGCAGTGCTTCAGATTTCATCAGCACCTCAACTTCTTTCAGATGATTGGTAACCAACGTGCTCCCCGAACTTACTATATCAAAGATTGCATCAGAAAGACCTATATTAGGCGCAATTTCCACAGAGCCGGTTATAACATGTATATCTGATTTTACATTATTTTCTTTCAGAAAATCCTCCAGAATTACGGGATACGATGTTGCTATAACCTTACCGTTAAACCAGGTAATGTCAGTATAATTCTCCTCCTTTGGAATAGCTAAAGAGAGTCTGCACTTGCTAAAACCCAAACGCTTAGTCAACATCACATTTTTCTTCTTTTCAGCATATTCATTTTCTCCAACAATTCCTATATCAGCCACTCCATCGGCTACCGATTGAGGAATATCATCATCGCGCAGGAATAAAACTTCGAGAGGAAAATTCCGCGCTGGTAATAATAGCAGACGTTTGCCCGATTCAAGTTTAATACCTGTTTCGGTTAGCAACGCCATGGTTTCTTCGTACAATCGGCCTTTAGCCTGTATCGCAATTCGTAACATAATTTATTTTATTATTTTTTGGTGTACAAAGGTACAAAAAATGCATGAATTGAGCATTTATTCCATAAAAAAAGTCCGTTATCGAAATAACGGACTTTTAAGCCTGCAAAAATTTCTTTTGCGTTAGCTTTAATTACTTAGCAACTGCAGTAGAAT
>Ga0302292_1000720_pt1 | contig 22690 bp, 19 predicted proteins | sample III_Fen_N2_1_FD_194553 | JGI IMG/M metagenome (GOLD analysis project Ga0302292, IMG submission 194553) | Peat permafrost microbial communities from Stordalen Mire near Abisko, Sweden - III_Fen_N2_1 | ecosystem: Environmental > Terrestrial > Soil > Wetlands > Permafrost | place: Sweden: Abisko...
TCTTTGGAAAATTTCATAAAATTTCGATTGCAACTCAAAATTTTATTCAATTTGTAAACACTTGGACTTGTACACCGGAAATAATTTTAGCAAACTAAAAAGAAAAAAGCAATAGCATATTTTAAGTTAAACATAATTTTTGACAAAGAAAATATTTTTGCTATAATAATAGCATAAATGGCCCATGGCTCTTGAATGATTAGTTTCATTCTGTAAAAAAGAAGTATTTAAGATATTATATTCATAAATACTTTTTTTATTTCTATAAATATTTCTTTAGGAATAAAAAATTTTCTATCTATTAGCCTTTTAGAATCAACTACCTTCATTTGAGACAATATTAAAGATTGAAAAGTTCCGTCTATATTTATTTTAAAATAAAACTTATTGTTTTCTTTATTTTTAGAAGTTAATGGAATACCAAAAAATAAGTTTTTATTAAACTTTTTAAAAATAAGAACTGGTCTCAAAAAATTACAGCCCTTTCCATCTTGTTCAAAACCAACATTACAACCAAAATAACAATACCAAACCTCTTGCTCTTTAAAATATAAATTAGATATATTTTTATTATTTACTTTTTCCTTAACTAAATTCCATTTTTTAAAATCTTTTTGCATCTTTTGTTTTTAATAATTAAATCAAAACATTATATATCAAAAACAAAAAAATGGCTAAAGTTAATTAATAATTAATTAACTTTTATGTTTTTTATAAATAATTTTAAAATAAAATAAAACCACTTTTTTGACAAAATACAAAATAAATGGTAATAAAAAAGAATTCTACTTAGTAGAATAATCACAATTTTTCAAGAAGGAAAAAATGCAAAATCCATTCGTCATTTTTCATTTACTACTAATACCAGACATTTTATGTGTACTTACTTTTTTAACAACAATAATATTTTTTATAGCATTTGAGAGAATAAACATAACAAAAGGTGCTAAAAAAGATTTTAAAGATTGTTTAAAATGGCAAGATAATAAAAAATATATTCTAGAAGAAAAAATAAGAACAAGAAAAATGATTAAACGATTCAGAATTTTTATTACAATAATATGTTTAATATTTCTTTCGTTTATAATATTTTTTTGTATTTCAAACAGTGAAAAAAATTATAACACATATCAAAAAATAACAAATGGACAATATCGAGAAATTCAAAAATCAGAAGACCTAACTTCTTTTGCAGGAAAAAATTACATCCTCAAAGAGAAAGAAAAAGAATAAACAACCAAAAACAAAAAACAGCCGGACACAAGCCGGCCTTTTTTATTTTTCACTCAAAAGGATTCACCTTCTTAAAATCAGGAACAAAACAATCAGAGCTATCTAATTCTTGGTGCCAACCATTCTCTAAACCTATATTTAATTGATAATTCAAAACCTTATCAAATTCTTCTTGAGTTAATCTTCTATTAATTTCTTCATAATTTTTAGCATTATAAAGAGGATTATATTGACTCATAAGACTAATATAAATATTTTTATCAATCTTCACAATCTCATCTAGCACCCCAAAACTATTATCTAAACTATTTGGCAAAATTAAATGCCTAACAACCAATCCTCTGTTTTGGTTTTTAGTTTTTGGTTTTTGTTTTTTTAAATTTCCTACTTGATTATACATTTCTTTTATTGCGCTTATCGCCTTCTCTTTATAATTTTCTATGCCAGAATATTTCAAACCCACTTCATTATTAGAATATTTAAAATCTGGCAAATAAACATCCACAAAACCATTCATTTCTTTAATAATTTCAATATCTTCATATCCATTAGAATTCCAAACAATAGGAATTTTTAATCCTTTTCCTTTTGCAATTTTTATAGATTCTTTAATTTGTTTATACCAAATAGTAGGACTAACAAGATCAATACAAGTAACATTATCATTTTGTAAATTAATCATAATATCAGCAAGTTCGATAATACTATAAAATTTATCACCAATATTTTCTTGAGAAATCTGATAATTTTGACAAAAACAACATCTCAAATTACAGCCAGTAAAAAAAATACCCCCAGCACCCTGATTTTCCTCACCAACAAAAGGAGGCTCTTCACCAAAATGTTTACCAAACCAAGCAATTTTAATTTTATCATTCATAATTTAATTCAAACCAAAAATCTTATAAATAAAATTTATAACAGGATTATAAAGATTACTAAAAATAGAAACATTAAAAATAATAGAAAAAGCAAGAATCGTTATTAATACAACATTTCCATATTGAGCTAAAAATATTTTAAATTTATTAAATCTAGCAGGAAGTAAAATATCCAATATTTTAGCACCATCTAAAGGATGAATAGGAATTAAATTAAATACAGCAAGTACAATATTTGTTTGAATCATAATAACCAAAAAAACAACACCTAAACCATCAGGTTGAACAAAATTAAAAACCATAGCAAGTTTTAAAACAAGAGCAAAAAATATTGCAGAAACCATATTAGAAACAATCCCAGCAATAGAAATAACAAACATAGCAAGCTTAAATCTCTTATGATCAATTCTAGTAGGATCAATAACAGAAGTCTTACCCCACCCTATTCCAAAAGCAATAAGGGTTAAAAGTCCCATAGGATCAATATGTCTTAAAGGATTAAGACTTAATCTTTTACTATCAATTTGGCTAGTATCCCCAAATTTATAAGCAGAATAACAATGAGAAAATTCATGAATAGTTATTCCATATATAATAGATAATAAATAAGCAATAAAAACTGGCATATTAGAAAACATCAAATCAATTAAACCCATAGAATATAATTTAAAATTTAAAAACTAAAAATTTAAAAACAAATCAAAAATTAAAATTTAAAAACTAAAAAACATTTATTATTTATATTTTATTTTGAAATTTAAAATTCGTAATTTAAAATTGTTTTTAAATTTGAATTTTTCAATTTTTAAATTTATATAATAATAACAATATTTATAAGCAATTTAAACAATCAATCACACAGTATTTACAAAACACTATATTAATGATATTATATTTTAACATAATATAAATAACAAGTAACCCGACTCTTATGAGATCATGCGATATCTGTGCTAGAGGAACTCAAGTAATGCAAAAGAAAAGCCATTCCCAAATAAAGCATAAAACACATCAAAAGATAAATGTTCAAACTAAAAAAATGGAAGGCGGCGCTGTATTACTTTGTTCAAAATGTTTAAGAACAGTAACAAAATTAGAAAAAGAATTCTTAGCAAAACAAACTCCAAAAAAAGTTGTTGTTAACATTGATTCTAAAAAATCATACGGATCAACTGCAAAGACTACTAAAAAAGTTGCTCCTGTAAAAAAAGTTGCTGCTAAAAAAACTACAAAAAAATAAAATAACAGGCTTTTGTAGCCTGTTATTTTTTTATTTCTATTTACAATATTTTTTATTATCTTTAAATTCAAAAATATCATCTAATACACTTTGATTTATAGAACCAAACTCAACAGAACAATTCAAAACACTCTCCGAACCATTTCCATTTACCATCTTAAAATCACATAAATTTTTATTATCAGAATTTATACCAACAACAGTAACCGTATACCCTGCCTGCTTAGTTTTTGATAAAATCAAAGAAACAGATTTTATACAATTTTTAAAAACACTATTAAAACATTCAACATTTCTATCACAAAAAACCATATCATTATTTACAACCATATAACCAGAATCTTTATATTTTTGTATAACCGGAGTTATATCCGGCGCCTTAACGTCTATTTTTTGAACAGGAACATCTATAACCTTAATATTATATTTTTTATTGCTATTGTTATTAAAAACAACAATAACAATAAAAACAAGTGCAAAAAATGAAAATATAATAGCAGAACCAATAATTATCTTTTTTTTATTCATAAATCATTTTAATTTTTATTACACACATGATACCAATAGTTATTATAAGCCGTATATCCAGCGCTACAAGCAATATCACAGGTTACACCAGGATTAACCCAACCAGTAGCATTAAGAGGTAAGTTTCCACAAGAAGTACAACTCAAAGTACCACTACCTGAATATCCATTTGAACAACTAACTGTACAATCAACGCCTGGATTATGCCAACCAATCGAACCAACTGGAGCAGCTCCACAATAGCCACACATATATGCACTATTACCATCCCCAGTAGAAAACACTCCGTACATATATCCCCCAATACAACTATAACTACAACTTAAACCAGGGTTTGTCCAATAACTACCACTAAAGTAACCACAAGAAGTACAACTCTCACCATCAGGATGTTCTACACATTCACCACCATAACAATAAGATGCGCACTGGCCAGTATGAATATCTGTTTTACATCTACCAACACTTACTATATATCCACCATTACAACCACTCACCTTACAATTACCAGGATTTAACCAACCAGAAACACCATCAGATTCACAAGGGACACAGCTCATACCATCAGAAGAAGGTTTATAACCCGCTTTACAATTAACTGCACAACTACCAGGAGCAGTCCAAGAAGAAGCGCCAGTAGGTAAATTTCCACAAGACAAACAATAATAAAGATAAGGATCACTAACAGCCACACTAAAACCATAATTACAAGAAAAAGAACAAACATTATTTAAATAACAATTTATACCAGGACTATTCCAAACACAATACCCACCAACAGAAGCATAATTACAAGAATCACAAGAAAGCCCGTTAGGGTTTTTCACATACCCAGCCACACATTTCCAACTACAATCAACACCAGGATTAGCCCATGTAGAACCATTAGGTATAACAGGACAAGCTGCACAAGAATTTCCAGATGGATAATAACCACCATTATTACATTTAAAACTACAATCCGTACCGGGCTTAAGTAACGTATGAGCAGGACCAGAAACAGTAGGACAATGATAACAAAATATACTATCTTTTAGATAAAACTCATCATCACATCTTTTTCCACTAGCAGTACAAAATTTTAAATCTCCTGAATCACATTCTTTATAGCAATCCGAACAACATTTGGTACGACGACCCCAAGTAGTATCATACCAATGTTCACCACTTCTATCATTAAAACCATAACTGCAACCAGGCCAGTCATTTTTTTCACCACAATCATTATAAAGCCTTTCCCCACCACAAGACGTTTTAATTCCACAATCACTATGAGAATTACAAAAAGTACAATGACCAAAAGTTGTTTTGCTAGTATCTTTACATTCATTCCAATTTGCCATTTGAGTAGTTGATCTAGTAGCAAAAAATGTGTTACCAGCCTGACAAGTAATTAATTGCCAAGCAGTGTAATCATCTTCTGTACATTTAGAACAATTTTTATTTGTTTTTGTTATATTTTGATTTCTATAATCATAATAATAAGCACCATATCCAGCATTTTTACAATCAATTTGTGTAATTGCACCAACCACATCCTCAGAGCAAGAACTTCCATTCATACTAGAACAGTTTAATTTTTCTGGATTTTTACAAGCAGCTTGTTCAACCTCATCTTGATATGTACCAACAGGACAAGGAACACAAGAATTATAATTTATTTTTCCAGCAGTCTTTCCGGCATAAACATCAAGAGCATCGTTAGCGGCAGTAAAAGTAGTACCAGCAACAGAATAACTAGCACCATATGTCCAAGTAATATTTCCAGAATAACTGTTTCTTGCATCAAAAGTACCAACAGGACAGCTCTTTACAGTAGATTGCCCAGCAGCATCTTGATAAGTACCAACGTCAGGAGTAATACAATAAGTTTTACCAATTTCTGGTTGATAAGTACCTCTAGGACAAGCGCGACAATAAGAACTAATATAACCAGAATTATGTCTCAATATGCTATCATCTTTTCCTATAGCAATATCTGTTATACCAACAAAGTTAACATCATTTGCAAGTTGTTCAGCAGTTCTAGAATCATAATATCCTCTAGCACACTGTATAGTAGTAGATTGACCAGTAGCAGCACTAATTGTACCAGTGTTACAACCAACACCAACACAACTTCCAGCTTCTGGATAAACACAATAAGCCTTACCAGTTATTGGTTGAAAAGTACCAGCAGGACAAGCAACACAAGAAGCATTAGGTTGCTCAACTAAAAAAGAATCTGGGGATTCAGAATAAGGAATAAAAACCCCATTACTATAACTAGGAGAACTAGGATCTTTCCATCTAATATCATACTGACCAAGAGGACAAGGTGTTTGTGTAAAAGACCCTGCAGTATTTCCTGTCGCATATCCAACATCAGGATAAATACAAAAAGGAGCAGGTTGATTATAATCCTTACCAAATCTAGTTCTAATATCATAAGTACCAAGAGGGCAAAGAGCTTGTTTTGTAGCACCTAAAAAAGTATGTGTAGCATCAAGTCCAATACTAGCAACAATAGCTGCTTTTAAATCTGTTGAATCCATTGGAACTTGCAATTGCCTACCACCATATGGTCTATCACCATTTCCAGGATTTTTATTAGCATCAGCAGAAACACAATTAACCCCATCAATAGAAGCACAATACCCCTTAGAAGGATAAAGACATTTAGATCCACCAGCTGTAGAATAAGTTCCAAGAGGACAAGGGATAGAAATATTAGCACCCAACTTATTGTTTTCTGTATAACCTTTTATACCAACATCATTCCCCATTTGAGAATTAATAGCACCAGGAATATCAACATCAGGAGAATCAATACTATTGTTTGATAAAACTCCTAGCGGTGTTTCGATACAAACACTAGGGATAGAGATAGTACCAGTACCAACAAGCTTAGCTTTTGCGACACAATATCCTTCTCCTGAACCTTCTCCTCCTGGAGTCTTACAATCAGAAGAAGAAGCAGAACCAGGAGCTTCTGCATATTTACCAACAGGACAAGGAATTTTGTCTTTCATACCCCCCTTACAATAAAAACCAGGAGGACATATTTCACATACACCTTTTACATTAGATTTAGTACATCTACCACTACCATCTACAGTAAGACAATTATTAGTATGATCTCCATCGCCATCACTAAGATAATATCCAACCTGACAACCAGCATCACAACCAGTTTTACACTTAGGAAGAAAACTACAAGAAGAACCAGAAGGACAAGAATCAATACAGTTCTGTTCTGGTTCAGATAAAGCAAAAGAAAAATTAGACAAAAACAAAAAACAAACAACAAAAAAACAAAAACCTAATATTTTTAATATTTTAGCATTTCTTATTTCCATAGTTTTTAAATTTGAATTTTTCAGTTTTTAAATTACACTCATTATATCATCTCTTTAAAAAATAAAAAACCAGCTTTTTTAAGCTAGGCTTTTATGTTTGAAGCTCATTAAAAATAACTTCATTCCAAAATAAGAAGTCGAGAATTTGAATAAAAATACTTTAACTCAGAAAATCCAAATTAAATAGTTTTATTCTACTTTTGGAAAGTCTCGTAAGAAACTATTTGACAAGAACGAAGTCTATTCAAAAGAAGTTTCTAACAAAAAATAGTTATAGAAAGAAGTTATTAAATAATGAACTTCACCTATAATATAAATTAATAAAATAAAAAAAGCAAGAAAATTATTAGCGACCAATACACATACATATCTTGTTAACTTTAATAAATATTTTATAAACAAAATAAATACGACTTATTCCCTTTTTTAAACGAATTATAAACAGGTTTTTAACAATAAATTAAATTATTTTATTTATGAGTTTCCTCATATTTTTTAATAACATCCTGCAAAGCTTCAACAGCAAGAACAGAACAATGTATCTTTTGAGAAGGAAGACCACCAAGTTCATCCATAACTTCCTTAAAAGAAAAAGCTTTTGCCTCTTCTATAGTTTTTCCTATTACCTGAGTTGTCAACATAGAAGCAGTAGAAATATTAGAAGCGCAACCAAAAGATAAAAATTTCAAATCTTCAATGATTTTTTTACCATCAACATCTTTAACCTTTAAATACATTGATAACATATCACCACAAGTAGGATTCCCCACCTCTGTGTATGCATCAGGATTTTCGATAGTACCAATATTTCTTGGATTCAAAAAATGATCCATAACTTCTTTAGTATAATTTAAAGCCATATAATTAAAATTAATGTTAAAACTGAAAATTTAAAATTTAAAAACAAAATCAAAATATACAAAATTCAAATTTAAAAACAAAATATAAATTAATAAAGTTTTTAAATTTATTCTTTAAAATTTAAAATTGTTTTTAAATTTGAATTTTTCAGTTTTTAAATTATATATTTTTTACTGCACTAAACTGTCTAAGTCTAGTTATAGTGTCCTTCAAGCAATCAACAGTATAATCAACCTCTTCCATTGTATTATATTTTCCAAGACTAAATCTTATATTACTATGAATAAAATAACCAGAAACACCAATCCCATTTAATACATGTGATGCTTTTAAATTAGCGGAACCACAAGCAGAACCAGTAGACACACAAATACCTTTTGAAGATAAATCCATTAAAATCGCTTCCCCTTCAACACCTTTGAAACCAACATTAAGATTATTTGGAGTTCTTTTTTCTAATGATCCATTAATAAAAATATCTGGAATTTCATTTTGTATTCTCATCAAAAGATGGTCTCTCAATTCTTTAATTTGTTTTAAATTAGATTCCCTTTCTGTTCTATATGCAAGTTTCATAGCCTCAGCCATACCAACAATACCAGGAGTATTATAAGTAGAAGATCTAAAACCAAATTCTTGCCCACCACCAACAATCAATGGCTCTATCTTTATATTTTTATTTATATAAGCAAGACCAACACCTTTTGGTCCATAAAACTTATGAGCAGACAAACTTAGAAAATCAACACCCCAATCTTTTATATCTATTTTTAAATAAGGAACAGATTGAACAGCATCAACATGATAAAAAGATCCTTTATCATGAACAATTTTAGCAATAGCTTTTACGTCTTGAATAACACCAATTTCATTATTAACTGCCATAATAGAAACAAGCACAGTTTCTGGTTTTATCATTTTTGCAAGCAAATCCAAATCCACTATACCATCAGCGCCAACCGGAATATGTTCAACTTCAAAACCATCTTTTTTTAATTGTTCAGCGGAATTTAAAACACAAGGATGTTCAATAGCAGAAATCAAAACATGATTCCCCTTAGCTCTATTGGCTCTAGCCACACCTTTAATAATCATGTTATTAGCCTCAGTAGCAGAGCTAGTAAAAACAATATTTTTAGGTTCACAATTCAATATTTCAGAAATTTCTTTTCTAGCTTTTTCCTGAGCATTATAAGCAGCTTCCCCTTTAAAATGAATAGACGAAGCATTACCATAATCCTCTTCAAAAAAATTAATCATTTTAAGAAGAACACTATTATCAAGTTTTGTAGTAGCAGAATTATCAAAATAAACTTCCATGTTTTTGTTTTTTAGTTTTTTAGTTTTGTATTTTTTCCCTCTTTTTCTCTTTTTTTATCTATACTTATATACGTCTAATAAACTTTTTTCTTTCAATTCTTTTTGCAAAATTTTAGAAAGATAATCTTGAAAAAATTTTTTATGAAAACAAGCGTTCGAACAATCACAAGCTTTATCGCCATTACAGCACTTAACAATATTTAAATCTTTTTCAAAAAAAGAAAAAAAATCATACAAAGAAATATCCTCTAATTTTTTATTTAAAATATAACCACCCATTTTTCCTTCTCTACTTTTTAGTATTTTTTCTAATGCTAATTTTGAAAAAATCTTAGCCAAATAATTTTTTGGGATTAATAATTTCTCAGAAATCTCAAGAACAGAAACATAGTCTTGCTTACCAGCAAGATAAAAAACAGCATTTAATGCATAATCAGTCTCACGAGAAATTGAAAACATAAAATAAATAAAAAAATTAACTAATACCATTTTAGTATTAGTTAATTTTAAAGTCAATAATCTTATTTGCTAAACTTCTTTAAAGTAATACCAGTTAATTGATGAAAGTTCTCAAGATATTTATATAAAATATCTTCATATTGTTTATATCTATAGCCAGGGTTTTTATAAACACCCAATACAGCTTTAGTAGAACCAATATAATCACCAACAGAATCATAACTTTGATCTGCTCCACAATCAATCAACCTAAACAAATTAAAAGTATTCGTTCCATTTTCATTATCACGTGCAGAAAAATATAAAGTTCCATTTAAATTTACTAAATCATTAGGATTAGAATCTCCTGGACTTCCATAATAATTCGTTTGAATATTTATATCTTTAATCATTATAGTACCAGCTTCTGTTCCATCTGTTTTCCATAATTCAGTTCCGTGTTCATAATCATAAGCAGAAAAATAATTAACACCATTAATGTTTAAAAAACCTTTACTACTAAAAATACTAATATTCTTTTTAACCATTACAGTTCCAGCTTCTGTTCCATCTGTTTTCCATAATCCAGACTCACTTTCATTATAAGCTTCAAAATACAAAACCCCATTAACATTTGTTAAATTAGAAGGACCAGAACCATTAGACCCAGGATATATATCTTTAACCATTACAGTTCCAGCTTCTGTTCCGTCTGATTTCCATAACTCTTGTCCATGTTCACCATCATCAGCTTGAAAATATAAAACATTATTAACATTTATTAAATAATAAAGACTAGAATCATTAGATCCAGGATTTATATCTTTAACAATTTGAGTGCCAGATTCTGTACCATCTGATTTCCATAATTCTTGTCCATGTTCACCATCATAACCAGAAAAATATAAAACATCATTAACATTTGTTAAATAAGAAACATTCAAAGGACAATCATATATTTTTATTGTTCCAGCTCCTGTTCCATCTGATTTCCATAATTCACTTCCATGCATTACACTAACAAAAAAGAACACAGACCCATTAGCCTCTACAAAAGCATAAGAACTAACACCTCCAGCCCCAGGATTTATATCCTTAATCATAAAAGTACCAGCTTGTGTCCCGTCTGATTTCCATAATTCAGTTCCATGTATTCCATCATTAGCAGTAAAATACAAAATTCCATTAATATTTACTAAACCAGAAGGATTAGAGCTAGCAGAACCAGAATATATATCTTTAACTAAAACAGTACCAACAGTAGTCCCGTCTGATTTCCATAATTCAATTCCGTTTATCCCATTATTAGCATAAAAATATAAAATTCCATTAACATTTGTTAAACAAGAAGGAAAAGAATCATAATCTGGATTTATATCCTTAATCATTACGGTTCCAGCTTCTGTTCCGTCTGATTTCCATAATTCTTGCCCACTTACTCCATCAGTAGCAGAAAAATATAAAGTCCCATTAATGTTTAAAATTTTAGAAATCCCATCAGAATTTATACTTATATTGTTTTTTACCAAACTAACCCCATCCCAAGCAGAGACTGTATTCAATGAAAACAAACTAAAAACTAACCCAAAGAATATTGGAATAATTAGATTAAGTTTTAATATATTTTTATTCATAGTTTTAATTTCTTTTCTTTTTAATTTTTAATTTTACTTGCTAAATTTCTTCAACATAAGACCAGTTAATTGATGGAAGTTTTCAAGATATCTATATAAAGTATCTTCATACTTCTTATATCTATAACCAGGGTTTTCATAAACACCCAATACAGCTTTAGAAGAACCAATAAGATTGCCAACAGAATCATAACTCTGATCTTTTCCATAATTAGCTAATTTCCACAACTCTCTTCCATGCACCCCATCATTAGCATTAAAATATAAAATACCGTTAACATTTATTAAACCGCTCAAATCAGAGCCGCTAGTCCCAATATATATATCTTTAACTAAAACAGTTCCAGCTTCTGTACCATCTGATTTCCATAATTCTTTTCCGTTTACTCCATTATTAGCAGTAAAATATAAAATACCATCAATATTTGTTATATCGTAAGAATCAATACTATTACTAGATCCTATGTATATATCTTTAACCATTACAGTACCAACTTCTGTTCCGTCTGACCTCCATAGCTCTTTTCCATTTACTCCATTATCAGCAATAAAATATAAAACACCATTAACATTAATTAATTTTGAAGGACTAGAATTACCAGCTCCAGAATTTATATCTTTAACTAAAATAGTACCAGCTTCTGTACCGTCTGATCTCCATAATTCATTTCCATGTACTCCATCGTTAGCAGGAAAATATATAATCCCATTAATATTTGTTATTAAACCATTGTTTAAATTAGTAGGAGAAGAACTAGCAGTTCCAGGATTTATATCTTTAACCAATACAGTTCCAGCGACCGTTCCATCTGTTTTCCATAACTCAGATCCATACTCCGAATTAGCAACAGGAGCAAAATATAAAATTCCATTAACATCTGTTCTTGAAAAATAAGAAGGATTATAAATATAAAAAAGCATTGTTGCATCAGCAGATACAACATCGAATTTCCATAATCCATATCCACTTCCATCATCAGCAATAAAATATAAATTTCCATTAACGTTTATTAAACCTCTAGGAGAAGAACCAACAGTCCCAGGATTTATATCCTTAACTAACACAGTCCCAGCCCCTGTTCCGTCTGATTTCCATAATTCAGCTCCATTTATTCCATTATCAGCAACAAAATATAAAACACCATTTATATTTGCAAAGTATTGAGGATAAGAGCCAGAAGTTCCAGGATTTATATCTTTAACTAAAACCGTACCAGCAGTTGTTCCGTCTGTTTTCCATAATTCACTTCCATATGTTGAATTACCATAAGTAGAAAAATATAAAGTTCCATTAATTACCATTTGAGACATAATAGGTGCAGTAATAAAAGACAACATCTTCGTACCAGTCTCTGTCCCATCTGACACCCACAATTCAGATCCATTAACAACAAAATATAATTTTCCATCAACATTTATTGAAGTATAAAAATAAGAAGAATCACTTCCTGGAACCATATCTTTAACTAAATCAACACTCTCCAAAGCAGAGACTGTATTTAATAAAAAGAAACTAAATATTAATCCAAAGAATATTGGAATAATTAAATTAAGTTTAAAAGTGTTTTTACTCATAGTTTTGGTTTTTAGTTTTTGATTTTTGGTTTTTAATATTTTATTTACTAAACTTCTTCAACATAAGACCAGTTAATTGATGGAAGTTTTCAAGATATCTATATAAAGTATCTTCATACTTCTTATATCTATAACCAGGGTTTTCATAAGCACCAAATGTAGCCTTAGTAGTAGAACCAATAAGATTACCAACTGAATTATAATTTTGAGACATAGGCTCATGATTAGACAATTTAAATAACTCTTGTCCATGTATTCCATCATTAGCTCTAAAATATAAAGTTCCATTAACGTTTGTTAAATTAGAAGAATCAGAACCAGTAGGTCCAGCATATATATCTATTAAAGAAAAAATCCCCGCTTCACTTAATTTCCATAATTCATATCCATGAATTCCATCATAAGCAGAAAAATATAAAACTCCATTAACATTTGTTAAATTATAAGGACCAGAACCAGTAGGTCCAGTATATATATCCTTTACCATTTGAGTACCAGCTTGTGTTCCGTCTGATTTCCATAATTCATCTCCATTTATTCCATCATTAGCTTGAAAATATAAAATTCCATTAACATTTGTTAAATAATAAGAATCAGAACCAGCAGAACCAGGATATACATCTTTAACTATTTGAGTACCAACAGGTGTACCGTCTGATTTCCATAATTCAGCTCCATTTATACCATCACTAGCTTGAAAATATAAAACATTATTAACATTTGTTAAATAATAAGGATTAGAACCACTAGATCCAGGATATATATCTTTAACAATTTGAGTACCAGCAGCTGTTCCATCAGATTTCCATAATTCACTTCCATGTTCATCATCATAAGCAGAAAAATATAAAACATTATTAACATTTATTAAATTAGAGGGAGAAGAACCAGCAAGATATCCAGTTCCAGATTTTATATCCTTAACTAAAACAGTACCAGTAACTGTTCCATCAGATTTCCATAATTCAGCTCCATTTATACCATCACTAGCTTGAAAATATAAAACATTATTAACATTTGTTAAATAATAAGGATTAGAACCACTAGATCCAGTATATATATCTTTAACAATTTGAGTACCAGCAGCTGTTCCATCAGATTTCCATAATTCACTTCCATGTTCATCATCATAAGCAGAAAAATATAAAATACCATTAACATCTACAAAATTAGAAGAATAAGAATCACCAGAAATAGTATTTATATCTTTAGCCATTACAGTACCATTTGCTGTTCCATCAGATTTCCATAATTCAGCTCCATTTATACCATCACTAGCTTGAAAATATAAAATTCCATTAATATTTGTTAAATTAGAAGGCCTAGAACTAGCAGATCCAGAATTTATATCTTTCACCAATACAGTACCTTCAGATGTCCCATCTGACTTCCATAACTCTTGTCCATGCGCACCATCATCAGTAGTAAAATATAAAATACCATTAACATCTACAAAATTAGAAGAATAAGAATCACCAGAAATAGTATTTATATCTTTAGCCATTACAGTACCATTTGCTGTTCCATCTGATTTCCATAATTCAGTTCCGCTTATTCCATCATCAGCAATAAAATACAAAATTCCATTAACGTTTGTTAATTCATAAGGAGATATATTTTTAACCACTATAGTCCCGGTAGCAGTTCCGTCTGATTTCCATAGTTCATACCCATTTACTCCATCATTAGCTCTAAAATATAAAACATCATTAATATCTGCTAGATAATCAACATAAGAATCATTAATTCCAGAACATATATCCTTAACTAAAACAGTACCAGTAACTGTTCCATCAGATTTCCATAATTCAGCTCCATTTATACCATCAGCAGCAGTAAAATATATAGTCCCATTAATATTTGTTAAATTAGAAGGCCTAGAACTAGCAGATCCAGAATTTATATCTTTAACCATTATAGTACCAGTAACTGTTCCATCAGATTTCCATAATTCAGCTCCATATACCCCATTATCAGCAATAAAATACAAAATTCCATTAACGTTTGTTAAATAATAAGGATTAGAACCACTAGATCCAGGATATATATCCTTAACTAAAACAGTACCAGTAACTGTTCCATCAGATTTCCATAATTCAGCTCCATTTATACCATCAGCAGCAGTAAAATATATAGTCCCATTAATATTTATAAAACCAGAAGGACTAGAACTAGCAGATCCAGAATTTATATCTTTAACCAATACAGTTCCTTCAATTGTTCCATTCGACTTCCATAATTCTCTTCCGTTTATTCCATTATCAGCTTGAAAATATAAAGTCCCATTAATATTTGTTAAATTAGAAGGCCTAGAACTAGCAGATCCAGAATTTATATCTTTCACCAATACAGTACCTTCAGATGTCCCATCTGACTTCCATAACTCTTGCCCATTAATTCCGTTATTAGCATAAAAATATAACACACCATCAACATTCGTTAAGTTAAAAGGATAAGAACTAGCAGTTCCAGGATTTATATCTTTAACCAATACAGTTCCAGTAATTGTTCCATCTGTTTTCCATAATTCAGATCCATATGTCGAATTAGAAATAGAAGAAAAATATAAAATACCATTAACTTCTGCTCTTGAAAAATAAGAAGGGTTATTAATGTTAAAAAGCATTGTTGCAACAGAAGATACAATATCTAATTTCCATAATTCATATCCATGTATTCCATCATCAGCTTGAAAATACAGATTTCCACTAACGTTTGTTAAGTCTCTAGGACTAGAGCTAGCAGTTCCAAGACTTATATCCTTAACTAAACTAACAGAGTCTAAAGCAGAAACTGTATTCAATAAAAAAAAACTAAAAACCAACCCAAAAAATATTGAAATAATTAAGTTAAATTTAAATATATTTTTATTCATAGTTTTGGTTTTTTCTTTTTTTTAGTTTTGTATTTTTTCTCTTTTTTAAATCTTCCCCATCTTATTTACTAAACTTCTTCAACATAAGACCAGTCAATTGATGGAAATTTTCAAGATATTTATATAAAGTATCTTCATATATTTTATGTCTATATCCAGGGTTTTCATAAACACCTAATACAGCTTTAGTGGAACCAGTATAATTACCAACAGAATCATAACTTTGATCTGCTCCATAATTAACTAATTTCCATAATTCAATTCCATGTGTTCCATCATTAGCAATAAAATATAAAGTTCCATTAATATTTATTAAACTTGAAGGACTAGAATTATTAGATCCAGACCTTATGTCTTTAATCATTACAGTACCCATTTCTGTTCCATCTGACTTCCATAATTCAGCTCCATTTATTACATCATTAGCTTGAAAATATACGATTCCATTAATAATTATTAAATTAGAAGGATAAGAACTATTAGGCCCAGCAGAATTTATATCTTTAATCATTACGGTGCCAGTATCTGTTCCGTCTGTTTTCCATAATTCATATCCATGAATTCCATCATAAGCAGAAAAATATAATATTCCATTAACATTTGTTAAATTAGAAGGACTAAAATTACCAGATCCAGGACGTATATCTTTAACCATTACAGTACCAGCTTCTGTTCCGTCTGATTTCCATAATTCAATCCCATTAATTAAATCAGTAGCAACGAAATATAAAGTCCCATTAACATTTATAAAACTTGAAGGAGAAGAAAAATTAGAACCAGTATATATATCTTTAACCATTACGGTACCAGTTTGTGTTCCATCTGATTTCCATAATTCAGCTCCATTTATTCCATTATTAGCTTGAAAATATAAAGTTCCATTTAAATTTATTAAAAAAGAAGGATAAGAATCATTAATCCCTATATATATATCTTTAATCATTATAGTACCAGATTGTGTTCCATCTGATTTCCATAATTCTCTTCCATTTACTCCATCATCAACAGTAAAATATAAAATACCATTAACATCTGTTAAATAATAAATATTAGAATCATTAGATCCAGGGTATAAATCTTTTACTAAAACCGTACCAGACTGTGTTCCGTCTGATTTCCATAATTCTCTTCCATTAGTTGAATCAATAGCAGTAAAATATAAAGTCCCATTAATATTTATAAAATTAATAGGATTAGAATTATTGGATCCAGAATATATATCCTTAACCATTACGGTACCAGCCTCTGTTCCGTCTGTTTTCCATAATTCGTTTCCATTTACTCCATCATTAGCTTGAAAATATACAAACCCGTTAATACTTATAAAATTATAATCATTAGAACCATCATAATTTACACCATCACCAGACCCAGGATTTATATCTTTAACCATTTTTGTCCCAGCAATCGTTCCATCTGATCTCCATAATTCATTTCCATATGTTGGACCACCCATATAAGTATTAAAATAAAAAACTCCATTAACCTCTATACTCCCCCAAATAGGAGCAAACATATCACAAAGTTTTATTGTTCCAGTATCTGTTCCGTTTGACTTCCATAATTCATAATTATTCAAGCCATCAGTAGCTTGAAAATATAAAGATCCATTAACGTTTTTTATTTTTTGAATATCAGAACCATTAGTCCCTACATTTATATCCTTAACCAAACTAACAGAATCTAAAGCAGAAATCGTGTTAAGTGAAAAGAAACTAAATACTAGTCCAAAAAACGTTGGAATAAATAAATTAAGTTTAAATATATTTTTATTCATAGTTTTGGTTTTTTGTTTTAGTTTATCTTTGTTTTAGTTTCTTTTTATCCTTGTTGAGAGTTCAAAACATACATACTAGTTCCATTAGTACCTTCTAACAATATGTATAATATTGATTTAGTTTGAGATGATGAAGAATATCCGGCATTACAATTTGTATATACAGGAGCTCCAAATACAGGATAGTTATATACACAATAATTAGGAACTATGATAGAACCTGTTCCTGTTCCAACTGGAGTTTGAGTTGTGTATACAAGAGGGTTTTGTGTGTAAAGTTTAATACTAGCAGCAGGATCATTACTAGAGAACTTGAAGAACATGTAGTTGATAGCAAAAGAAGAAACATTTATGTTAGATGTGTTTTCATCATATCCAGCAGTAAAAGTTTTTGTTGGATTAAGAGCATCATCACTTCCATCAACAACAGTATTGTTAATAGTATCAAAAGAAGTATTAATCAAAGGTTTAGAAAAATCATTAGCTGCTATATCAGCTGCATTATAATGTTCATGATATGCATCAAATTGAGATAACAACAAAGGAGCAGAAACAGGAGCACCACCTTCACCAATAACAGATAATGTTACACCAAGAGAATAGTCTCCGGAAGAAGTCATAGCAGGAATAACTTGACTTACACCAATATTCTTAATAACAAAGTCAGCTATTCTTGGAGCAGAAGCATTAGCTTGAGCTAAAGTAACAGAAGAAACAGTATCAGAGAAAGTTCCAGAACTTCCTAAAGTAACACTAGTGTCTAGTGTAATACCTGATTTACCAGAAGTTAAAGTAGCAGTAGATGGATTAATAGTAAGTTGTCCTTGTGCTGATGTAGTTGAGTTATATGGAAAAATAGTAGGAGTAGCACCACCTGTTGTCCATTGTGTTGTATTAGCAGCAAGAGAAGCAGTCCATGAACTTGTAGCATCAGGATTAGAAACATATATAACACCATTAGTATCATCACCTAATATACCAGTAGCTGTAACAGATGTCATAGAAGAGAAAGTAGAAGTACCACCAATACTAAAAGAAGGATTAGCTTTAGTTGAGTAATCTAAAGGATCAACTATATCAATAGATAAAGTTCCTGGATTAATCTTTAAAGTAAAGTTAGGAGTACTAGCAGCAAGAGCTGTAAGACAAATGCCAGTAAGACTTAATGCGACTCCAAATGCTACTTTAGAATCAATTTTTCTAATAAAATTGCTCATGTTAGATGTTTTTATATAATTATTGGTTTAAATTATAACACTTTTTACACAAAAACGTAACAAAAAACCTGTGGATAAGTACCATGAGATCAACACCAAATTAACACTTTATGCACACTAATAATATCTTTTCTTACCAATATAATAACCCAATCCTAGCAAATTATTTATTAATGGTTCACAACCTTCAAAATCAATTTTTTTTCTTAATTTATTAATATAAACTTCAACAATATTAGAAGATGGATTAGCGTTCATATCCCAAACATTATCAAAAATATCTTCACGAGAAAGAACAATTCCAATATTTTTCATTAAATATTTCAAAAGTAAAAATTCTTTTTTACTCAAAGAAATAAAAACTTCTCCCCTATATACTTCTTTGCTTAATAAATTAATTTTCAAATCAGAACATTTAATAATATCTTCGACTATAATTTTAGATCTTTTGGAAACCGCATTAATTCTAAGAAGTAATTCTCTCATAGAAAAAGGCTTAACAATATAATCATCTCCTCCCAAATTAAAAGATCTAATTTTATTATTTAATTCGTTTTTGATAGTAAGAAAAATAATAGGCGTATGGATTTTAACCATTCTAAGATTAGAACAAATAGACACACCATCCATTTCTGGAAGATTAATATCAAGCAGAATAACATCATATACATTAGATAAAGCCATAGACAAACCAGAAGAACCATTATTAGAAACATCAACCACAAAACCATTTTTTTCCAAATATTTTCTAAGTTGAATAGAAATAGACAAGTCATCATCAACAACTAATATTTTCATATTTTTTAAATTAAAAATTAATTAATTAAAATATAAAACATCAAAATGAAGAAATAATGAAGAAATAAGATTGATTATTTCAATTTTTTATGATATACTTTTTTCACGATATGACGGAGTAGCTCAGTTGGTTAGAGCGTAGGATTCATAACCCTAAGGTCGGCAGTTCAATCCTGCTCTTCGTCACCATAGTCCGCCGTAGCTTCAGCGAAGGAGGGCAAAATATTGCTTTTTTAAAAAAACAATATAGAATAATATATATGCGGATTTAGTTAAGTGGTATAACGCTTCCTTGCCAAGGAAGAGGCCGCCGGTTCGATCCCGGTAATCCGCTCCAAATTTTAACGAACAATAGTGAGTTTAAAAATTTGTGTGCCAGAATGGTGCCAAATAAAAAATAGACCCTTTGGTCTATTTTTAGTTTATTAAATTTTTTCCATCATCTTTAAAACAATCTTTGCAGAATTATCAGCTGCTATTTTTACAAATTCGTTAAAATCAACATGCGAATTATCATCAGCTTTATCAGAAATAGAACGAATTACAACAAAAGGTGTATTAAATAAATAACAAACCTGAGCGACACTCGCCCCTTCCATTTCAACAGCATCAGCATTAAAAACATCTCTCAATTCTTTTATTTTTTCTTTAGAATTAATAAATTGATCACCACTGATTATTCTCCCATTAACAAAATTTAACCCAATCTCAGAAATAGAACTATTAGCAATTTCAATCAAATTTTTATCCGCAAAGATTGATAAAGATTTTATATTAGGAATTTCTCCCATTTTTCTACCAAAAGAAGTTAAATCAAAATCATGTTGAACTAAATCTGTAGAAACAACAATATCTCCAATATTTAAATCCGAATTAACCCCACCAGCTACACCAGTAAAAACAATTCCCGAAACATTAAATTTTTCGATCAATAAAGTAGCAGTAACAGCAGAATTAACTTTTCCAATACCACTTTGAGTTAAAACAACTTTTTTATTATCAATTTCACCAAAATAAAATTTAATAGAAGCAATTTCTTCTTCTACCAAATTATTTATATGATTTTTTATAAGCAAAATCTCCTCTTCCATTGCCCCAATAATTCCAATAACTTTTTCCATAGTTTTTAAATTTTAAATTACAAATTAAACCCCCTATTATGGGACTAGGGGGTGCTTATCTCTCTCTCGGACATTCATCATTGTGCCAAGGTCTAACCTCAAGAATTTTATAAGAACCATCTAAAGATTTTCTAGCTATAATCTTATATCTATTGTTTATTATAAAATTACAATTATAAACTTTTTTTATATCCCCTTCATAAAATGCAGAAAAAATAGCATGATTTCTATCGTCCACCAAACTAATAACATCTCTATTATTATCAATTTTAATAGATTTTAATCTACCAAACAAACAATCACCACAATCACTACCATTGCAACAATCATCCCAAATATTATCATTAAATATAGTATTATAATAATACGGCATTCTTAAAGACAAAACCTCATCAGCTTCTTCGTTCAAACCATTGATAAAACTAATACCAAAACCAAAACCAGCAGTAATAACAAAAATCAAACTTAAAGACACTACAGGATTTAGTTTATATCCTTTAAATTTATAATAAAAATACAAATAGCTAATAATAATTATTCCTAAAAATAAAGTTATCCAAAAATAAGGCAAGAAAAATAAAACTGATTGATTCAAGTTTTTTATAATACTAAAATCCATTTCTTTAATATAAAAAAATATCAAAGAAAAAAGAAAAGAATCCAAAGCGATAATCAAAAGAAAAATTAAAAATTCAATCCACTTAGCAACAGTGCAAGATAGTTTTGATTTTTGCTTTATGTTTTTACAATCAAGCGTTTTTATTAAATTTTCTGTAAATTTATCCATATTTATAAAACTAATTTTTCCTTTATTATCTTACGACCTTTGTTTATCAAAGCAGCAATAGTGCCTTTCGGCTTTTTTAAAATATCAACAATTTCTTCATAACTTTTTTCTTCTATAAACCTTAACACCAAAACTTCTCTATAAGAATCCGGCAAATTAAACATAACTTCTTTCAGTTTAGAAACAGCATCTCTATTAATTAAATCAACATGAAGATCTTCATTAGACTTAATAATAAGACTTAAGTATTCATCATCAATACTAACGTCTCGTGTACGTTTACTATTTTTTCTTATTTTATCAACAACTAAATTATGAGCTATTCTATAAATCCAAGAAGAAAATTTTAAACTTTTATCAAAACTATTCAAATTTATATAAACTTTAATAAAAATCTCCTGAAGCATATCCTCTACCTCAGTTTGACCAAAAAATGATATACGTTTTATATATCTTTCAAGCTTATTCTTATATGCATCTGTTAATAAATAAAAATTATTTTTATCTTTATTTATTAATTCTACTATTTGAATATCGTTTAATTCTTCCATATTATAATATTACGTTTAATAAAAAATATGTTTTATTTAACTAATACTATTTTACTCTTAGTTTTCATTTTAATCAAAACAAATATAAACACAGATATTGGAACAGTTATTACAATCATCCATTCTCTTGGAGAAAAAACTAAATATGTTAAATCAATAATTATCCAATGAAATATAAAAATAGACAAAGTATTCTCACCTAAAAATTTTGTAACTTCTAAAAATTTATTAGACCAATTCTTTTTTATATTTTCTAAATAACCAAAAAAGTAAATAAGAATATACATAAAGAAAATACTAAAAACAACATAATATAATTCTAGTGGATACATATGAGAAGATGGCAAAAAAGATTTTACATTAGATATATAATAAAAAATACCAATCAAGAAAGTTAAAGCACCAAAAAATGGAAGCATAAGTTTTTTCTTTTGTTCAAAACCAACCATAGAAATCAATATTCCAGACAAATAAGGCACCATCCAAAGCATTATAGGAAAAAATGTATAACCATTT
>Ga0302292_1000722_pt1 | contig 22680 bp, 20 predicted proteins | sample III_Fen_N2_1_FD_194553 | JGI IMG/M metagenome (GOLD analysis project Ga0302292, IMG submission 194553) | Peat permafrost microbial communities from Stordalen Mire near Abisko, Sweden - III_Fen_N2_1 | ecosystem: Environmental > Terrestrial > Soil > Wetlands > Permafrost | place: Sweden: Abisko...
TCGCCGGCGCTTTTGCGATAGTGAATGATGTAATCTACCACCAGTTTTTGGGAAGTTTGTTTTTCGGAAACCAGATCGAATGAGAAATCCAGCACTTCTCCCAAAGTCAGGTCAGACGAAACCAACCTGAAGTTTTCTACCCGCAATTTCACCTCTTTTTCAAACCCGAAAACTGCCATAGAACCTGCATTTCCTTTTTTGATAAGTGTTCGTGTTCCGTGTTTCACAATCCATGCCGTATGCGGATGCGAGCGATCCCACGAGCCGACCAGTTCCAACATGTAGTCGGGATTGTCTTTTGAAAAATCATTTAAATGATTGGCAACCGATTTACGCACATACAACTCCGAATCGGCTTTCAATTGTTCCAAAATGGGTTGTGTGACCTTTGGATTTTCAATAACCTGAGGCAATTTAAACGACCAAGGCAAACGCGGACGAGAACCTTCCGAAGCTAAACGTCGCACATGATGATTTTCGTCTCCCGCCCACTCTACCATGGTTGCGAGTGTACGTTCAAAATCGTCCCTCAAAAACACGCGAATGGCAAATTCCGACGAACCGAATGTTGTGAAATGTTTCAACGCATCGAGCGATAATTGTTGGTATTTCAAGCCAAATTGACTCACAAAATCAGGAAAAACGAGCGTGGTATAACCGCCTCGCAAAGTTGGAATGGCAGCATACATGATTTCCAATGCTTTTTCATAATCGGACGGTAAATGTTTCTGCAAAACAACAGATGTATTGCGCATGCGTTCGTTCAGCGAAAGTGGCTCAAAGTTTTGTGTCACGTCTTTCACAAATTGATCCCGGTTGAAATGGGGATAAACGCGTGAGAAAGCGTTGGCAAATTGCTCGTAAAAAGCGCGATTGAAGAGTTCTTTGAGGGGTTCCATGTTGTTTGGATTTGAGATACAAAAATACCATGAAATCTGATTCGTGTTTTGATTATAACCACATCCTCCTGAGGCGGACGCGTTAGGAGGATGTGGTTAATTATTGATAATCAATAGCTGCTTCAATAGCAGTTAATTATCTTTAGCATTCAAACGTACATCTATGAATGATCAACAATCCCGCGAAATGGCAGCACAACTGCGCCAACCAAAAGGCGAAGAAGGAATCAAAACCGGTGAATGGATGAGCGAAGGCAATAAAACCATCATTCTCGATACCCTGAAAGCGTTGAATGCCGAGGCCAATGATCGCATTCTGGAAATCGGTATGGGAAACGGACATTTTGTTTCCGAAATTGTATCCATCGACCCTAGTATTTCCTATTGCGGCTGTGATTTTTCTGAATTGATGGTGGCTGAATCACGTAACAACAACCAAGAATGGATTGCCAAAAAACAGGTGGAATTCATCCATACCAATGGTGTTCAGCTTCCGTTTGAAGATCATACATTTACCAAAATTGTTACCGTAAACACCATTTATTTCTGGGAAGACAGAAAAGCTGTTTTAGCTGAGTTCAAACGCGTTTTGAAACCGGAAGGTATACTGGTGATCGGTTTTCGCCCGAAACAGTTGATGGAGAACATTCCGTTTACCCGCTTTGGCTTTAACCTGTTCACGAAAAATGATGTGGCTGAACTTCTTGCTTCTCACGGATTTGAAATAAGCTCCGTCGCTGAAAATACAGAACCAGCATTTGAATTGAAAGGCAAGCAGATTGTCATGGAAAATGTGGTAATTACCGCAAAATCGTCCATCTAATTATTCTCAACATGACATTCGATCATTATACCGTCAGATTGCTCGAACAAAACGATGCCGAAGCATTTTTTAAGACCGTCACCGCCAATAAAGCGCGTTTGGAAGCTTTCTTTCCGGTAACCATTGAAAACACAACTACGCTAGAGTCAACCGCTGTGTTTATCAACGATATGCTCATTAAAAGCCAGGTAAAACTCAACTACCCGTTTGTGGTAATCGATCAGCAAACCGGCAACATTATCGGCTATATTCATGTTAAAAACATCGATTGGGACATTCCTAAAGCGGAGTTGGGCTTTTTTATGGATGAACAGTACGCCGGAAAAGGAATCTTACACCAAGCCATGAAATTGGTTATCGATCACTTGTTCAACGAATTGGGCTTCGAAAAACTCTACTTGCGCACGCATGAACTGAATACTTCAGCCCGTAAATTAGCCGAAAAATGTGGCTTTGTTGTTGAAGGTCAACTCCGAAAAGATCACCGAACAACTGCCGGAGAATTAGTAGATTTACTGTATTACGGATTGCTAAAAAACTAACATGAAACACCTTTTCCTCCTTTCCTTCATCTGCCTTTCAGCAACATTGTGGTCGCAATCAGATACCAATCGCATCAAAGCACACATGACAGTGCTGACGAAAACCGCCGTGCACCGCAATTATGAAAACATGGATCAGCTCAATGAAATAGCCGATTACTTGCATACGGAATTCACCAAATATGCCGATACCGTTTACTTTCAATCTTATTTTATCGGGAAACGTGAGTACAAAAACGTGATTGCATCTTTCGGCACGCAACACGAAGAACGCATTGTTGTTGGCGCGCATTACGATGTTTGCGGTGAACAGGAAGGTGCCGATGACAACGCAAGCGGTACGGTAGGTTTATTGGAACTGGCACGTCAACTCGACACTGTCAACACTACCCAGCGCATCGATTTGGTAGCGTTTACGTTGGAAGAACCACCATTTTTCAGATCGGAATACATGGGAAGTTACATTCATGCGCAGTCGTTGATCAACGATTCTGCAAACGTGAAAGGCATGATTTGCCTGGAAATGATCGGTTATTTTACCGACGCGAAAAAAACGCAAGATTATCCCTTAGGCATTTTGCGTCTGTTTTATGGAAGTCGTGGAAACTACATCACATTGGTCAATCAATTCGGACCGGGAAAATTTGCCCGAAAATTCACCAAACGATTCAAACACAAAAGCGCCGTAAAAGCCAAGCAGTTCAAAGGTCCGAAATCGCTACCCGGAATAGATTTTTCAGATCACCTCAATTACTGGAAAGTGGGAATTAGCGCGTTAATGATCACAGATACAGCATTCTACCGCAACAAACAATACCACCAAAAAGGCGACACTATGAATCGCTTGGATTATGACCGAATGGCACAGGTAATTGACGGTGTTTTTGTAGTTTTGACGGCACAATAATTCAAACAAACAATGAACGCTTTAGAAACCGTACAAACGTATTATCGTCATTTCAACAATCGCAACTTCGAGGGAATGATTTCCCTGCTCGATTCAACCATTCGCCACGAACCCAATCAAGGTACTGCTCGCATTGGAAAAGACTTGTTTCGTGAATTCATGGTCAACATGGATACCAGCTACGAAGAAACACTCACCGATATGGTTTTTATGTCAGAACCTACAGATTCTCGTATAGCAGTTGAGTTTACAGTCAACGGCATCTACAAAAAAGGCGAAGAAGGTTTCCCGGAAGCTCATGGACAATCGTATGTGATTCCTGCAGCTGCGTTCCTAGAAGTAAAAAATGGATTGATTACGCGTGTTACTACTTACTACAACCTCGAATTATGGATCGAGCTCGTATCTAAATAAGCATGGAAACACTGCGTTTTATTCGTTTGACAGGCAACGAGATCGGCTCCGTGATCAACGATGTGGGAAAACTACGCATCACCGTTTTTCGCGATTTTCCTTATCTCTATAATGGAACCATGGACTATGAATTGGAGCATTTACGCGCCTACATTCAATCACCTTACGCATTTCTGTTTGCGGTTTACGATGGTGAGCAAATGGTCGGTGCCACTACCTGCGTGCCGCTTTCTGATGAAGATCCGGAATTAACACAACCTTTTACGAATGCAGGTATTTCAACCAAAGGCATTCTCTATTTCGGTGAAAGTATTTTATTGCCTGAATATCGCGGTATGGGGCTCGGTCATCGTTTTTTTGACGAACGCGAAAACTATGCTCAATCGTTGGGAAATATCCATACGACCTGTTTTTGTTCGGTAGTGCGACCTGAAAACCATCCGCTTCGCCCGAAAGATTACCGTTCAAATGAGGCTTTTTGGACCAAACGCGGTTATGCTCCCAACGGCTTAACGTGTCACTTTGACTGGCAAGACATCGACCAACCACAAGTTGATGTAAAAACCTTGAATTTTTGGACCAAACAATGGCAATAAGCCGTCCACTTAAAGTGGCTGCAGCACAATATCCCATTACGGCATTTAGCGATGTGGAATCCTGGAAAACGCATGTGGAAATGTGGGTTCAACAAGCGTGTACTGAAAATACTGATTTACTTGTGTTTCCGGAGTATGGAGCAATGGAATTGGTTTCTGTATTTCCTGAAATCATTCAACGCGATTTGCACAAACAATTACACGCTTTACAAGAGCTGCTTCCTGTTTTTATTGAAACCATTAGCGGTTTAGCCAAGCAATTTCAATGCACCATTGTTTCACCAAGTTTTCCAGTAAAATTAACGGATCACTTTGTGAACCGCACGCATGTCTTTTCACCGAAAGGATTGGTTGGGCATCAAGACAAGTGGTTCATGACACGTTTTGAAAACGAAGAATGGGGAATCACCGCCGGTAAAAAAGAATTGTCGCTTTTCACAGCTGATTGGGGAAGTTTTGGAATTCAAACGTGCTACGATGCGGAGTTCGGAATAGGTTCACATCACTTATGCAAAGCAGGAGCACAATTAATCGTAGCGCCAAGCTGTACGGAAACCATTCGTGGTGCAACACGCGTTCATATCGGTGCCCGTGCGCGAGCGCTGGAAAATCAATGTTACGTAGCTGTTTCGCAAACGGTAGGTAATGCAGAATGGTCTCCGGCTGTGGACATCAACTACGGTCAAGCTGCTTTTTACTCCACACCCGACACTGGAATGCCAGAAGAAGGCATCCTCGCAACGGGAATTCCGCAACGCGAAAACTGGCTCTTTCATGAGCTTGATTTTGGAGCTCTTTTAACGGTGAGAAATGAAGGTCAGGTGTTCAATTTCAATGATTCAGTTAGAACAGATCAAGTGGTTGAAGGGGAAACGATTCTGGTGAAAAGATATTTTCTTTAGTATTGGGAAATAAGAATGGCGCGATTTATCGCGCCATTCTAAAATTTATAAAATATCGATCAATAATTAAATCAAACAAAATTGATAGTGAATTACCGTTGTCCGGAATTATAATGATCAAACTGCTGTTTTACATAGGCCAAATAAGTTTCCTGATCCTGAATGTTTTCAGCTTTTTGCCAGTGTGGATATAAGTTTTTTACTGAAGCTTCCACAATCGAATAATCTGATTTTTCCAAAGCAACCGAGAACGAATAATTGATCCATTCTTTGATTTTGTCGGCATACACATTCGGAGGAAACAATTCGAAATGCTCTAAAAAATAAATTCCATTGGCACTTGTAGCGTTGTTTTCTGATTTGTAAAACGCATAAAAATCAACCTGATCGGCAAGATTGAGGGTTTTCGCAGTCGTGTAATACGTTTGCGCGAATACATCCACTGAATCGGCCTGATCGTCAATCATCACCGTAATGTAGGTTTTCAAATCGGCTGTTCCTCGTTTAGAAGAATAGTAAGCTTTTCGTGCCTGCAACAACGGTGACGAGGTCGGATCAACTATTTCTTTTGCGCGTTTCAACAAAGTAGCTGCCTCTTGTCCACCAACCAGTTTTCTGAAAAGCGTTCCATCCGGATTGATGTAAAGCAAGGTCGGATAAGCGCTGATTCCGTATTCCATCATCGTTTTCGGACCACCTTCTGCTTCTTTTTCACCGTCTATTTTTACGTTGATAAAATGTTCGTTGTAATACGTCGAAACGACAGGATCAACAAACGCGGTAGCTGCCATTCGTTTACACGGACCACACCAGGTAGCGTGCACATCCACGAAGATGGGTTTCTTCTCTAGTTTTGCTTTGGCTTTAGCTTCGTCCAAGGTTATGTGCTCGAACTTAATCTGTGCAGTAGCTCCGAAAGCCGTTACAATGATTAAACCAAAGGCTGCGATGTATTGTTTCATATACTGTTGTTTGTGCAAATCGTTCTTACAATAATATGGCCAAAAACATCAATTTGTTACAATGACCGCTTCATAGACGTAAATTTAAGAAAAATAGTGGCCTCAGCGGGTCACAATATGAAAACAGGTTTGAAACAATTCGTAGGTAACCCAGCATTTGTTTTCGCACCGCAACTCAAACAAGGTCTGCGCGAGAATTTCCTTCAGATAATCGGCCTCTGCCGCATCGATAGGACGTTTAAAGTCATAGGTTGCATACGAAAGGTCGAAAGTAGTTCCATGCAAGTGTGCGCTATTTCGAATGGCATTTCGGTTGTGGCGTAAAAGTCGTGATACGGAGCTCTTGGTGCGCAATACGGATGTCACTGTGATTCGAGCGCCGGCCAATTCGGTATTGGTAAGTTTATATTGAAACCGGGCAGCGATGGTATCAATCAGCGCGCGTGTTTCAGGAACGGCAAACGGAAACGAATACCGCATCGTATCCACTTGGTACAATTCAGTAGGGACAATCGGCACCAATTTCCCACTGTCTACAGCAGGTTGAATATCACGAATAAAGCTCAACGGAGCTATTCCATGTGTGCACGAATGCATCCAGTATTGTTCAACACTATCCACCATTTGCCAAGCGTGGGTTTCGTGTTCTAGACAGGCAATTGGTTTTGTTTTCGGTTCAAACCTGCGATTGGTCAACCAATTGTAGGCCACATTCCATTGTGTCTTGGCCCAGGAAGGATTCGAAAAAAAAACGATGAGCGCTGAAGCCCATACAACAGTCAATACGACAGCCATCCGCTTCACTCGCAACAATCCGGATCGTTTTCTTCGTTTCATTGCTGCAAAATTAATTGTTTAGTGCATGAACGCACATTGTGTTACCGAATGATTTCCATGATAGAATGTGAATTGGGAACGATTTTCAAAAAAAACCTTATTCGTCTCCTCCGTTGAAATCAAGGAGTTAGCACATTTGCCGTGTTTTTTTTTGAGATTTTCGCTCCGATTTCTTGTAAAAGAAGAAAAGATACCTATCTTTGCACCCGCAATCACGATTAAGTATTCGTTACGAAATTGAGAAAGCAGATTAGATTCGGTAGCTCAGCTGGTAGAGCAATACACTTTTAATGTATGGGTCCTGGGTTCGAATCCCAGCCGGATCACCACAAAAAGAAAAGCCTTGATAATTTATTTATCGAGGCTTTTCTTTTTGTACTTCATTTTCGTTTCGCTACCGCTGTAGCTTTAGCGAACGCGGTCTGTTTCTCATTCTGCCTGGCTTTTCTTTTTCAGAGCGAGAATGAGAGCGGAAAGTGGGATTCGTGTTCGAAACCTAAATTCAACTTCCTCCCTTTTGCTTGCGCTGAAGCTTCAGCAAAAGCGCAGAGGGAGGACCGAGGAGGATGGTGATCGTATCAAAATCTGGAGATTTTCACAAATCATCTAAACTGTTTATATTCGTCAATAAACAATTTACCTGCAATCATAGACAACGACATTGGGCAACAAAATCACAACATATACGTCACTCTATGACTTGGTTAACATTGACACTATAGACCACAAGCAAAAAGACATTGCGAATTTATTTTTAAACGCAATGAATGATTGGCCAACTTCTAACCAAAAGGAAATTGGCGACTTTATAAAAGAACTTAAATACTATTTTGGAACACCCTTGACAATAGAGAAAATTACAACAAAAGAGTTTGACGGAAAAAATACTTGGCAAATTGAAGCAGGAAGCTCCATTGCTGAATTAATAGACATCTCAACAAGATTTTGCAACCAATCGGACTTTGACAAAATCGTTGATTGTTTTTTAGATTATTATAGCTCCTTAAAACAATCAAACAGCGAACTAGAAAAAAGTATTAATCAAGACTTTTACGAGTTTTTAGAATATGAAATTTGCAAAGCATTTGAGTGTTCAGACAATAAAGAAACCAAAGGCTTTTGGTGTGATGGTATTGCGTTAAGCCAACACAACAACTCCTATTCTCGAACTTTCCTAAATGACAATAGACAAGTTAGCCTAAGAGCATTTATTGGCAAAGACGGGCAAACAGAATATGAATTGATTTTAAAATTTGGAAATAAATCTTTAAGTCGATTTTTAAGAAACTTGGACATTAAAGAATATTTGCCAAACCCAGACAGACAAAATTGGTTCAGCATTGACACTAAACGAAAGAAAATTGAGATACAACTTGACTAACAGCTGAAAACCAACAGGTAACAGGCGTTTATCAATAATACCAAGACATTATGCCATTCAAAAAAATTTGGACTAAACTTTTTTCTCAAAACAATGAAACTGACGAAATCGCTCTGCATGTTTCCGGGGCGACAGTTCGACATAAAAATCCATTTGAGGATATTGAAGTCCCAAGAAGTGACGAAGAGTTTACAAAAGAATTCATCGAAAAGTGGGTTGTACCATTTTACATGAACAATCTTTCAAATGCGGACCAGGCAACAATTAAAGCATTTGCTGACGCTTCCTTAGAAATTGATAAAAGCATTGTTCTAAAATTATTAAGTGACTTTAATTGGCGGACACGAATTACAGGTGCTTTCTTTTCTGCAATAAATAACTACCAAGAATTTGAAGACATCATCGGCAATCACCTTTTGAAAAGTGAAGTCTGTTATGCTGGTTCCGGTTATTGTTTGGCGTTAGCCACTTTTGACACGGACAATGCCCGAAAATACTTATTTACATATCTTGATTATTATCTCGACAGGAATGATTTATGGTTTGACCAAGCAGAAGCCTTTTGTGCTTTGGAATATCTTGACAAACCTCAAGCTGACATTCTAAAAGCTAAATGGAATAACTTTGTAGCTGATAAAGAATACTGGAATTTGGAAACGTCTAGAAAGCATTTTGAAAATTGCATGTTGACTCTTAACAAAATTCGAGAAGCAAAAAGTGCTCAATGAAAATTTATGCCGTTAAGATCGGGTGTTAGAAAAAATAGCCGCATCTAATATCTGTTGGCTAAATGTCCATTTTTTGTTGGTCACGGTTCACAACTTGTATCAATCAATAGTGACACTCATAGAGAACTCCTTTTTGTCTGTATTATGCCGTTGTGTCTCTAATTTTTCCTCCGATCACTCAAAAATTCTAATTAACTTCGTTCTATAAAGTAGCCAGAAACTACATAAATCAACTTTCAAGTGCGAATTTACAATGGTTATTATGAAGGAATTTACGCTCAAAACCAACATGCAAATTCACTTATTCAAAACTTCGTTTAAAATGAAAAACACTCTACTAATTCTAGCCTTTTGCTTGGTTTGTATGAAGTCATTCGCCAATTGGATTGCTGTTAATCCAACTATTCAAGATGATTTAACGTGTATTACATTTCGCAATAACATCGGATTAATAACCGGAAAACAGGGTGTCTATTATGCTACCGACGGCGGAACCATTTCAACCAGTTGGTTACGAGCCCAAAGCTATTTTAACACCAATGATTCAACCGTTTATAACCAATCACAATTCTCAGGTTGCGTTTCTAATAGCTCATCAGCACGAATGTTTTTTTGCGGAAAAGACACTATCACCAATCAGGCTGTCATTTTTTCATTCAATACAACCAATTTTCAAATTCATTTGGAGTATTTAGGCGATTTTAATTCAGCTTTGAATAAAATTGCATATTACAATTCCAACGGAACCTATTATGCAGTTGGTGAAAACGGATTATTAGTAACTTTTAATTCGAGTGGCAACTACCAGATATACCCAACAAATTTTAATTATAATTTAAATTCTGTATCAGTTAGATTTACAACCTTAGCAATAGGGGCTGAAAATTGCCTGATTAAGGCCAACATCGGTGCATCACTCAACTTTTCAATTCAAGCTCATCCCAATCGGGATTTTAAAGATTTTGAATGTTTACAAAATACTGGAGACTACGCCGCGATAGCTACAAATTTTGCAAGAAGCACCAACAATAATTATTCAGAGCCTCATAATTACCATCCTAATTCCTTAGACGGAAATGATTTATTTTATTACAGTGGACAAACATTCATTGGAACAAACGCAGGTATCTATAAAACCTATGGTACAACAAATGTAATTGAGTACCAACCTACCTCGGGCAATTATTCGATCTTGTCTATTACAAATAATAACACGCTGTTATTTGCTGTTGGGAGAAATGGTATAATCTTATACAGTACTATAAACGGAGGTACACCTCACCCTTATGCTGAAATAAATGCTAACGGAGGTTGCGTTAATACAAGTATTCCAATTAGCTCTTTAAGCGGAACTGTTAACAGTTGTAATTGGAGTATTGATAATGTTTATAATGGAAATTCCTGTGGAGCGACGAATTACAATGCAACGGTAACTGGAAATCACACTGTTCGCTTAATTTATTCAAATGGTGTTTATTCAGACACAGCCTATCGATCATTTAATGTAGTTACAATTCCAACAACCAATCTGCCATTGCTACTTTCAGATTCGATATTATGCCACTCCGAATCTATCGACATAACGATTCAAAATAGTGGTAACAATGTTTATTACTCGCTCCTTAAAGTCGGATCAAATGCTAATTTCAATAACTCTGGAATTGGCAACGGAAGCGATCTCACTTTCACATCTAATCCAATTGATCTTTCAGGTGATTTTTATTTAAAAGCGACCAGTAGTTTAGCGGCTTGTTCTGCCAATTTCACTGATATCATCACAATCGTTGTTGAACAGACAAAGGCCGATTTCCACGTAGGTTTAATTAATGCGGAACACAATGAACCGACTCCGCTTTACCAGCATTGTGATGAAGCCGACTATTTCCAATGGGATTTTTCCAATCAACCGAATGTCGCAACTAGTGCTTTGGCTGATCCGATTGTTAATTTTTCTCAAGATGGTCAATCGGTTATACAACTGATTGCTTGGAGCAGCAATGGTTGCTATGATAGCATTGTCAAACCAGGACCGTTTATCTACCAAGAACCGCAATTAACAGATTCCTGTTATCTTATGAATATAAATGGAGTTGAAAGAGCTTGGAGCGGGACATACAATCCCGATATTTCAAACATGACCAAATTAGCAGATGGCGGTTTTGTGATTACCGGTAAAGCTGACACCACTTATTTTTCAAGCAAGTTCGGGATTGGTTTACAAACGAATTATAGAGGAATGTATGTTGCAAAATACACCAATTCCGGAGTATTAAAATGGATTATTAAGGCGAGTCACGATCAAAATACAGATCAATGGGAACATACAACAGACGATTTAAAAGAGAACTTGGGTCATGATTTATTTCTATCGGGGACTTTAGGAGTAAGTGGTTTTTCAGCACCCTATTATCTTGTTGACAACAAAGGAGATAGTATACTATTAAGCTATTCTTATTTATTAAAGTTCAACGCTGATGGTGTCTTACTTTGGGAAAGGCAACTCGTATCATTTGATGCAGCCCAATTTAAGTCAATCAGTTTTGATGCGAATCAAAATCCATATGTAACTCTTTACCACAAACTGCCATTTTCGGGTCTTATTCCCGCATTAGCCATTTATTCCAATCAGATCCCTATAGATACAGTTGAACAATCTGTAGCACCGCAAAATAATTTTTTAGCACGATGTTATATCCTTAAGTTCAACCAAAATGGAGATTATATCGAACGTTTTCTTGTTCAAACAGATGCAGGTTATCCAAAAGTCTTATTTGATTCCGATAACAATATGATCCTTTTGGGGCATACCGGAGTCGGAGGTCAATTTGAAATACCTTCAACTGGACAAATCATGGATTTGCCTTACCATTCTTCTTATATAGGCGCGCACATGTTTGTCGTTAAATTTAATGCAAACGGCGATTATCTTTGGCAAATTTACGGTTACACAAATAATTCATTAGCAGGCACTTATGATTACCTTGGTTGTTTTGCTGCCGATGCTTTATTAGATGATGAAGGAAATATTTATATCACCGGGCAAAATGCGGTTAATTCTGATTCTCCCTATTTTCCCATGGAAATCATTAATTCAAACAATAGCATTACACAGTTTCACGGTGGGGCCTATTTTACAACCAGGATCAATACAAATGGAATTTGTGATTGGATAAACGGCAATATTTCTTCAACCTATGGATTCGGTTATGATATTATTATAGATGATAGTATCATTCAAACATTGGTTCATATTGATGATAATCCAATAAACTTAGATTTAATAAATACGCTCACAAGTTCAGATAGTGCGTTGATCGAATTGAGCAATTACGGATCTCAAGTCTTTATTGTGAGCTATGACTTAAATGGTAATCTTGTTTCAATATTAGAGAGCGGTTCAGATGTTGATCAAGTTGGAAGTCCTTTTTTTCAAGTGAATCATTTTGAAAAGCTAACGGATGATTCTTACGTATGGACATCTAACTACACGAACGCGATAACTCTTAACGGAAGTTATGTTTACTTCGGAGATACATTGTCTCCACCACCATATACATCTCCATATGAAAATTATCCCGGATTAATCTCAAAATTTGTTCCCTCTTGCGGTCACTTGTATGAGCCTTATTTTGTGAGCTATGATCAGCATTTTGTTTGCTCAGGTAACTATTTTCAATTTGCAGACGGAATTCAACTCTTAGTAACAGATTCCAGTTACCATGAAAGTCATTTAACCGCAATCAACGGCTATGATAGCCTAGTTCGAACAACAGTATATGGCTATACTTTCGGAGTGATTAATATAACAGAGTTGAATGACACTCTATCTACAACAACCATTGCTGATGCTTATCAATGGATCAATTGCAATCAAGGTAATTCGTTAATACCAGGTGCCGATTCACTTTATTTTGCTCCAACTGAAACAGGTGATTATGCCCTTATTGTTCAATACGATGATTGCATAGATACTTCTTCGTGTGTTCACTTTGTAAGCTTTGTAGGAATTCCGGAAACTGAAATATCGAACGCTATTATCATTTATCCAAACCCTACTTATTCGATGATTTCAATCAATTCACAAGTAATAATGGATGATTGGACATTGAGATTATTCTCTGAAGAAGGCCGACAGTTGCAGATTGTATATTTAAATTCAATGAATTATACATTCTCAATAGACTATCCCGCAGGAACTTATTTTATTGAAATAAGTACGCCTGAATCACCTAATCGGATTTTTAAACTCAATAAATTATAGTAACCAACTCATTTAATGTTGAATTCAGTATACTAAAGTAACACTCCTATCGTGCTTTTTCCTTCATGAACAAGTGTGAAAATTGAGTATAGGAATGAGTAAAACACCAACAACTTCCAACACTTCAACAAAATCAGTTGATTTCTCGTATGCATGCTCTTTTCAACTACTTTTAAGCGACCTGAAATCAATGTTTCATGAAAGCACTCAGTTTTATTGTTCTCTTATTGTGCTTCGTTGCCTGCACAGACAAAGAAACAACTCCCCTCTTCCGCATTGTAGAGAATGAAAAGATAGGTTTTATCGACTCAACTGGGAAAGTAGTGATTCGGCCTCAGTTTCATGCGGCTGGAGAGTTTTCTGAAGGGCTTTCCAATGCACGCTTTAACGGCAAGTACGGATTCATTGATGAAACCGGAAAGTTTGTGATTAAGCCCCAATTCGAATTCGCTGAGTCTTTTAGCAACGGTCTTGCAAGGGTTTACAAGAATGGTAAAAGTTATTTTATTGATCCCACGGGCACTAAGGTTTTTGATTGCCAATTTGCTGAAATTACTCCATTTAAAAATGACCGTTCCATTGTAAAAACCGCCACCGGGAAATTAGGGGCTATCGATAAAAAAGGGAAACTCTTTATTGATACTATCTACAGCGAAATCGGTGAATTTGAATACGGACAAGCATTGGTTAAACGCTTCCGTGATCAGGAAAGCGCCGTCATTGATACACTTGGTAAAACGGTCATTCCGTTCAAGAAATACGCGAATATCTCGGATTATAAAGACGGTATTTTCTGTGTTTTTATTACAGAGGTAAAAGATAAACCGCGAATTGGCTTTTTGGATAAAAATTGCAAACTGTTTCTCTCCATTCCATACAAAGAAAATGTGCAATTGGAAGGGACCTTTAAGTGTGGATTGTTGCGCTTGAGCTTTTGGAAAGTTGAAGCAGATACGTCAGGAAATCGGCAACATGTTCATACCGGAATTGGTTACTTCGATCTTAAAGGATTGATTCGTATTAAAAAGAACGATGCTACAGATGCTACCGATTTTTCTGAGAACCGCGCATTTATCAAAGGACGTTATGACATGTATTCAATGATTAATCGAAAGGGGAAAAAAGTTTCCAATCACCTGTTCGATGAAATTTCAGGTGAATTCAAAAACGGAACTGTACTTGTACGTTATTCGGGCAATTGGGGACTGATTGATACCAACGGTAAGTACATCATTTCACCCCGATTTCCTGAAATCAACCACATTGGAATGGTTGGCGACTATTTCTTTTACGGTGATTACAACGAAAAGAAGAAAAAAACATTGACCGGCGTTGTTCGGAAAGATGGCAAAATCATCGTTAAAAACATCTTAGAAGATATTGATCAAGATGGATTTGTCAACGGACTTTTGAAATGTGTCATTGACGGAAAACTAACCTACATTAACCAAAAAGGACACATTGTTTGGCAGGAAAAGCAATGGAACAAGGCAACTAAGATCTCAATGAACATTGATTATATGTTAGCCGGACATTTTTACGCAGATCCGGCCTTTGAAACCGAAATGAGGTGGTGGCTCTTTCCTCCAGTAAACAATGGTCCCAAGCTAATCCAACAAGAGAATGCATTTGTTCCGGGTGCACTGAGTATTCAGGTGAAAACAAAAGCAGACACGTTGTTTGAGGAAAAGTATGCAGGATATACGGTTTCACTAGCCAACAATAGCGGAAAAACACTTTCTTTCAATACACAGGATCATCGATTGGATATGATTGTGCAAGCGCGAAATCAACAAGGAGAATGGAAAAACATAGAATACCTTCCGAGCAGTTGGTGTGGAAATAGTTATAGTAACATCGACTTGAAATCCGGTTATTACTGGCAGTTCACGACTCCTCGCTTCGATGGTGAATTCAACACAAAATGCCGCATTGCGCTTAAGTATATAAATCCTGAGCCGGAACTAAAAAATCAGGAAATCACCCTTTTCAGCAACGAATACGATGGAAGTGTGAATCTCTCTCAATTTTGGCGCATTCAAACCATGTTTTCATCGAATCTGATGAACCCTTATTATTGAATAAGCATTCAAAACGAATCAATGTTAACTAATCAACTGGCGAAATCTCGTTTTTCAATTACACCTCATTTTTTGATTCAAACTACTCCTCCACTATCAACCTTTCCATAGCGATGGTTGAACCCATATCTATTTTCAAAACGTACATTCCTGCTTGCGTTCCGTTTAGGAAGATCACTGATTCGAATCCTTCACAGCTAAAAATCGTATTTCCCATTAAGTCGCAAATAATCATTGAAACAACATTTTTTATGTTTCCGTCATACGCTAGTCCAAATACCCCACTTGATGGATTTGGAGTCACAGTAAATCCACTTTGTTTAAGATTACAATCTTTCACATAAACGATTGAATAGTAATTTACAGTGCCATTCAAATCTGTTTGTGAAAGTCTAAAATAAGATGGCGCGCCATAGCGTGTTTGGTCAATGAATGAATAACTTTTAGGAGACGTGGAATTACCTTCACCAGGGATCTCACTTACTATTTCCCAATCGTAGGTGTCGGTACTGCGCTCGATGGAAAAATGATGATTGTTCAACTCAGTTTCTATTTCCCAATCAAATTCAATGCTAGAGCCATTACAACTTGCGTTAAACGAAAGCCATTCAACCGGTAACGGATCAACGCATACGCACAATCCGGTTTCAAACAAGGTAATATCATCCATTGCAATAGCCCCTGTGGTAGAAAACATACGTCCCTCCAAATCACCACCAACAGCCATCGAATTTGCGGCATTGTTTGCTAATAACGTTCCCTTCATTGTGGTTAATGCAGCCATTGAAATAGCTCCTTCTGCCACCCAGAAAACATTGCACGCCAGAGCACCGTTTAGAAGTGTCACAGCCGATGCAGCCCCCGTAGTAAAAGCGCCACCAAATCGGAAGATAAATACTGCATCCGGATCACCAGCCGCATCCAGACTCAAATTTCCGGCTAATGAACCTGCACCTGCTATTAAATAAACGCCGGTTGTTAAGGTTTCTCCTCCACCAAACGCTGGTGTGTGTGTAGTACTCGTAATGGGAACGGAAATCAATTGGATGTACATTGATGAAAGATCGGTTGCTGCTTGTGCCGTCACTGCATCCGTATTGTAAAAAGATCCTATAACGGTTGCTGTTCCAAAACCTGAAATTGCCCCAATATCAGCTCCAATATCTCCCGTTATAGTAGAGGTACCGGTATTTCCAACTGCTCCGTTGGTGGTGAAGACGGCAAAATTGACCAAACTTCCCAGATCGATGTTGTTGCAACCATCAGCCGGAAGAACGGGAATTGTGCTTACACATAAGGGCAGTGCTGCAACTGAGGGACCAAAAGAGATAGCTCCGGCTGTGGAAAGCAATCGACCTTCAAGATCACAGTTGACGGCCATCGAAACAGCGCCATTGTGGGAAAGTAACGTTCCTTTCATAACAGTTGAAGAAGCGAGTGCCATTCCGCCTTCCGAAATCCAGAATACATTGCATGGAAGTGTCCCATTCGTAAGAATAACGGATGAAGTAGCTCCTGAATTAAACGCTCCGCCAAAACGGAAAATAAAAACGGCATTCGGATCACTTTGGCCGTCGAGGGTTAAAGAACCCGCCAGAGAACCCGCCCCGCTGATTAGATATACTCCCGTTGTAAGTATTTCTGCACTTCCGAATGCCGGAGTATGAATCGTATTGGTTACAGGTACCGACATGAGTTGAATATACGTATCTTGAAGATCAAGCGCTGCCTGCGCGGTTACGGCATCTGTATTATACACCGTACCGATAATAGTGGCACCTGATAAACTAATGGCCCCGAGATCTGCTCCAACATCTCCTGTAAGAACAGAAGCACCTGTATTAGCAATAGCTCCGTTACCTGTAAAAACAACAAAATTTGAAATTGTCCCGAGATTGAGTACCTGAGCGTTAATGGAATTAGCAGATACCAGCAGACAGAATGCCGCTAAGCAATTGAAGATAGAGTTTTTCATAGTTTGGATTGAATAGGGTCAATGGTATTTGACCTTTCGTTTGTGTGTGCACCAACCGTCTATTCAATTAAGACATAGTAGAATCAGTGCGTAAAGGTAGACCTAATTCACACAGTATTCTGAATTAATGACTATTAACGGCTTGTTTATTAAAGACCATTGATTATAAGCACATTGCAATAGCCATTAAGACACTATTCGTTGAAAACAAAGCATAAAAAAACGGTATCTTGGTTTTTCGTAGCTTTACCCCTATTAAAAAACGATGATGAAACAACTATTTATTCTTTTTATACTCGTTGGTTCAACGGCATTTTCACAAAATTCAGATTGCGAAAAATACATGCCTGCGCCAACAGATGGATCTAAAATCCACACAAAAACAACTTGCTTTCTTGATCGTTCGCCGAATTTACTAAACCTATCTTTTATACAAAAGGATGGTTCATTGTTTCTAGAAATAGAAAATAATTTCAAAAGTAAAGCCAGAAAAATTGTCCTTGATTCAGTCATCAGCATTCGGTTCGTATTCATTGATAGTTCGGATTTCACCTTCAAAATGACACAACCGGAAATGCAAGCCCGAACGGTGCCAGACCACTTGTTCCCATTTAATATTGTGGCACTTCCGGAAGAAGTATTGGCCAGAATGACTGTACATGCTATCGAACAAGTAATCATTGAAAATCCTTATGGAAAGGTTCAGCCTGAAGAAAAAATCGTATTTTCGATTCCAAGAGGCTATCAAAACAGGATTGTCAAAATTGCAGACTGTTTTAAGAAGAGCCTAAATTAATAACAAAAAAACACCACTATGAAACTGAGATTCACTGCATTCTTTGCATCGTTATTGCTCATTGCGACCACTTTTTCGTTTGTTGAAACAGCTCAACATAACAGCAACTCCTCCACTTCTATTTCTTTAACGGGAATTTCCGGAAAAGACTCCGTTGTGCGCGGATTAAGTTATTCCGGTTTTGTTGCCCTCACTCCATTAGATTCTATTCAGGCCAAATTTCAACCCACCATGTGGCAATTGTGGAAAGGCAAAAAATGGAGTGAGTTGGAATCAATGGTCAATACCAACAAACTCAACGGTGGATATCCGCCTGCCTCGGGTTTTGTAAGTGTGGCTATTGTAAAGTTAAAAACCAATACCAAATTGGATCGTTATGGTAGTTTGTGGGGAACGTTTGTTGCACCACAAGGAGCATCGTTCGGTTCACGCGCCCTACCTGCTAGTAGTAAAAACAGCATTTATTACCAGTTTAAAGTGATCAAGGATATTCCGAACGTACGTTCCGGAAAAGCAATTCCGTGGTTCGGTGAACCGGGAATGGGCACCCAATATCAGTTCCAAGACAGAATCAACACCTTGATTGCCAACAAATACCTAATTGTAACAGATAGTGTCCTTCCTCCGAAAAACTGATCCCGTCGTATTATTCGACGGTGGTGAAAACGAACTGGAAAACGAGTGGTTGTATCATTTAGCGACAGGTAAAACGGTTTCTATTTCTGTGAATCGATTCATTGATTCGCCACTTCATTTGTTGAAAGAATACGTTTCCAATGCTGATTTCGAACAATTATTAACCGATGTAAACGCCCGAAAAAGTGAAGGTATCAGTCATCATTACTGTAATCAGCATGGCCTCGAACTTTTTTGGTTAAGCGAACTCTTCAACTCCGATCAATTACTAGTAATTGTTTCGTTTGGAGAAGTGAATGCCGGAAGATATCGGTTGGTGGTGGAAGGTGAAGTAGAAATGGTGGGTTGAGGTTAAAAAGCGTATTTCCAAATACCCCATTCAATAAATTGATTTTCAAAAAACGAACAGTTCGTAATCGTGTGAATTTACGTTGATATCTTTGATATGCCAATTTGCATTATTACGAACGGTTTTTGAGCATGAACTACATCTTAAATTTATACTGCTGAATCAATCTTTACTACGATTCATCAACCAGTCTGTTATTTGAGTTTTTTTTGTATTTTGATTGAATGCTTTTCCTATTGAAATGAAAAAGGTTACCGTATTATTTCTTTTACTTTCCATTTCTTTAAACAGTGTTTCACAAACCATTGTCAAGAAACACCTATCTGCTTGCGATCGTAACTCTATCCCCCACTACCTCCGTAACAGAATAGTTTCTAAGCGTATGTCATACGACACTTTATACTTAACTATAGGTTTTACAGGTAATTGTAGCATTCAATTACAACCCAAACTCACAGGAACAAACGACACTTTATTTTTGGAATTAACTAATGTTTCAGAGATTTATGCTATGTGCGATTGTTGCTTCGAAGTTGAACTAACTGTAACAGGCGTTCCAGACACGAATTTTGTCCTTATTTACCCACATCATTATTCATTTTTCGATAAAAATATGATCGAAATAGATACAGTACTAAATGAAATTTTGTCTGAACAATCTAATAAATTTATTTTTCCTTTAGAAGCGGAATTCAGAAATGTCAACACATTTAACCAACTTACTCCTGAAGGATTAAGAACCGGATTATGGTATAAGTATGACACCACAAAAGTTGGCTTTCGAAAAGTCATAACTATAAAATATGCCAGTTTTTTCGAACCACCTAAAGCAGGGAAAGAAAAAGCTATATGGTCCGTTCACCTTAAAGAAGATGGAACAGTAATTGGCATGAGTGTAAAGAATCCTTTTCAAGACAGTTGGATGGAAATGGATGGCACTACTTATTATCGATTAATCGGAAAAACAGAATAATGGTACCTTTGAAGACCAACACTCTACAACAACACTTCGAATAACTAAAAAGCGACCATTGATGAATCAACCCGAAGAATTTGGAATAACCCGAGAAGGCATTCAGGCGATCCTGCGAAAAACGTTCACGAAATTGTTTCCAGTAATGTTGATAGCTGCTTTAGCAGGCATAACCATCCCTATGATTCAAGAAATGGAATCGAGTAAAAAAGAAAATTTCGACTTATTCGATCTGATTCCATTTTTTATTGTGGGAGGTTTTATGACGATTTCTATTTTCAGAACAAAAAAACGCTTGGAAAACATTTATCGTGGCTACACTGTGATTTTTCAAAATGATACGATTACCCGAAGCGCTCCAAGCATGACAACAATTACCCTGCCCTATCACGAAATCAAACACATCAAAAAAGGCACTGATGGTAGCTTTGCCATAGTCGGAAAATCACGCTTTAACTCCATTCTTATTCCTGCTCCAATAGAAAATCGAGATCGTATAGAAGTCTTGCTGCGTTCTATACCTTCAGTATCAATTGAAGAAAAAAAATCCCTGATCGCAAAACTGATTGTTCCATTAATCTTAGCGGTATTGGGTTTGTTTGCTGTCTTTGTTTTATCAAACAATAAAGTGGTCATTTTTAGTATCGGTATTGTATTATCTGCGGGAATGATCTATTCTTTTTTCATCGTCCGCAAAAGCAAAATGTATGATCAGCGTAGTAAAAACGGCTCATGGCTTTCATTGTTTATTGCAATTACCATCTTGGCATCAACATATCTCAGGGTGTTTTATTGAACTTCATTTTAAAACTCAATTTTGAACTTAGAATCCATGTTCGATCCATTCTACCTGTTACTTCTATTAGTCCCAACGTTTTTTCTTGCCGGATTGCTAATTATCTTAAAACGTGGGTTAAAAGAAAAACTGCTCCAATCAGGAAAGTTTACCAAACGAAGAAACATACAGCTTAACATTTTACTAACAAGCATCTTAGCTTTATCTGCAGCTTGGTGGAATTACACATTGAATTACCGCACTCCTGGCGACGAAATAATCGAACAAGTCACCAAAATACCTTTGCCTGAAGATATTATCGTTCTCAAAGACGAATACCATGATTATTTCCCGGATTATTGCATCGAATGCTTGATTCAATTCAATGAAAAAGATACAAAAACGTATATACAGGCAATCAGAAACAATCCGTTGTATAATGCTCTTTATGTGGATGATAACGATCCGAAACACATCATTGATTCCAAAATAGGAATCTGGCGTAAAACCAAAAACGGTTATAGCTTCAGTAAGTTAGACCGAAGTTTTGATGACAAAATATACTTCGACACCGTAATCCGAAAACTGTATTATCTCGGAGGAAGTCTATAGAAACCTACCTCCTATCATCCCGTTCAGCGCACCTAAACAACATTGTTTCGTCAAACACAAGCGGTTTATATTATTAGTATCTGACTGCGATTGTATTAACTGAGATAATCTTTCAGATAAGGATCCATTTCGGTTTCGATGTCTTTGCGCAATTGCATCAATTTGATGGCGTATTGTTCCAAATGGCGCTCTCGCTCGGTATCCGGTACCCATTGACGAGTCGGTTTCGGATTTCCTTCTTCATCAACCGACACAAAAACAATGACACAATGCGTGGTTTTTTCAAATTTCGGGGCAGTCATTTTGCGTGAATAAACGTCTACCGCAATATGAATACTTGAAGTTCCGGTATACATTACCCGCGCTTGAATTTTCACCAAACTACCGATATGAATGGGCTTGAAGAAACGAATTCCACCTACGTAAACCGTTACGCAGTAACCTTCCGACCAATTGGATGCACAAGCATAACCTGTCTGATCAATCCACTTCATGACTGAACCTCCGTGAACTTTTCCTCCGAAATTTACGTCAGACGGTTCACTGACAAACTGAAATGTAATTTTATCTTGCATCGTAATGGGTTTGAATTCCTAAAAATAGAAAAATGATGAGGTAATCTATGATTCGCGTAGCTTTTCTTTCAATTTCTACTTTACCATTCCCCCTCCACTTACGTATTCTGTGGGAAATCATTCTAACCCAACCCCATTCTGCGCACATCTGCGAGTTCCGCGGGAAACAATCTCACCTACCTCAATCTGCGCTCATCTGCGAGTTCAGCGGGAAATCATTCCAACCTAAACCTCTCTGCGCCTTTCTGCGAGTTCTGCGGGAAACATCTTCACCCACCTCAATCTGCATACATCTGCGAGTTCTGCGGGAAATCATTCCAACCTAAACCTCTCTGCGTTTTTCTGCGAGTTCAGCGGGAAATCATTCTAACCCAATTCCATTCTGCGTGCATCTGTGTTCTGCGGGAAACATCTTCACCCACCTCAATCTACGCTCATCTGCGAGAAACAAATTCCATCAATCAAATCATTCCATTTTCAACAAAAAAACTACATTTACTTTACCAATCAAGAGAACAAATGAGCGAGATTACCAAAAAATACACGAATGGCGAAGTAACCATTGTTTGGAAACCAGCGATGTGCATCCACTCTACCAAATGCTGGAAAGGCGAAGAAGGCCTAATCGATGTGTTTAATCCGCGCGAACGTCCTTG
>Ga0302292_1000723_pt1 | contig 22675 bp, 17 predicted proteins | sample III_Fen_N2_1_FD_194553 | JGI IMG/M metagenome (GOLD analysis project Ga0302292, IMG submission 194553) | Peat permafrost microbial communities from Stordalen Mire near Abisko, Sweden - III_Fen_N2_1 | ecosystem: Environmental > Terrestrial > Soil > Wetlands > Permafrost | place: Sweden: Abisko...
ATTTTTGTAAGATGTTCCCGAAAACCAATACACCGCGTTGGATTATTATATTGCTCGACCTCGGTTTGTCGGCGGTTTCGCTATTCATTGCGTATGTTATTCGCTTCGACCTGAAAGCCGATAAACAACTGTGGGTTACCGAATGGGAAATTTTATCCAAATCCATTCTGGTGTTTTTTGTGGTACGATTTGCCACATTTTACTTCCTGAAAATTCACAAAGGAATTGTTCGCCACACGTCAACAGTTGATTTCAGAAGGCTTTTTGTTGCTGTAACAATTAGTTCAGCTATATTTTTAGTATTAGGAATTCTTCGTTATTACTTTTACGACGGTTATTTCCTGTTTCCGTCTTCAGTATTGATCATGGAATACCTGATTTGTTTTTTCTTGATGACCGTAGCGCGTTTTGCTGTAAAGCTGTGGTATTTGGAATCGGTGAAGAACAAAGAAGAACACGTGCACATATTACTCTATGGTGCAGGTATTTCCGGCTTGATTGCTAAACGGACCATTGAACGCGATATTCGTCTGAATTACAAAATAATCGGTTTTATCGACGATAATAAAAAGATAGTTGGATCGCGGTTGGAGGGCATTCCGGTATATCATACAACTGCTTTAGAAAAATTGCTCAAGGAAGAAAAAATCACTCAGGTAATTATCGCCATTCAAGATCCGGAAGAAGAAAACCGCGCCAATGTGGTGAAAGCTTGCCTTGAAGCTGGAGTGGAAATCCGCAAAGTACCTAGCGTTAAGAGCTGGATTAACGGTGAATTCTCCACAAAACAGATCAGTAAAGTACGCATTGAAGATTTGTTGGGAAGAAAACCGATTGTGTTGAATCAGGATAAGTTGGCCGCAGAATTGATCGATCAAGTTGTGTTGGTTACAGGTGCAGCCGGTTCTATCGGTGGTGGTTTGGTGCTTCAGATTGCTGAATACAAACCTAAGTTATTAGTTCTTTTGGATCAAGCTGAATCACCGCTCTATGAATTGCAGTTCGAAATGCGACAATTATTCCCCGATTGTCCGATCGAAGTGGTCATGGGTGATATCCGCAACAAAGAACGAATGGAGCGCTTGTTCGAAACGTTCAGACCATCGTGGGTATTTCATGCAGCGGCATACAAACATGTTCCGATGATGGAAGATAATCCGTCAGAAGCTGTTCTCACGAATGTAAAAGGAACGAAGCATTTAGTCGATTTAGCGCAGCAATACAGCGTGTTCAAGTTCGTAATGATTTCAACGGATAAAGCAGTGAATCCGACCAACGTAATGGGCGCTTCCAAACGCATTGCCGAAATCATTGCCCAATATTCCAATCAACAAGGAAAAACACAATTCATTACTACGCGTTTCGGAAATGTGTTGGGTTCTAATGGTTCGGTAATTCCGCTGTTCAAACGCCAGATCGAGCAGGGAGGACCGATAACTGTAACCGATGAGCGCGTTACTCGTTTCTTTATGACAATTCCCGAAGCTTGTCAGTTGGTTCTGGAAGCCGGCGTAATGGGAAATGGTGGAGAAATCTTTGTGTTTGATATGGGCGAATCGGTGAAAATTATTGACTTAGCAAAAAACATGATTCGTTTGAGTGGTTTGGAGTTGGGCAAAGACATCGAAATTCAATTCACCGGACTCAGACCCGGAGAAAAACTCTACGAAGAATTGTTGAACGCTGCTGAAAATGCGCTTCCGACCCACCATCCTAAGATTTTAAAAGCCAAAGTGCGCGAAAGCGATGCCGAACAACAGGCACAAATCGAAGCACTTATTCAAGCCGTTTCTGCTACTCCGAACATGGAAGTGGTACAAGCCATGAAACACATTGTTCCCGAATTTATATCCAATAATTCCGAATTTTCTGTACTCGATAAAAACAACTCGATATGATTGAACCGTTAAGACTCAAAGTGCGTTTTTCCGACTGCGATATGATGCAGCATGTCAATAATGCCGTTTACCTGAATTATTTTGAAGAAGCCCGTATTCATTATTTTCATAAGATACTGGGAACAGATTGGGATTGGAAGCGTGAAGGAATTTTGTTGCGCAAAAATGAATTGGAGTACCTGAAACCCGTTTTTCTGCACGATCCGGTAGAAATAACCGTGTTTTTGAAACACCTAGGCGAGAAAAGCTTTACCTTGACTTACGAAGTGCGTGTAAATCAGGATTTACGTACCACCGGAACTTCCGTGTTGGTGTGTTTTGATAGTGCTGTGATGCGTTCCATTTCCATTCCTGCAAAGATGCGCGAAGGGCTGAACCGCATTCCGCTCTTGCTGGAACAATAATTGATATTGATTAGAACTAAAAAATGACGTTTATGAAATGGTGTACACTCTTGTTGCTTTTAGTTGCTATGAAAGCCGTTGCTCAGCCCGGAATTCCGGTGATTAAAAAAGACAGTTGCTACAAAATTGCCGATGCCCGCAAAGGAAAACGCTTTACCGAATGGGATTGTGGTAAATTGGCTGGAGTAGTTGATTGCAATGAGAAATTGGAGTTGGATGAAGCTTCCAATACCGTCATTACCGTTTCAGCTAAAAAACCGTTTTCAGGACAATGCGAAACGTGTCACATGAATGGAATTTTGGAACGTCGGGTGACATTCGTTAACGGCAAGCAAAACGGCACCGATACCACGTATTATGCTTCAGGTTGCCCCATGGTGATTCGTACGCACGTGCAAGGAGTTGAAAACGGTCATTGGACTTATTACTACGATTCGTTGGGAACAGTGGCTTGGGAAATGAATTATTCGGTTGGACAAAAACACGGTCCGCAGATTTTTTATTCCCGCAAACCGAAAGCTTCTTCCGGAGATACCACCAAGTATGAAAACTACATCAACGGCGTATTGCAAGGTCCGAAAGTAAGCTACAACAGCAAAGGAAAACGCACCAAGCAAAGTAACTACGTCAATGGTTTGTTGGAAGGTGCTTTCTTAGTGTACAATGCCGAAGGAAAGATCATTGAAGAAATCAACTACAAAGAGGGAAAACGCGACGGAATTAGCAAGTACTACTATGATGATGGCGTATTGTTGCGTACCGAAAGTTGGTCAATGGACACCAAAAACGGCGAGTTTAAGACATTCTACTACAACGGAGATATCCAAACGCTTGAAAACTACAAGAAGTCTTCTGGAAAACCCGAAGAGCGGATGGATGTTGATATTTACGAAGTTCCCACCAAAGAAAAGGCCGAGCTAGTGTATGAAATGCTAGGGAAGCGAATGAAAGTGGACAAAATTAAAGAACAAGTAGGGGAAGGATTAACAATTACCAATAGTCAGGCGGTAGATCCTTCGCAAACACCCGTTATTAAAGGTGAAAAGCTCGAACGTGGCCTTAATAAACCGTTCGATAAAGACAAGAAATATTACGTTGTTCAGGTTCATCAAATCGTTTCTATCCCTCAGCGTGAAGTAAAAGAAGGCTGGTTTGAGGAATATTTTCCGGATAAAAAGCGCAAAAGACGTGCTTTGTACAAAAAAGATGTGTTGGTAGAAGAACATGTCTGGGACGAATCGGGTAGAGAAATCAAAACCTTCGGAGGTAAAGCAAGTAACGGAGCAGAAGACGATGCCGTTCCAACTGCCGGTAAGAAGAAAAAAGAGAAAAAACCGAAAGCCAAAAAGCCGAAGAAACCGAAAAAAGGTGAAGAACCGAAACCGGAAGGAACGGAGTAAGCCGTTTTCGGTTAACGTACAAAAGTTGGTCATTCACCACAAAAAGTTGCAAAACAGTCCACGATTCCACAATTTTAGGGCCTACAATTTTTTGTGAAAAAGTTAATTTTCCATACCTTTTTTCTACTACAGATTCTATCTGCTACGTTTGTTATTGCCCAAAACAAGAGCAATTTCATTGTTTCGAAACGCTTGTTCACCTTTGCAGATGGTCTTCCCGGAAGAGAAGTAACCTGCGCTGTTCAGGATAAAAACGGTTATATGTGGTTTGGCACCCGAAATGGCTTGTGTCGTTTTGACGGGAAGAAATTTACGGTATTCACCCAAAAATCGACCGGTTTATCACTCAATCACGTCAAACAACTGTTCTACGATCAAAATCGCGGTATCATTATTACCTATCAGCCGAAATTGAACGGTGGAACCGATGCTACCGGCTTGTGTGATGTGATGGATATCCAAACATTGAAACTGAAATCGTTTGATAAGTTTTATAAGAATTGTCCGTTCAAGCAACGGGATATTTCAATGATCACTCATTCGAACCATTCCAGCAACTTGTACTTTTATAAGAAACCGTTTTTTTACCTGGATTTCTATTATTTTCCAACGGCGGTTATTTGGGAATTATCGAATTCGGGAACTTTTACAAGGTATAAACAAAAAATTGTAAAATCCATCACCTTTAAATCGGAAGGAAAAAAGAGTGTTGCTGTCGTTGAACCGTACACTTCTTCTAAGCGAATCCAAGAAAAAGCAGTGTTGATTTATCAAAACGGAATGGTTGCGTTTAACGGACTGTTTAATTGGACGTTTATATCGTATTCTACAAAAGAAGGTTTTTTGGTCCGGTATCAGGATCTCCAAGCGAATCACCATTACTATTATGTCAAAAAATCAGGGAAAACCGTTGCTTTAAGTGATGGAACTACCGTTTTTAAAGGAATGACATTTGTGCCAAATGTGACCTACTTTCAGGCTTTAACGGATAGCTTGCTGTTTCGTTTGGATCCCAATAATTCGTTGACGCTCAACAATTATTCGTTTGGCAATTTACCCATTGTTGATTCTACGGATAGTGATCTCTTCAAAAAAGCAAGAATACTGGGTGTAATACTTGATAAACTTGGTAATCGTTGGTTTTACACTACAGAAGGTGTGATGAAAGTGACTATCAAAAAGAAAAAATTCAACAGTCATTTTTCAATGAAAGAGGTACCGGTTGGTGCAAATCATTCGGTTCGCGGTATTCTGAAATTCAACGATTTGCTTTTTGGTTCACTCTATGATTTTGTAGGTCTAAAGCAGAACAATAAGGTTGATACATTGAACATTCATTCCAATTTCTCGTTTCTAAAAACGGAAAACACGATCTGGTTTGGTGCTTTTGAATTGAGGGCTTATAATCTGTTAACTAAAAAAATTGAATTCAAAAATAAGTTCGAAACCGCCGAAATCTGGTCTATGTTTCAATTCAACAAGAAACAGTTATTACTTGGTGGCACAGTGAACATTCATTTGTATAACATTGCTAGCAATAGTTCTACACCCTTAAAAAATGCAACGGGCATCGTTCCACAGTTGGTGTACCGTTTTTTTTACAATTCAGAAAAACAATTACTGGCGGTTGCAGACAACGGTATTTTTGTGATCAATAACAAAGCCGAGATTGTGGATTATTATTCGATCGACGCCAAAACAAAACGGAAAAAACTACCTTTCTCAAACATCAACGACCTGTTTCAGGATAAAAATGATATATATTGGTTTGCGACAGCTTACGATGGTGTTTATAAATGGAATAAAGCAAATCATTCGTTTGAGTCTTTTGGAATAGATAATGGTTTTTTGTCGGAAACCGTTTGCAGAATAGAAGAAGATCGATTTGGGAAATTGTGGATGAGTACCGATTTTGGGTTGGCGAAATTTGATAAATCCACTCAACGAGCAACTATCTACACAGAAATTGACGGTATTGCTCACAACGAGTTTAATCGGTCTTCCAGCTATAAAGATGCTGAAGGAAACCTGTATTTCGGTGGAGTAGATGGCATCACCAGTTTCAACCCGGCCGATTTCGAAAAGGATGAAAACGAAAATAATTTTCCCTTTCGCATCAATGCAGTAAGTTGTTTCAATTCCGAAACCGATTTGGTAGAAGACGAAACATTTCTGTTTGATTCGCAAAAGTATCTTCAGTTAACCGATGCCAGAAAGAATTTGACGCTCTCGTTTATCCTCCTTGATTTAGAGCAAAGAGATCATTTGTATGCTTATCAAATAGAAGGTTTCAGCAAAGAATGGAATTATACCAGAGAAGGAACCTTTAGTTTGGATAACCTACCATATGGTGAATACACCATTCGCATCAAAGCGCAATGTGCCAACGGATTGTGGAACAAAACCGAGATCATTTTTCCACTTTATGTGGTCAAACCGTTTTACAAATCATGGTGGTTTCTTTTATTGTTGATTCTTGTAGTAGTTGTTTTGCTGATTTTGGCGGTTAAATACAGAATCAGGAACCTGGAAAACAGAAACCTGAAGTTAGAGGAAAAAGTGGAAATCAGAACGGCTGAATTAAAATCGTCGTTAGACGAACAAATGGTGTTGCTGCAGGAAGTACATCATCGAGTGAAAAACAACTTGCAGTTCATTGCCGCGATGCTGAAAATGCAAATCAACTCGATCAAAGACGAAAGCAACCAGAAAGTACTGATCGAAACTTCGCGCAGAATCAACTCTATGTCGCTGGTGCACGAAATGCTGTACCACAAGGATAAGCTGGAAACCATTTCAGTGAAGGAATACCTTACAGAGCTGATTTCCAAACTGAATGAATTAACGTATCAGCAAAAAACGCCTATCCGGTTCCTTATTGAATGCGAAGAGTTGAATTTTGATATCAACAATTGTGTTTCTATTGGTATGATTACTTCTGAAGTGATTAGCAATGCAATTAAACACGCTTTTGAAGGAATCGATAATCCGGAGGTTCGCATTTCGTTAACGAAAAATGTTGCTGAGAAAAAAATCATTTATAGTATTGAAGATAACGGAGTAGGACTATCCAACTCTGAAACCGAATCCGATTCAGGACTTGGAATGCGATTGATTGATATTTTTTCCAGACAAATGGAAGCCGAATACCAACTGGATCATTCCAATGGTTTGAAATATACATTTATAATCCCCCATTTTAATTAAATGCAAAGCGATTTCAACATAGTGATTGTGGACGATGAAGTACTGATCGCCGAATTTTTGAAAGATGAGTTGACTGCGTTGGGATACACCAATTTACGATTGGCCCACAATAAGCAACAAGCATTAAAAGCCATTGCCGATGTTGAACCTGATTTAATTTTATTGGATATTAGAATGAAGGATGAGAAGGAAGGCATTGAAATAGCCGAAGAAATCAATCGCTCATTCAAAATCCCCTTTGTGTTTATTACCGCTCATTCCGATAAAGAAATTATTCGCCAGGCATTGGCAACCAATCCGTTGGGATATTTAACCAAGCCTTTTAAGCAAATGGACGTTTATGCAGTGGTTCATTTAGCTGAAACGCAACAAGAAAAAAACGCTGAACATTTTCTGGTGTTTAAAAACGGTTATGAGACTGTGAGAATATCGTGTTCAACCATTCTGTATGCACAAAGCGATGATAATTACATTCATATTTTTACGACCGACAAAAAATACACCATTCGCAACACCTTGGAGTGGTTTAGAGAAAACACACCATCCGCTTTTTTCCATCAATCGCACCGTTCTTTTGTTGTAAACATTACCAAAATCACTAAAACCACTTCTAAAAGTGTGTTTGTAGATACAGTTGAAATTCCGGTTTCCAGAGGCCGTTCCATTGAACTGAAATGATATGCCAACTTCATTCTTTCGGCTGAATAGAAAATGCAAGAAAATGAGGTGACAAAAAGTTCAGATTCTTAAATTTCACTTCTTCCCCCATCATTTTACAACTCACATACAAACTTTGGTTATTCACCACAGAATTTAGTTTGATTAAATTGCTCCATCTAATTTAGAGTCATAAAACTAAACTAGATGAAAAAATTACTCGTTTTAGCCGGCTGTATCTTGCTATTTTTTGGTGTGAATGCGCAAAATATCGGGATGAATGCTACTGGTGCAAGTGCAGATCCGTCAGCCATGCTGGATATTAGTAGTACAACTTCCGGATTGTTGGTCCCTAGAATGACTACTGCACAGCGCACAGCTATTATCTCACCGGCTACAAGTTTGATTGTGTTTGATATTACCTTAAACGGTTTTTATTTTTTTAACGGTGTGTCATGGCAACCATTTACTTCATCAAGCACCGGTTGGAATATCTTAGGAAACACAGGTACTACTGCAGCTACTAATTTTATCGGAACAACTGATGCCGTTGATTTTGTGACCCGCACCAACAATACGGAAAAAATGCGCGTAACAAGTGCCGGTAATGTTGGTATAGGAAATAGTTCTCCGAATGCAGCCTTGCAATTTGCTAGCGTGGTGGCAAATAGAAAAATCGTACTGTTTGAATCTGTCAACAATGATCATCAATTCTTAGGCTTTGGAATCAATGGAAGCATTTTGCGTTATCAGGTTGATCAGGCTTCTGCGAACCATGTTTTTTATGCGGGAGCGGGATCTGGAGCGTCTACAGAGTTAATGCGTATCCAAGGAAATGGAAATGTGGGTATCGGAACTTCCGCGCCTACCGCCAAGTTGGAAGTAAACGGAACGTTTAGAATAACTGACGGAACGCAAGGTGCCGGAAAAGTGCTTACCTCTGATGCAACGGGTTTGGCTTCGTGGACAACAGTAGGTGGTACTTTAAGCGGAGGAACAACCAATTATTTACCAAAATGGACTTCAGCAACTACCTTATCTTCTACGTCTCTAGTTTTTGATAACGGATCGGCTGTAGGAATAGGTACTACTAGTCCAACTCAATTGTTGGATGTTCAAGGTGGTAATGCACGCATCAATAACTCATTTGTTGGTGATTTCGGTTTCGGATGGGCAGGTTTTGCGCATGCTAACCAAGCAAGCGGAACAGGCTATGCACTTGGCGAAACGGCAGATGGAGCCTTTACGTTGATCAATAAAGCCAATACAGGTAACGGTTTTATCGGTTTTAGAATTGGAAATGTAGATGCTGCAGTTATTACAAATGCAGGTAATATGGGAATTGGTACCATTGCTCCGGTGTACAAATTGGATATCTCTGGATCACAAAACAATTTAAGGCTCAGCGCTACAGCAGTAAACGATTTTCCTCGTATGTTTTTTACTTCTGGTCATGCTACTTATGGTGGTGTAATCAATAGAGAAGCTGCTAAAGATCTTTACTTCGGCGAAACGTCCGATGCAGGGCGATTTATTTTCAGAGGAGCCGGTGGTGTTTCTGTTGAAACAAAATTGGGTATTGGAACAGCAGCTCCGGGCGGTCAATTGGAACTTAGCCTCGATCAAGGAAGAAAACCGGGTACAGCAACCTGGACCATTGTATCTGATGAGCGATTAAAAAACATCAACGGAGAATATACCAAAGGCTTGGATGCTGTACTTCAATTGAACACCATTACTTACAACTACAAAAATGCGGGAGAACGTGTGTTTGATGAACGCGTTTTGCAAACAACACAAGTTGGGTTTAGCGCACAAGAAGTACAAAAGATTTTCCCGGAGGCAGTTGGTACAGATGAAGATGGCTTTTTGAACCTAAACATGCACGCCATTCTTGTGGCATACACCAATGCAATCAAAGAACTCGACCAAAAAATTGAGGAACAAGAAAAACTGAATGCAGAACTCAAAGCTCGCTTGGATAAATTGGAATTATTACTTGAAAATAAGTAAACCATTGAACCATGAAGAGAATACTCGTTTTTTTAAGTTGTCTGTCGGGCATTTGTTATGCTCAAACAAGACTCGTTTTGGATGGAGCTTACATCAATATTGGTAGTGGTGCAAGTATGGTGGTTGATAACCCCAACGCGGACGCGATTACCCGAAATTCAGGGCACATTATCAGCGAAACGGAAAACAGCAATGTCATTTGGAATGTTGGTGTTACAACCGGAACGTATACCATTCCGTTTGGTTTTGGTACCACTGATTATATTCCACTTGTGTTGACAAAAAATGCCGGAACAGGTTCAGGAAAGTTTACGTTTGCCACCTATAAAACAAGCACTTGGCAAAACAGTTTAAACTTGCCATCTGGTGTGCCGAATGTAAACAATGCTTCCGGTACAGATAATTCAGCCAATGTCATTGATCGGTTCTGGAAAATAGCGCCTACCGGATATACCGTAAAACCTGATATCACAAATCTTATGTTTACTTACCGCGATCCGGAACATTCAGTAGCCTCAAACACGATTACTGAAGCCAATTTAATTCCGCAGCGCTACAATTCCACAGTATCCGATTGGGGTGATTTTTTACCCGCATCTACTATCAACACCACCACAAATGAGGTGACTATTGCCAGTTTGACAAATGCCAATTTGTTTACCTGGTGGACTTTAACAAACAGCGTTTCGCCACTTCCGATAGAATTGTTGGAGTTTAATGCTGTATTGAACAACTCCAGAACTGTTGACATTACGTGGACTACTGCATCCGAAATCAACAATGATTATTTCATCGTACAGCGCTCTATAGATGGATTTGCCTGGCAAAATTTGACGATGGTTGAAGGAAATGGAACAAGTAACCTTCAGCATGATTATGCTTCCGTAGACGAACATCCTACTAATGGAATTACGTATTATCGCTTACAGCAGGTAGATTTTGACGGAGCCATTTCGTATTCCATCATTAGAAGCGTTTCGTTGAATCAACAAGAAAGTGTCATGGTTTTACCAAACCCGTTTGATGACCAATGCATGCTTTATTTAGGCGAAAAGACGGGCGTAAAATCCATTGAGATAATCAATTCATTGGGTCAGTTGGTGCAACAGGTTTCCATAGAAACAGTCGATCAAAAAAATGTGGTGTTGGATTTTAGCAACATGGCATCGGGAATGTACTATTTAAAAGCAGATGGTATCACCATGAATCAAAAACTCATTAAACGATGAAATGGAGTCCTTCTATAAGACTTGTATGCTAAACGTTTCCCAACCGTCTCAAAAACCGGTAATGCGATTTCACAGCTTCACCTATTGAAGGGAATTCCACATAGGGATAATTGAATTCTGCCGCTGTTTGGCGTACTATCGGAGCCAGATTTTCATAATGAGTGGCATTGATGTACTGAAACAAATGGTGCTCTATTTGCAGGTTTACCCCGGCAATGTACCAATTGAATAAGCGGTTTTTAATGGCAAAATTAGCCGTTCCGACCAATTGATTTTCTGCCCACGACATTTCCTGCTGATCATCCGGTTTGTAGAGAATCATGACCGTTTTCTCGTTCAGGTGTTCTACTTGCAAAGCATGTGTCACAATCGTTCCCGCAACGGTGTGCATGATCAACTGTCCAATTAGTACTTGCACCACGTAAAACCAATTGTCAGTGGCAGGTAAATAAATACAGCGATGTAATAGATTTTCGTGATCCAGAAAATGAGGTGTTCAGTGGCGGTATGATGCCTTTTTTCGCCCATGCCGTTTCTCCGGTAACGAAACAGTTTTTCAAAATCGAGGATGAAAATCCAGAAAATGGTAAACAATCCGTAGACTAGAGCTGCGTAAATGTGCTGAAAACGGTGCATCTTTTTGAGCGGAGCATCGGTTGAAAAGCGCAGTACATCACCTTCCTTCAATGCTTCATCAAATGCATAGATGTTGGTATACGCATGGTGAAATATGTCGTGTTTGATGTGCCAGATGTAGTCACTTACACCTACCAGATTAAATGAAAGACTCCACAAGCGGTTGACCCATGCTTTTTCTGAAACGGTATTGTGTGAAGCTTGGTGACTAATCGCTAAACCAATTCCTGCCATGAGCAATCCGGCGATGAAACAAAGTGCCGCATTGATGTAATTGTTGAACCAGTGCATGTAAATAGAAACAACGGTCAAACAAAACAATCCGATCATGATGATGGCACGAGCATACCAAGAGGCATTAGCGAATTTTGATATTCCGTTAGCAGAAAAATAAGCATTTACCCGTTCGGTAAGCGTTGCGTAGAATCGTTGTTCATCCGATTTGTAGTGCGGTAGATCTTGCATGTGTTTTAAAAGGAAGTACAAGTATAGTTTAAACGATTGTTTTTCCGATGATTTTTACCGATCATCTACCACCGTTTACCGATTTTTGATATTGAAAGACAGTTGTTTCGAAACAAACACAAGGGCTCGGTTGTTCAAAAATGTGATACGATTAAAAAGCCTCAAAAACACAAACCGAAAGGGGGCAAACGGTTTTCAAAAACGAAATTAGTTGCAATTAAACGCTTTACCATTCATCCCACATCATTGCATTATGTACCATTCACCGATTTTAATTGGTCGAATTGGAATCTTACATCTACATTTGCATCGTAAAAAAACAAACGCATGACAAAACAGTTTACAACCCTATTTTCTATGCTAACGCTACTTTTTGTAGCATTCATTCCGGTTACAATTGATGCGCAAAGTACCATCAACGGTGAAGTGAAAAATCAAAAAGGACAACCGGTTAGTTTTGCCAGCGTTTCCCTTCAAAATACCACCGAAGGCACTACTACTGGTCCCGACGGTAAATTCAGCTTGACAACCAACTTAAAAGGAGCGCAAACTTTAGTGGTCAATTTGATCGGTTTTACCAAAACAACGCAAGCCATCACGTTAGCCGATTCGGTTTATACGGTTTCTGTTCGCTTACAAGAAGCTGCAACACGCTTGGAAGAAGTCACCATTACCGCTGGAACGATAGAAGCCAATAATGAACGTTCAGTAGCCGTGTTAAAACCGTTGGATATTGTAACTACGGCGGGTGCGCAAGGAGATGTTATCGGGGCCATTCAGACATTACCGGGTGTGCAACGCAACGGTGGCGACCAAACCGGATTGATGGTGCGTGGGGGCGATGTGAGTGAAAGTAGCGTCATCGTTGACGGAACAATTACCCAAAATGCATTTAATAGCTCCGTTCCGGGGGTGGCTCAGCGCAGTCGCTTGAATCCATTTTCGTTTAAAGGAACAGCTTTTAGCAGCGGTGGTTACACTGTTCGATACGGACAAGCGCTTTCCGCCGTTCTCGATTTACAAACGACCGATTTACCCGAAAAGAACAACATGAACATTGGCGCGAACTTTGCAGGCGCGTACGTCTCCGGCTCAAAATTAATGGGGAAAAATGCTGTGGAATACGCTGCCAATTATACCAATATCGCTCCGTACTTGGCCATTGCCAATACCAATGTGGATTTCTATCAAGTTCCGCAAGGAGGAGGTATTTCTGCACGGTATGTTTCCAGAACCGAAAACAACGGGATTTTTAAGATGAACCTGACGCATTCCTTCAACAAGTCGGGAATCACCATTCCGGATCCGTCAACAGCCGGTGCGAAACTCAACTTCGGGATTCAAAACGAAAATACCTTGCTTACCACATCTTACAAGTACTTTATCAACGAGCATGTGAAGCTATTTTCGTCATTTTCATTTAGCAATAACACCGATAAGGTTTCGTGGGGTGCTTCTCCGGTTTACAGAAACGACGGTCGTTTGCAAGGACGATTGGAATTGTGGTATGAAACCAAAGAACGAAAATTCAATCTATTGGTTGGTTCCGACGTACAACGATTCAATTACACGCAACGATTCGATACCTTGATTGGTCAGTTCGATGAATTGATGAGTTCAGGTTACGCAGAAGCCGAGTGGAAACCGTTTTTGTGGTTTGCCATTAAACCAGGTGTGCGTGGAGAATACTCGCAATTGTTAGGAAAAGGAAACATCGTGCCACGCGCTGCATTTGCGATTCGTACAGGTGAAGCAAGTCAGATTTCAGCGGCTACCGGAATGTTTTACCAAACGGCATCAACCAATTACTTGTTGCAAGGTTACCGACCAGATTTTCAACAATCCATTCACTACATGCTCAATTATCAGTGGATGAAAAAAGACCGCACCTTGCGTGTGGAAGCTTATTACAAGAGCTACAATCAGTTGGTACGCGAGAACGGAACGACTTATACGCCGAATCAATTTCGATTCAATCTGGGTACAGTCGACAATTCAGGATCGGGGTATGCGCAGGGAATTGACTTCTTCTGGCGCGACCGCAAGTCGATCAAAAACTTCGATTACTGGATTTCATACAGCTACGTTGATACCAAGCGTTTGTACCAAAATTACATTGCCAAAGTAACTCCTGATTATGTATCTGATCATAACCTCAATGTGATAGCCAAGTACTTTATCATGAAATGGCAAACCAACATTTCTGCCAGTTACAACTACGCGAGTGGCCGTCGTTTCTACGATCCGAATGCAACAGTGTTTATGTCGGAAAAAGCGCCCGATTTCCATAATTTCTCGGTGACGATCAGTTATCTGACCACCATTCGCCGAATGTTTACGGTGTTTTACTTGAGTTTGGATAATGTAACCAATCAGAAAAATGTATTGGGTTACCGCTACAGTGCCGATGGAACGCAGCGTTTCCCGATTATTCCACCCATGTACCGTTCCATTTTTCTGGGGGTGAATTTCTCACTCACAGAGTTTAATAAAGATGAATTATAATAACCAATAGATAAACCAATGAAAACAATCATTACATCGCTTGCTTTACTTGCGCTAACTGTAACTACGGTTCGTGCACAAGAGCCAACCATGGAAGACAACTTGAAAGAGGCTTTTACAATCTTGGATACGGCTAAAACAACTCCTTCGCTGATGACCGCTTCAGCAAAGTTTGACTTGATTGCCAATAAATACCAAGATCAATGGGTGGCGCAATATTACGGTGCTTACACCAAAGCTATTATCTCGTACTATGAAACGGATATTGCCAAGAAAGACTTGTTTGTAGATGAAGCAGATATGTACTTGGATCGAATTGTGGCGCTTGGCACTGAAAATGATCATGTGTATGTGTTAAAAGCCTTGTTGGCAAATGCGCGCATGGCAGTAGACGGCGAGAATCGTTGGAAAGAGTACGGACCTATTTTCGAGGAAAACTTGAAGAAAGCAAAAGAACTCAATGAAAACAACCCGCACATTTATTACCTAAAAGCGGTTTCTGTATTCTATACACCTAAAATGTTTGGTGGTGGTTCCAAAAAAGCAAAACCGTATTTTGAAAAGGCAAAAGAAAAATATGCCTTGATGACAAATCGTACGGTAATGGTTCCTTACTGGGGCGAGCCTCAAAATACAGATTACCTGAATCAGGTAAATGCAGATTAAAAACGCATACTCAAAATGTACAAAAGCGCAAATCAATCCGATTTGCGCTTTTGTTTTTTAGTCAATTCATGTGAGTCAGATCATTCCAATTACTTGGTTTTTGGCGTTTTTGTTGTTTTCACCGGTTTTTCTGGGGCATATTTCTTTTGTTCTTCAAACATGAAGACAAATTCTTGTAATTTATTTACCAAATCTTCCAGCTCAACCGGAGATGCTTCCGGAAACAACCGTTGGATTTGATCCAAACCGCTTTGAGCAGCTGCTTTTGCTTCAGCCTGATTGCCGGCTTCAAACGTGTTGGCCATTTTCTTGAGACTTTGATTGGCGATAGCAACTGCCAGGATCTTTTTGTGATTTTTGTCTATGGTCATGTCCATTAAACCTGTGGCGGTTGTCCACTCAGGGTACAGCGTTTTTTCAACCGTTTTGGTTTTTTGTGTTTTCTCATCAACGTAGGTCATACGGGCAATTACCGGTTTTTTCTCAATGGCAGGAGTGGAGTTGATAATGTCGAATTTTGCCAGAGCCATTTTTTGCAATCCTGGGAAGAGTTGGTCGATGTCAACAGTCATTTTACTGGCTGAAACCACTTCATTCGAATAACCGATCAATTGTTTGTAGATAAGTTGATCGTTGTAGAGTACTTCCAGTTTTACCCCGTGACCGATAGGAGAGATCATACTGTTCAATTCTTTCAAAAACACTTTTTGAATTTGCTCCGGATCTCCGGCCATTTGCATCAATCCGCCACCAACAGAAGCCAGCTGAGAAAGCAGCGCCTGATTGTAATCAACTCCGACGCCAATGGCAGAAATCTGCAATCCTTTTTTGACATATTCGGTTGCTTTGGCAATGGTTTGCTCGGGCGGAACTGAACAATAACCGTCGGTGAGTAACAACAAACGACTCACAGCACCCGCTTTTTTAAGTCGATAAAGTTCACTTAAGCCCAATTCAAGTCCGTTGTAGATATTGGTTCCACCTGTAGGCGAAAGCGTTTTTACCACGGTGATCATGGCTTGTTTGTCGGTCATTGGGCTCATCGGAAAAGCAATGTGCGCCTCGCTTTCAAAGACCACCAATCCGAATTGATCGTTGGGTCCGGCTTTTTTGATCAATTCCACCAGTGTGTTTTTTACCATTTCCAATCGGTCGTCGCTGGCCATTGAACCTGAAATGTCTACTACAAACATCAATTGTTTGGCAACGGCATTGTCTTCGGGTTTGGTACGAACTTTAAATCCGATTTCTACTACGGCCTCTTTCGACGAAGCGTTGAATTTATTGCCCCATTTCAGAAACAATTCCACGTCGTCGGTAGGATTGGGGTATTGGGCTTGCACGAAACTTTCAACTTCAAAATCGATGAGGTCTTTGGCTTTTGGGATAAACTCTTCGATGTGTTCCAGCCGCGGATCGGGCGTGTAATTGATCGTTTGTGAGCTTTCGGCTATACCGTCGGCACGCGATAAATCAACTACTGCAGCATCGTGCTGAAAGGTGAAATCGATTAAGTATTTCGATTTGATCGGAAGCATGAAGAGTACCGTTCCGTTTTCATCCGTGCGACCTTTGTAACGATCCGTTGATCTGCTTGTGCGGATATAAACCGGTTCGTTGGCAATCGGTTCGCCACTTCTTAGAATGGTTAAGGTTACTTTGGCGTGAGACGAACTTGGTTTTACCGCCGCCGGAAGTTGTTGCTCGATGAATCCGTTTACTGTTTGCTGCGTGAATTCTCGTTTTTGGTAATTGACATGCAATGTTTTGAGCACCGAACGATTATCTAAATCCATGTACGTGAGTGAATTGATGCCGTCTACATCCACTTCGTAATCATTACTGATCGGAACTTCAAAAATGGCTTCACCTTTGTGATTGGTGGTGGCAACAAATTCTTTATTCAGTTCAAAGCAGGTCAATTTCACCGGTATGTTGGGATACAGGTTGCCTTCTTTGTCTTCCAATACCACCCGAACCACCGATTCGTAAGTACTAGTTGGCGGAGAAACCGTTTTGATTTTTTGCTCAACGCGCTCAAGTTGCAGGGTTCTGCGATCGGGGAGTTGTCGGTTTTCACGTTCGTAGCGCACCAAATCGTAGGTAATGCGTTCTGAACCGCTACCAGTACCGCGATTTTCGATGTAAAGGCAATTGTACATTTCGCCGATTGATCCTGACCAGTTTTCACCGTGATCGAACACAACATCTAGTTTACCGGATGCATCTGTGGTAAACTTCAGTTGTTCGAATGTGCGTTTTTCAATAAAAGTTACCGGTTTGTTTGAAACGGGTTGTCCTTTGTTATCTTTGACTTCTAAATGATACTGAAATCTGTCCTGAGCGTTTAGTTGAATGAACAACAACGCAAAGAGAGTTGTAACGATTGTTTTCATAAGCTTGGAAATATGGGATACTTCTCTAATCAGCAAATGAATGAAACGTTACAATTTTAAGCCAAGGGTACTTTAAGCTTACAAAACATCTCTGTATTCGGGAACCTTATCAAAAACGCTTTTGGCAAACGGACAGAGCGGAACAATTTTAATGCCCCGTGCCCGTGCAAATTCAACGGCTTTTGCCACCAATTGTTTTCCGGCACTCTTTCCACGCAAAACGTCATCTACTTCCGTGTGGTCGATAATAATGCGATCATCGCCCGCCCAAACGTAAGTCATCTGAGCAACTTGTTTACCTTCCAATTCAATGTAAAACTTGCCCTTTGGAAGTTGTTCTTGCTGTAAAATTTCCATAAACACCTGCAATTGTTACAAATGAGCATTCAACTTCTGTAATAATTCGTCGGCAACCGGATCGCTATACATTCCGTAACTATTCAACAAAATGCCTTTTATCTGCTGATCTGTGGATGCTATTGCGTATAAAATGGACGAATCATCGGGGTTGGTACTTCCCTCAAAACGAAAATATTTATCAATGTGAAAATCATCCGGATGAAGTTCCAAGTTATTCACTCCGGTTGTGATGCAATCTGTCTTGAGGTTAAAATCTTCCGTATATCCTTGGTTGCGCAAAGCCGTGATGGCTTCTGTTACTGTGGTGTAATTTTCCATTGAAATGCGTTTTTACCATTAAATTACAACAAGACATTCAATAAACACCACTTAAAGGTTTAAACGATCTATTTTATTTAGGAGACAAGCTATATGTTATAGAATAAAGCCAATTTAATACCATTGATTTTAAAGTCAGATTTTGGTTTATTAGTCTCTAAATCAATGAATTTCTGTGATAGAATGAAATTTTTAAATAGTTTTAATTCCAAAGAGATCGATTTTTTGTTGTTGAGCATAAATGAAAACCCTTGACCGGCACTAAAACTGATGGAGTTAATGGAAATATCCGTTAACACATCTTTTGTGCTAGGATAGTAGGTCACCCCACCATCAAAAGTAACCGAGTCTTTTTGGGTGTATTGATTATCAAAACGGATACTACTGAATTGTAATTCTACAGGAACGTAGAATGACACATTTCTCTTATAAGAGTCGTACTGATACATGTAGCGCAATCCAAAATTAAGGTAGTTTTGAGGACCACCAAGAACCCCAAAATCACCACTTAATCCAACGAAGTTTTGGCGATTAATGTATTTACCAACGCCAAATTGAAAACAAATCGGAATGTAGGCATAACCACCGGTTAAATCTTTTCCAAGAAAGGTATTGCCTTCTTTTGTGGTTTCTTTAAGCATTGCAACGGTTCCGTTAAAACCTAGGCTAAGTTCAAATTCGGTCGTTTTTCTCGGTTTAATTGATAACGTATCTTTTTTGTTGACAAAGTATCGTTTGTCTTCTACAAAATAGTCATATTCTTCGCGAGTAATAGAGTATTTTCTACCGGAAGAATCTTTGAACGTAATGTCTCCGTCTTTTTCTTCAAAAACAAGTATTTCTCCTTTGAGTACTTTTCCATTTTTAAGGTAAACAAGGTCATAGCTGATAACGTTTTCAGTGTTTTCCTGTGCAAACGAAGTTGAGGATAAGCAACAAACAATGGTAAAAAACAACAGTGAGGCAAAGGTGAATAAGCTTGATTTAGTAAGGTTCATAGATGAGTAATGTTTATATTATAAGTGCACAAATATAAGTTTTTTGTTAAAATAGAAAGCGTTTCAAATATTCATTCCTTTATTCGTTGATAGAACGAACTTTATATTTCACACTATCTTGTAAGGTTGAAACAGGTTGTATAGAAGATGATTTGTAGACGATTAACTTTTCATCCCATATTTATGAATATTGCCGTTTGATTAGTTTCTCCGGTTCTGCACAAAACAAATACAAGACCAATAGGAAAAACCACTCAATCGGTTTCATCAATAAATAGGTGAGATTTGATCCCACAGGTGTCGTAATCTTTTTCGATAAAGGATAGCCATAGTCATCATAAACCGAACGTATCACTGTGTGTGAACGTCTCCATTTTAACTGAATCAATTCTTCGAATGCATTGGCGACTTGTAATTGTCGATTTACTATAATGGTATTTCCGTGTCGATTACCTAACCGAATCGGTTTTACAATTTGAGGGCTTCCACAAGCCGCAACTGTGCATAGATAATGACCCTTATGATCCAAATAGGGTGGGTGCGCTTTCTGTGAAAGTTTCCAGGTGGTTGTTTCTGTAAATACTTTTACCAACGAATCGGTTTCTTGCCCCAAGACTATTAGCATCAACACTATCAGAATTAAAAGCGGAAAAACGATACAAATAGCCAGTAAACCGTAAGATTTGGTTGTTTTTAGACGTTCATTCAAGGCATTTAGGAAACGGTTTTTATAACTCCGCGTTTGTGCTATTTTGGTTTCATCAGCTATTAGTTGTCCTAATAAAACAAGTGTTGTGATCAATTGCATGATAGGTGCAGTGATGAAAATAATTCCACTATTAGGATCAATGTAGGCTTGCCCATCTGTTCGCTGAGACAGGTGAATGATAATCGGAATACAAAGAATACTCCATATGATCATAAAAGTGACACTGAGCAATAATGCGAGTGGAGGTAAGTTGCGCCCTTTTTTATGGATCAATCGTGTACTAATGATTCCTAAAACAAAAAAGACAATGAGAGAGAGTAGGTGCTTTTTTGAAAAGGGTGAGTAATCGGTGTCAATGATATCGATGGATTCAAAATAATCAGCCGGAAATAAATTACTGATGATAAAAAGACTACCAATACTGGAGAGAATCAACAAAATGTAACATGCCGATGCGATATGTTTCATCTTAAGTTGAATTTACCCTTCAAACTTCTCTAACGTCAACTCTTTCCCATCAAACACACCGTAAGTGGTATAATGAATCCATTCGCCAAGATTGATGTAGCGCGATGTTTCATTCAAGCGAATATCCATGGGTAAATGACGGTGACCGAACACAAAATAATCGCGGTGTTTTTCCTGTAATTGTTCTTTGCAATAAATCACCAGCCATTCGTTTTCTTCACCGAGGAATTTACTGTCGCTATCACCGGTGGCGGCACGACTTTTTCGCGACCAGAAGTTGGCCATTCCAATTCCGAAATTGGGGTGGAGGCGGGCAAAACACCAGCGCGTCCAACGAGCTTCGAAACACTTTTTCATGAATTTGTACCACTTGTCGCCCGGACCTAAACCGTCGCCATGACCGATAAAAAACGTTTTGCCGTTCCAAACGCGTTCTACGTTGGAGCGATTGACGGTAACTCCGAGTTCTTTCGGGAAATAATCAAACATCCACATGTCGTGATTTCCCGTAAAAAAATGAACGGGAATGCCACGATCGGTCAACTCTGCAATTTTTCCTTGCAAGCGCGAAAAACCTTTCGGAATGGCGTGTTTGTATTCGAACCAGAAGTCAAAAATATCACCGACAAGGAAAATTTCGTGCGCGTCGTGCTCAATGGATGTGAGCCAGCGAACTATTTTTCGTTCGCGTTCCAAACTACTTTCGGCGTTGGGAACACCTAAATGAAAATCAGAAGCGAAGTATATTTTTTTTCCGTCAGGAAGCGTCATCAAATCTGTCTTAGAATCCGAAGATTGTTTTCAGCGCTTGTTCTAACTCAACACCACGCAATTTGGTATCAACGATGTTGCCTTCTTTGTCTACCAACACTGTAAACGGAATGCCACTTACTTGATAAGCTCTGGCTGCTTCATTGCCCCATTTTTTCAAATCGGAAACATGATACGGCCAAATCAGTTTGTCTTTTGCAATAGCGGCAATCCAATTGTCTTTGTTATCATCAAGCGAAACACTCAATACCGTAAACCCGGCATCTTTGTATTTGTTGTAGAGTTTCACCACGTTAGGGTTTTCTTTTCGGCACGGTCCGCACCATGAAGCCCAAAAATCGATCAAGACTACTTTTCCTTTCAAATCGGATAACGAAATCGGTTTTCCGTCAACATCATTTTGGGTAATGTTTGGAGCCGGTTTTCCGGAAGCCAGAAAGTTATTGGCATCGTTTTGCTTTTTCAATTGCAAGTATTGAGCGTAAGTCGCATCAATGGTAGGACAACCTTTAAACGATTGGTTGAGTTGTTTCACCACCGATTCGTAAGTGCTGAATTCCTTATCGAGATCCAAGGTGCTCAACACAGGCAATAAAGCCGGTGAATTGGGATTTTGTGCAATGAACCGTTGGCGGAATGAGGTAAAACCCATGTATTCTTGCTGAAACGATTGGCTGATAGATGCTTGTTGGTCTGGAAAACGTTTCAAATAGGCGTTTGCAGAATCGCGTTTAGCATTGAAAAGCGTCATCTGAGAAACAAATTCATTCAACGCAGCAGATTCATCAGAACCAACGATGTTATTGAACGCTCCAAGGTTATTTCCGTCGGCATTGATGCGCAATTTGGAACTGTCGCGCAAGATAATGTTGATGTGCTGATTTCCCAATCGAAATACATAATAATCTTTTGCGGGCAAGGTTCCTTTTAAAACGTAGTTGCCCTTTTTGTCGATTTTTGTACCGAAAAAGTTCTTGTAGCCACCTTGGGTAAGTGATTGACCGATGAATACCGAATCTGATTTTTTGGTATTAAAAACATTACCCGATATTTCAACTGTAATGGGTTTCTGAGCCATAACTCCCCAACAGGTAAAAAGTGCTACTATAACTACTGTCAATTTCATACTCCTATTATTTAGTTGAGAATTTCTTCCAATTTTTGTTCCAATTCCGCACCACGAAGGTTTACGCCTACAATATTGCCTTCTTTGTTCACCAAAACGGTATACGGAATTGCATTAAATCCATAGGCTTGTGTCATTGGTGTGCGCCAGCCCAATAAATCACTTACATGATTCGGCCAGATCAAACCATCAGCAGCGATGGCTTTTTTCCACGCGTTCGGGTCTTCGTCCAGCGAAACGGAGAATACTTCAAAACCTTTTGATTTGAATTTCTTGTACATCTTCACCACATTCGGGTTTTCTTTTCGGCACGGTCCGCACCACGATGCCCAAAAATCAATTAAAACCACCTTGCCTTTCAATGAAGACAAACGCAATTCGGTACCGCTTGGATTTTTCATCGCAATTTCAGGAGCTGCTAATGTTCCGGAATTGAACTGTTGGTAATT
>Ga0302292_1000724_pt1 | contig 22673 bp, 27 predicted proteins | sample III_Fen_N2_1_FD_194553 | JGI IMG/M metagenome (GOLD analysis project Ga0302292, IMG submission 194553) | Peat permafrost microbial communities from Stordalen Mire near Abisko, Sweden - III_Fen_N2_1 | ecosystem: Environmental > Terrestrial > Soil > Wetlands > Permafrost | place: Sweden: Abisko...
ATGATGATTTTATAATTTCGTCGACCGTACCTTTAATCGCTTTTGATATAACGAATGAGCCAAGTAATAATGCAGCTCCGATTAAAGTATATGTCAATGTCTTCTTTGCTTTTGTAAGTGCTTCTGAGTTTCCCTGAGCAGAAACAAAAAGGAATCCTGTATAAATAATTGCGAGTGTTATGATAGGCACACCGACGACAAGAACCGAGTTAAGAATAGTTTGTATAAAAGAAGGAATATCTTGTGGACCACTAGTTCCTAATGGATTATTGATTTTTTCAAAAGCATTAGCAAAATAAAGAGGTACAGCACTATAACCGATTAGAACTAACAGTAAACGATACTTTAAAAGTATTTTTGATATTATATTTTTTTCTTTTAAGATTTTCATAAGATTAATATATTAATAATAATTATTTCAAGAAGGTTTCGATAGATGGATCTACTCCCAATGTCTTCAGAATAGTTTTAACTATCAACCAGGCTGCTAATGCTATAACATAACCAATAACTAAATTCAAAAGAATCTTTTTTGCTTTTGAAATATTCTCAGAACTTCCCCCACTACTTAAATACAACCATCCTGCATAACATATAATCAGTGCAGCGAGTGGTGTAGCAATAACAAATAACAAGAAGTTAATAATATTATTTATTAAAATCATAAAATAATTAAAATCACATGGTGTTTTAATCCCATTTATTACAAGACCAGTACTGTCTTTGTATGTTTCAAGCTTACCACAATTAGGAACTATACTTTTTGAATTACTTGTACTAGATACAGTAACAGCACTTGCATCTGTTGATGTAGAACCAGCAGCTATGGCTATATTACTACCACTTGAAAATGATATAGATAGCACGAGAGCAAGAATAAAGAAATGTTTTTTGTTCATATTTATTTACCAATTATTTGCGCAAATTGACTTTGGGCTTTATTAATAGAATCACTTACTGATAATTTGTTTGATAAAATATTTTGAATTAATTCACCAAATATAGCATCACTACCAACAGAGTTTGGATCAATCCAAGACTTAGAAATTATTGCAGAATTAAAGAATGTAGATAAATAAGGGTCAGTAGGTTTAACAGCCAATAGTGTTCTTAATACTGGTGGTAATGAAACAGCTTTTGCAAAGTTACTTGCATTATCACCTGTAGTCAAAAGACCAGCGACATTCAAAGCTGCATTTATATTTGTAGATTTTTTATTTGTTGCGAGAGCATATATTTCTCCATAAGTCTTCTTTGTATCTACCCCCTTAGTTTGTAAGATTTGAGTTATATCAAAACTAAGATTTGGATTTATGGATTGAATTGTAAATAATTCACTAGCTCTTCCTATATACATAGCTTCTCTACCACTGGTAAACATATCCAATGAACTAGGTAGTGAACGATTCCATGTATAAGCACTATTTGATGGATTTGAAAATTCTACGAAAAAGTTAAGCACTGTTTCTACTATTCCAGTACCAGAGATATCACTATTTAAAACAGGAGAATATGTTACGGTAGTTCCATTGTCGATACGACTGATTATAGAATTACCACTTTGCATAAATAATGTAGCGAGAATATCTTTGGCGTGAGTTATATTGTCATATCTACCAAGAGCAATCATACTCTGTGAGATAGTACCGTCATCTTTTTTCTTTGTTAGCTTTGAATTAAAATTAAATAATTCATCCCAAGTCTGAGGAACTTGTGATACTCCTTCATTTGAGAAAATACTTTTGTTGTAATACATAACCATAGGGTCAACAACTAAAGGCAAACCCATAATACCATCAGAGGCAAGATAGACATCAGCTCCGTCTATAAAATTATCTCTATAAACTCTTTCTGTATAACTTTGATATGGAATCTTATAAGTAAACTTCTCAAATCTAGATATCATATCTGGCTTCATTATAAATAGATCAGGACCAGTACCATTTGCAAAACTTTCAATCAATGATTGTTCGTAAGTTGCTTCTGGTTTTACAACATAAGTAACTGTTAGATTTTTATTTACTTCATTGGCTGTTTCAAATACTTTATATATATCTGAACTATCTAATGTTCCCCAGACAATAACCTTGCCTGTTAGTGCACTTGAAGTACTTGAGCTTCCACCGATTTTTAAGAGTCCAGAAAATATAAGGACAGCAAAAACAAAAAATGCTAAAAAGATTGCTACTAGAACTGTTTGAAAATTATTCATACTTAAAAATTATACCATAATGATTTGGTAAGGTCGAAATTTTTTCGAGAACTTTAAATCCTCTTTTTTGAAATAAATTAATAGCTTCGTCAGAAGACACAATATAGTGACTTGATTTATCTTCTCCACCGAGAGGCTGAGCTAAGTCTACGAGTAAGACCTTGCCATCTTTTTTAAGAATGCGTCTAGCCTCATCTATAAGTCCAAGCTTATCTTCAACTTGAAAAAGTATGTTTGAAATAATAACAGCATCAACACATTCTTTTTTAAGCTTGGTACCATTAACTCTCTCAACATCTCCCCAAATACAATCTATATTTGATAAATGTAATTCTTTTATTTCACTTTCTAATTTTTTAAGAAAATCTTTTTGAACTTCCACTGCATAGACGTGACCAGTAGGACCAACTTTTCGAGCAGAAGCAATAGAATAAAAACCAGTACCTGATCCAAAATCAGCTACAGACATACCTTCTTTTAATCCGAGTAAGGCAATATTTTTTTCTGGCTTTAAAAACATACTTTTATTATATCATATATTGAATTAATAAATGATATATTTTTATTTTAAAAATCCTATAAACAAGTAATAGAAGCGATACTATCTCCCGCACGCATTTTCATAACAGTTACTCCTTGTGTTTGTCTTCCAGATGTAGGAATAGATTTAAGATCAACACGAATCACTTGTCCTTTTTGAGAGACAGCAATGATTTCATTCTCTTCACCTACCATTTTTGCAACAATAAGCTTACCAGTCTTTGGTGTAACTTTTGCTGTTTTAATACCAGAACCTCCTCTCTTCTGAGTTTTATATTCTTTTATATTTGTTTTCTTACCAAGACCATTTGAACTTAATGTAAGTAGAGTTAAGTTAGTTTCCCCTTTTGGAATTCTATCAACACCAATAACAAAATCATCTTTTGATAATTTTATAGCTCTAACTCCACCTGCAGCACGGCCCATTTCGCGAACATCACTTTCTTTGAATCTTATAGATTGACCAAGTGTTGTTGCAAGCATTACATCGTCGTTTTTGATAATAGCCAATACTGCTTGCAGTTCATCTCCTTTTTCAAGTTTAATAGCAATAAGACCACTTCGGCGAACATCTTTGAAACTTTCAGCACTTACTTTTTTAACAGTACCCATAGAAGTAACCATCATTAGATGTTCAACTGTTTTCTTTACTTCTTTATCTATAGGTAGTATTGATGTAACCTTTTCGTCACCTTCAAGTGAGATAAAGTTCATTATTGATTTACCTTTTGTTGCACGCTTACCTTCTGGAATATCATACATTTTTATCTGGTAAGCTTTACCTAGGTTTGTAAAGAATAGTAAATCACTGTGAGTATTACATGACAAAAGCATTGTCACAAAATCTTCTTCTTTTGGTTCTATATCGATAACTCCAACTCCGCCACGCTTTTGAGCTCTGTATTCACTTGGGTCTGTACGCTTAACATAGCCACCCTTAGTAAATACTAAGACTGATTCTTTTTCTGGAATTAAATCTTCTTCGTTAATAGCTTTTACTCCTCCTTTTACAATACGAGTTCTTCTTACATCTTCGTATTTAGCTCTGATTTCTCTAAGTTCATCAGAAATAACACCAAGCATTTTCTTTGGACTTGCAAGCAATGATTCTAGCTCTTTAATTAAATCTTGTTTTTCTTTTAATTCAAGTTCTATATTTTTTCTTTCAAGACCTGCTAACTTCTGAAGTTTCATTTCTAGAATTGCAGTTGCTTGTAGATCAGAGAACTTAAACTCTTTCATTAAGTTTAATTTTGCTGTTGCTGTATCTTTAGAAGATCTAATAACAGTAATAACTCTATCTATATGATCAAGAGCTTTTTTAAGTCCTAGAAGTATATGCTCACGGTCTTTTGCTTTTCGTAAATCAAATTCAGTACGACGACGAACAACATTTACTCTATGGCCAATAAACTCAGAAAGTAAACTCTTTAGAGATAGTGTTTGTGGTATTCCATCAACAAGAGCAACAATGTTGAAGTTAAATGATTGTTCAAGTTGTGTATGTTTGTAAATAAAGTTAAGAACTTTTTGTGGAAATACACCAGACTTAAGGTCGATAACGACACGAATATCTTTTGTAGATTCATCACGAAGTCCTTTTATTCCTTCTAATTTCTTTTCTTGTATTAAAGTAGCGATAGCTTCTATTAGTGTAGATTTATTTACACGGTAAGGAATAGAAGTAATTATAATTTGGAAAGTTCCAGATTTTTGTTCTACAATTTCTGCTTCTCCGCGAGTAACAACTCCACCACGGCCAGTAGAATATGCATGCAATAAATCAGCTTGTCCATAAACTATTCCACCAACAGGAAAATCTGGACCTTTAATAAATTGCATTAAGTCCTCAGTAGTTGCATCTTTGTTTTCTATTAGATGTAAAGTTCCATCGATAACTTCTGCTAAGTTATGAGGAGGTATATTTGTTGCCATACCAACAGCGATTCCAAGTGTTCCATTTAAAAGTAGGTTTGGAACTAAAGTAGGAAGAACAGTTGGCTCTTTACGAGTTTGGTCATAGTTTGGAATAAAATCAACTGTTTCTTTTTCTAAGTCTTGAAGTAAAAGAGAAGAAATACGAGACATTTTAGCCTCAGTATAACGCATAGCAGCTGCTCCATCTCCATCAATAGAACCAAAGTTACCTTGTCCGTGAACTAGTGGATATCTATGAGAAAAGTATTGGGCCATATTAACCATAGATTCATAAACAGCAGTATCACCATGGGGGTGATATTTTCCCAACACATCTCCGACTACTGCCGCACTTTTACGAAAGCGTCCAGATGAAGTTAATCCCATTTCTGTCATAGCATACAAGATACGACGGTGAACTGGTTTTAATCCATCACGAACATCAGGAAGTGCACGATCTGTAATAACAGACATCGCATAGTCAATAAAAGATTCTCTCATCTCTTTATTGATATCAACAGTCACTACATTTACATGACTACTAATAGGTTCAGGTTTTATTTCTTCTTTTTTTGCCATAATATTTTATTGATTTACAGAATTATCTACAACTATTAAATCGATTTTCTTTTTAGTTTCTTCTTTTGGTGATGAAATATTTCCAACACTTGCAGTAATATTTTTATAAGCAACAGAAAGTGAATCTGCAAAAAGAGCGAAAGGTTTAACATCTGCACTTGCTTGCTCTTGAACTTTTTTATCAAATCTACCAGTTAAACCATATATCCAAATAGAACCTATTATGAACATAGAAATTCCTAGTGTAATAAACAATACTTGTTTTCTGGATTCTTCATCTTTTGTTTTTAATTTTTTTATATATGCTCGCATAAAATTTTAAACTATTATGATAAAACGATAATTTCCCCTTCACGACCAATGATTTCTTTTGCTTTAATAGTTAACTTTTCGATTGCTTTAACTTGCTCTTGTCCACCTTCCTTAAGGAAAGCTTTCAAATCACTACTTTCATAATCCATCGGAATAATAATCTTAGGTTCTAGTGATACTGCTAGTTTATATGCATCTGAAGTTGAAAGTAATTCTTTATTTCCAACTGGAACAAATAATATATCTGGTGAATCAATCTGACCACGAACCTCAGCGTTAAATTTACCTTGATTAACACAACCCAAAAAACAAAGAGAAATATTTTCAATTGTTAATGAGTAGATAGTGTTGATATATTTTTTACCAGATATTTCTGTTTCAGTCATAATACCTTTTATAAAAATATCTTTTATTTCATAATCTCCAGGACCTTTTATTTCGAAAGGAACAGTTTCTCCATGAGACACCATATCAAAACCATTATAATCAGGATGATTTGTAGTAGATAATGCAATAACAGAACCAAAGCGTGAAGCCATAGCGGACGATTTAGAATCTTTACTAATAGGGTTAAAAGCTACAACCAAGTCTCCTTGTTGAACTTTAAAGAATTGTTTACCAAGATATGTAATAATCATTGGTATATTATATCAAATAAAAATAAAAATAGAAAGAAAAAATTAACTAAAAATACAATAATTCCACAATAACACCCCTAAAACCCCAAAATCCTCAGATAGAGGCAAGGCCTCTATCTGGGAGACTTTCAATAATTACATTTAAATCCTCATCTTCTAATAAAGATTTCTTCCCTCTTTCCTCTCTAATTATTGAAACTATTTCATCACAATGCTTTTTAAATTTATTTACACCTCCAAAAATTTCTAATATATTTTTAGCTTCTTTTTCAGAAATAATATTAAATTTATTATTTTCATATTCGTAATCTCCTGAAAAGACTAAATCATTTTTATTTTCTGGAATACTATGAATTAAATGATTTTTATTTACATAGCCTATTAACTTATTAAAATAATCTTCTCCAATAATTACTTGTGATTTAAATTTACCCTGAAATAAAGAACCTGATCGAGTATTTTTTATATTAAAATAATAAGAATAACCACCTTGCAATTTATGCATAAACTTTGAAATACCATTATCTGAAACTTGTCTTAAAATAAAATGAAAATGATTTGGATTAAAACAATATCCTATAATTTCTACTAGTGGTTCTTTTGATTTTACTCCAGATAGAGGCAAGGCCTCTATCTGTAAAGTTTGTTTAGTTTTACGAAGATTTGCGAGACTATTAACACCATTCATTTGATTAAACTCTTTAACACTTTCAATAAAACGATAAGTATCATTTTTATCCAAAAAAATATCACGCTTATCTACACCACGGTTATAAACATGATACATTTCCCCATTTACAAAAGGTTGTCTTCGTATACTCATATTTTTTATTATACTAAAAATTAAATCCGCTAGATAGAGGCAAGGCCTCTATCTGAGAATTAATTAAGACAATTCAAATAAGACCTATAAGATTGCGTAAATAGGATATTTATAGTATAGTTGTATCTATTATAAGCTCGGTTTGAAGGTTAACCCTTTTTGCATTTATTTAGATAAAAACAAAAAGATCTTCAGCTGCGGCCGCATTAAGCGGTTTTTTTAATTTATATATGAAAAAAGAAGAAGAAAAAGACGTTGTTTCAACAATTGCAGAACATGCAAAAGTTGAACTTTCAAGTGTTGGTAAAATGCTTGATAAAGCAGAACTTCCACCACAAGTAGATAGTCTTGTAGAAGGTCCTGTTATATTAATCCAAAAGTCATCTGTATATATTGACCTTTCTCCATTCGGAACAGGTATCATTTACGGAAGAGAATTTATTAATGCTAAAGATATCATCAAGAAAATAAACATTGGTGATGTTGTTAAAGCTAAGGTTGTTTCAACAGATAACGAAGAAGGTTATATTGAAATCTCTTTGAAAGAAGCTAAACAAGCTCTTATTTGGAGTGAAGCTGATAAAGCTATCAAATCAAAAGCAACTCTTGAACTTACAGTTAAAGAAGCAAACAAAGGTGGTCTTATACTTGAATGGCAAGGTATCGCAGGATTCCTTCCAGCATCACAGCTTAAGAGTGAACACTATCCTCGCGTTGAAGATTCAGATAAAGATAAAATTCTTAAGGCTCTTAAAATGCTCGTTGGTAAGCGTATCAATGTAGTTATGATTTCAGCTCTTCCAAAAGAAGGAAAACTTATTTTCTCTGAAAAAGATAATAACCCAGAAGAGCGTCAAGAAATAATCGGTAAATATACAGTTGGCAATGAAGTAGACTGTACAGTTGCTGGTATCGTTGACTTCGGAGTATTCCTAAAGATAGAAGAAGGATTAGAAGGTCTAGTTCACATATCTGAAATCGATTGGGGTCTAGTAGAAGATCCTCGTTCAATGTTCAAAGTTGGAGATAATGTTAAGGCAAAAATTATTGAAATCAAAGATGGTAAAATATCTCTTTCAATCAAAGCCTTAAAAGAAAATCCTTGGAATGAATTTGAAAGTACACTAAAGAAAGGAGATATAGTTTCAGGTGTTGTTATTAAATTCAACAAACACGGAGCTCTAGTTTCTATCAAACAAGGTGTTGCTGGATTAGTTCATAACTCAAGTTTCGGTTCAGAAGAAAAGCTTAAAAAGACTCTTGAACTAGGTAAAACTTATGACTTCCAAGTTACATTATTTGAACCAAAAGACCAAAGAATGACACTTGTATTTCTAGAAAAAGGAGAAGCTAAAGCAGAATAAAAGTAATCACCAATTACTAATTAAAAAAACCTCTATCGATAAATCGATAGAGGTTTTTGATTATAAAAAAGAATTTAATCTTCACTAATTCCTCTAAATTCGTCAGGTAAAGACCCTCCATCCTCTGGGTCTACCTCATCGAAAATTTCATAATCTTCGTCATCTTCGTACATAATGTTCAGTTTTAATTATCCTTAGTTAGAGAATAATATAATTATATAATTTGTCAACTTAAAATTAATTATATAATGTCATCGCTTTATCTTTACCTTCGGATGCAATCATAGATATAATCTCTTCTACTTTTTTTGATAACTTTTTTAATTCTTTTAATTCATCTTCTTTTAGTGGACCAAGGAGAAATTTCAAAACTGCAGCTTCCCCGCTTGGCTTTCTTATTTTACCAGTTGGAGTATGAGGAGAAACTCCGATACGAATACGAATAAATTCACGAGATTTAACTTTTTTAATAATAGATTCTAGTCCATTGTGCCCACCTGAACTACGATTAAAAGAAATCTTTAAACTTCCAATAGGAATATCCATATCATCATAAACAACAATTAAATTCTTTAATTTTTTAGAAGAATCAATAAGAGGAGCAACAGCAAGACCTGAATTATTCATAAAAGTATTTGGTAAAAGAAATTCTACTTTCTCATCATTAAGAATCTCTCCTTTTGAACGAAGTGATTTTAATTTCATATCATCACGCCATAAAGAAAAATCATTTGCCTTTGCAATATTTTCAAGAATTATTCTTCCACAATTGTGGCGAGTTTTTTCATATTCTTTTCCTGGATTTCCTAACCCAACAATTAACATCATGATTTTTATTGTAACATAAATATTTAAATAAAAATATTTTCATATATCAAATACACAAAAAGTATTACAGCACACAAAAAGATATTCCGTCAATAGTGCTTGTATGTTAAAATATGGCCTATATGGAAAATAATATTAATTCATCTAGTGGTAACAAAGTTCCTAGAGAATCTAAAATCAAGGAGCATCTTAAAAATTTATGGGATTTAGTTAAATTTGCAGCACTAGCTCTTGCAATTGTTATCCCTGTTCGAATGTTTATAGCTCAACCATTTGTTGTCAGTGGTGAATCAATGGTTCCAACATTTCAAAATGGACAATACTTAATAGTTGATGAAATATCTTATATTTTAAATGGTGCACATCGTGGAGATGTTGTCATATTTAAATACCCTGGAGACCCAACAAGATTTTTTATTAAACGCGTAATAGGAATGCCAAATGAAAAAATAGTAATCAGTAATGGAAAAGTAAAAATAATCAATAAAGAAAATCCTGATGGTTTTATACTAGAAGAACCTTATATAAATGAAAAAGATTTTGAAGGAACAACTTACGAAACAGGTGCTGATCAATATTTTGTAATGGGAGATAACAGAAATAGAAGTTCTGATTCTCGTTCTTGGGGATTAGTTCCAAAGAAGTTATTAGTAGGGCGTGCATATCTAAGACTCCTACCAGTCAAAGATATATCTTATTTACCAGGTTCATATAAAGAAGCTAAATAATATATGAGTACAGAAAAAAAGAAGATGAAGGAGCTTACTAGTGTAAAAGGTATGCGTGATATTATTGATACTCAATATTATCAATTCCAAGGTTTTTTTGAAAAAGCACAAGAGATTGCTGTTTATTATGGATTCAAACCTATAGACACTCCTATCGTAGAATACGAGGATGTTTTCACAAGTTCTATTGGGATCGGAACAGATATCATAGACAAGGAAATGTATACACTTAAAACAAAAGGTGGTGATCATTTAGCATTACGCCCAGAACATACAGCAGGATTAATGAGAAGTTATATTGAACACGGAATGCAAACTCTCCCCCAGCCTGTTTTATTTTATAACTATGGACCTATATTTAGACATGACAATCCACAAAAAGGACGCTATCGTCAATTTTGGCAATTCGATATGGATGCAATCGGAAGTGAAAAAAGTATATTAGATGCTCTTGTTATAAAAACAGCATGGACAATACTTACAGAAGCTGGAGCCACAAATCTTTCTATAGATATAAACTCAATCGGAGACAAGGAATGCCGTGCTTCTTATATAAAAGAATTAGTTTCTTATTATAAAAAACATATAAATCTACTACCCGCAATAGACAAAGAAAGACTAAAGGTAAACCCTCTTAGAATTCTTGATTCCAAAGAAGAAAGAACTATTGAACTAAATCAAAATGCACCAGAGACATTGTCACACCTATGCCCTGCTTGTAAAAAACACTTCAAAGAAGTATTAGAATATTTAGAAGAAATGGAAATACCTTATACTATAAACAAGTGTCTTGTTCGTGGATTATCTTATTATACAAGAACTGTTTTTGAAATAATGATAGTAAATGAAGAAGATGGTAAGAAGATTACAATCGCTTCAGGTGGACGCTATGACTACCTAGGACGACAATTAGGAAGTAAGAAGGATATTCCTGCAGTTGGCTCTAGTATTGGAGTAGACAGAGTAGTAGAAGCTCCTTGGTTTGCAAAACTAAGTCCTAGAATAATCAAAAAACCAAAAATATATTTCATCCAACTTGGATTTGATGCAAAACTAAAATCCATAAATGTAATAGAAATTCTAAGAAAAGGTAAAGTGCCAATAGCTCAATCAATCTCAAAAGATAATCTTGGTGCACAACTAGCTGTAGCTGAAAAATTAGAAATGCGTTATGCAATAATCTTTGGACAAAAAGAAGCATTAGAAAATTCAGTAATCTTTCGTGATATGAGCAATCGTTCACAAGAGACTGTTAAACTTCCAGACTTACTGGATTACATAAAAAATTTGTAAAATTAATTTTAGTATAAAAAAATATTATGATTGAAATTGTTCAAAGTGAAAATCCAGTTTTACGAAAAATAGCTGTTAATGTTCCCATTGCAGATATAGTAAAACCTAAAATACAAAAAATAATTAAAGATATGGCAGAAGCACTTCACTCTCAGGATGATGGTGTGGCGATTGCAGCACCTCAGATAGGAGTATCTCTAAGAATTTTTGTGGTATCAGGAAGAGTCTTTGATGAAGATTTTGCAGATGAAAGAAATCCTAATATTAATTCATTAAAAGCAAAGTCAAAGGATTTAGTTTTTATAAATCCAATACTAAGTAAAATATCTAAAGATAAAAAACTTATGTCCGAAGGATGCCTATCTGTCCGTCCTATTTATGGTAAAGTACGCCGTGCAACAAAAGCTACGGTTGAAGCCTACAACGAACAAGGAAAGAAATTCACTAAACAAGGTAGTGGATTATTGGCTCATATTTTCCAACATGAGAATGACCACCTAGACGGAGTTTTATTTATAGACAAAGCAAAAGATCTTCGTGAAGTGTCACAGGAAGAAGCTTTTAACTAATATGGAAAATTATAATTTCGCATTTTGGGGAACACCAGAAGTATCAAGTAAAACACTCGATATCTTATTTAATGGTGGATATATACCTAAAATAATAATCACCTCTCCAGAATCAAGATCTGGTCGTGGTATGCATATAAACAAAACACCCGTTGAAATATGGGCAATCGAACACAATATCCAGTGTTTAAAACCAGAAAAAATAGATAACGATTTTATTAAAGAATTCAATGATTTTAATATTGATCTTTCTATTGTTGTTGCTTATGGAAAAATCTTACCAGAAAATATTATTCAATCACCCAAACTAGGAACTATAAATATTCATTATTCACTCCTACCAAAATACAGAGGTGCTTCACCACTCGAAGGAGCTCTTTTAAACGGAGATACTACTACAGGTATAAGCATCCAACAGATGGTATTTAAATTAGACAGCGGCCCAATAATAAAAGAAATAGAAGTTCCTATTGATATAGATGCAACAAAAGAAGAACTACGCGCTAGTTTAATAAAATTAGGAGGAGAAGCTCTTTGTAGTGTCATACCCGATATTTACAGTAAAAATATAAATCCAAAATATCAAGAAGAAGAAAAAGCTACTTTCTGTAAAAAAATAAAAAAAGAGGACGGCCTGATTAATCCAAGTATCAACCAAAAAGAAAACTATAATAAATACAGAGCTTTTTATGGATGGCCAGGTGTATATTTCTTTACACAAAAAGATAACAAAGACATACGAATCAAAATAGTAAAAGCCAAATACGAAAATGACTCATTCATTATAGAAAGAGTCATTCCCGAAGGTAAAAAAGAAATAAGTTACCAAGATTTTTTAAAGTCTAATATTTTGAAGTAAAAGGGTTTCTCTTTGATATTCCCTTTAGCATCTTTTTAACACTCATTGAACCTCTCTTAAAGAGAGTATTTTTTCTTTTCTTAAAATTCATAATCCTGCGAACAATTTCATCTTTTGAATCATCAATTGCTTTATATAAATCACTCTTTTCAGACGAAGTGAAGAAACTCTCCCCTTCTATTTTTACATCAAATTCAGCCTTAAAATAATCACCTTGCTTGTGATGTTTAGTTGTTTTACCAACTTCAACATAGATACTTATATCTTGATCAGCACCAACAAACTTTTGAATAGATTCTATTTTCTTATTAACATAATCAGTAATAGCTGGAGTTAGGTCGATACCCGTTGCTTTTATATTTGTTGTCATATTTAAAATGCTAAATTATTATTAATACTTATATTATATCAAATATAAACTAAATATTCACTGATAGTATTTTACTGGAACTCTGATGTCCATTTATTATTCTTACAGCACTCCTTGAAACATTAAAATTCAAAGCAATAATTTCACAGATACGATTATTAGCTAGGTTTCTTTCAGCTGGTTCTTTAACTGATATCATAAAATGATTATCAGATTTTTTATCTATCTTTTCTTTTCTAGCACCTGCTACAACTCGGACTTTAATAAACATAATTAATTATATAAATCTTGTTAATAACATTCCTAGTATTCCAACAACAATAAGATAAATAAGACAAGGAACAATAACCCCTTTTATAATTTCTATTTCAGAATTTTTAACTTTAGCTACTGCCTCAGCAGAAAGTATGTCTGCAAGAGCAATCATATTTCCAGCAGAAGCTCCAACAACACCAAGAGATAATATTAACCCAACGTTAAAACTAAGAGTATTCGCAGACATATTAAAGAAGTTACCAAACATAATATTTGAAACAGTAGCACTTCCAGTAATAAAGGTTCCAAAAGCACCTATAAATGGGGCAAAAAACGGCAACAGAGAGGTTTCAAAGCCTTTTGCGATAAGTAGTATAGCTGCTGGTATTCCAGACATATTTTGCCCAGAATTTATCATTATTTGAACTATCGTAGACATAAAGACAATAATCAAAAAAGGGTTCATAGTTTCCCTAAGAGCAGTCGATGCAGAATTAAATAAAATCTTAAAATTACTTTTCCAAATTAAGAGAACAGACAAACCAGCAAGAACAAAAGAAAAACCTGGATTAAATAAATTAAAAGTATAATTAAAACCTGGATTAATAGGAATACCAACTCCACCTAATAATATCTTTCCTAGAATTAAAAATATTATCAAAAAGATATAAGGAAGAAATGATTTAAAAATTGACATAGAAAATTCAATCTTTTTTTCTTCACCTAGTCTGAGAGTTTCTTTTGGTGTAAAAATATGAAATCTTGTGGTTATCATAACTAATACCAATCCAACAATAGATCCTAAAATAGAAGGAAATTCTTGTCCTAAAAATACAGCAAAGACAGATGGTATAACGAAAGCAAAACCAGCCCAAATAGAAAATGGTAATGCATCTAAAAACTCTTTCTTTGGATTTAATCTATCACGGGTTATTATCCATAACATAAAAACCGGAATAATAAATCCTACACAATTTAATAATGAAGATATAAGAGGAACGCCTACAATATTTAATCCAGCAAACCCTACTTTAATAGGAGTTCCAGCTGCTCCAAATAAAACAGCAGTACTATTACCAAGAAGTCCTACTACTAAAGCTTTTATAGGAGTTAAACCGATACCGATAAGTAGAGGGACAGCTATTACCCCAGCTGTACCAAAACCAGCGGTACCTTCTAAGAAATTCTCAAAAAACCAAGCTATTATAATTATTTGAATTCTATAATCTCTAGAAAATCCTTCTAAGTGATATGATAGATTTTTAATAATCTTTAATTCTTGAAGTATCTCAAGAAAAAATATAGCACCAAAAACAATAAAAAATATATCAAGAGCAACTAAAAATCCCTTACCATAAGATATATACAAAAATGACGGAAATATTTTCCAATAAAATAAAGCTAGGACTGTATAAAAAGCCAATAGAAAAATAGAAGCTTTCAGTAGTGATGTTTTTTTTATAAATAAAAGAAATAAAAATACTAAGAAAGGAAGAGCTGATATTATTACAGGAAGATTGGTCATTTTATTTATTTAAAAGATTCTTTTTTATTTCATCCAAATCTTCTTTTATTTCTGTTAAAACTAATTCTTCATTTTTGATTTCTTCTTCTGTTTTTTCATCAACTCTCTTCTCGTGATTAATACCAGATAAAATAATCTTATCTCCAATAAAAAGAGAAACAAAAAGACCAGTCATTCCAGCAATAATAAGTCCTATAACCAGAGATAACCATCCTGGCATAAGCATATTATCTGCGATCTCCCAGATCCCCCTCCAAATCAAAACAACACTGATACTACCGATAAAAGCATATACAAGCGGTCTGTGGCTCAGCCTACCTCTAATTCTATCTTCTAATTTATCAAAAAATACAAAAATTCTCTTGAATATATTCATATAAAGATTATATCATATATGTTTTTTATTTTTAAAATGTAATTTTATGGAGCCTTAGGAAATACACGATAGAAGAAATATTTTGAAGCTTCGGCTATTACAAGATAACAACATACAATACCAGCTATTAACAACAATAATGAAAATGGTAATGGATTAAATGAAAGAATTGGACCAAGGAAAGTATACGGAATTATCCAAGCAATACTTACAATAGTAAGAGTAGATAGTGCTACATAAATACCAGGTTTACTCTTGAAGAACGGCACCCTCTTAGTTCTAATAATAAATATAACCAATATCTGTGTAGCTATAGACTCTATAAACCATCCGGTTTGAAAATGTGAAGCATCTAAGTTAAATACTCGATAAAGGACAAAAAATGTCACAAAATCAAACACAGAACTAATAAGTCCAAATACAATAATATATTTGAAAAATTCTTTCATATCCCATACTAATGGTTTTTTAACCGACTCAAAATCAGTTGAATCGGTTGGTATCATTGTCTGAGAAAGATCATATAAAAAATTATTAAATATTATTTGAGATGAAAGCATTGGGAAAAATGGCAATATAAATGAAGCTCCCATCATAGAAAACATATTTCCAAAATTTGAACTAAATCCCATTTTTATATATTTAAGAGTATTTTGAAAAGTATTACGCCCTTCTATAACACCATCTTTAAGAACATGAAGATTTTTATTCAACAATATAATATCTGCAGTTTCTTTTGCTACATCAACTCCATTGTTAACAGAAATACCAACATCAGCTATTTTTAGAACAGGAGCATCATTTATACCGTCACCCATATAACCGACAGTGTGACCTTTCTTTTGTAACAATGAGACTATTCTCTCCTTTTGTTTAGGAGAAACACGAGCAAAAAGATTTATTGAGTCAATTTTAAGAGAAAGTTCTTCGTCGGAAATATTATCAAGTTCAAGTCCTGTGATCATCCCCTTTATTTTAATATTTAAGTCTCTACAAATTCGTTCTGTAAGTATTTCACTGTCTCCTGTTATTATCTTTACCTCAACAGACAAGTCTTCTAATTCTGAAATAGCAGAACTTGCACTTACCTTTGGAGGATCAAGAAAAGCAGCAAAACCAATAAATGTCATACTTTCTTCTTCTTGGTTTTTGTATTTTACTCTTTCTTCTATTGCTAGTTTTTTAATAGCAATAGCTATAACTCTAAATCCATCTGCACTCAATTTATCATATTCTTCTTTTGCAGTTTTACTACTTTCATTATTAAATTCAAATACACCACTATCAGTTTCTAAAGAAGATGAAACCGCAAAAATACTTTCAGGTGCACCCTTTGTAATTAAATACCTAGAACCTTCGTGCTCTACAACAATAGAATCCCTTCTTCTTTCAAAATCAAAAGGTATTTCATCTATTTTTTTATAAGAAGATACATCCATCTTCCCATGAACTTGTATTGCTTCATCAAGAGGATTTTTGCGTGATGTATGATAAACGCTGTTTAGATATGCATACAGAAGTACATTTTTTGAATCAACACCGTTCATGTTTATACATTTTATTAATTCAATTTTATCTTCAGTTAGAGTTCCTGTTTTATCTGTACACAATATATCCATACTTCCAAAATTCTGTACTGATGCAAGATTTTTCAAGATAACATCTTTCTTTGCCATACGAAGAGAACCATGAGAAAGTGTGACGGTCATAATAACAGGAAGAAGCTCTGGGGTTAAACCTACAGCAATAGCAGCAGCAAAAAGAAAAGAATTTAAAACGCCTCTACCATAATAAGCATTTACTAAAAATACTATAACAACCATTATGATAGTAAGACGAACAATAAAAATACTAAAATCCTTAAGTCCATGTTCAAAACTTGTTTCCTTCTTTTCAGAAGATAAACTTTCTGCTATTTTACCAAACTCTGCATTTAATCCTATTTGAACAACTTGAACAATAGCATAACCAGTAACAACAGAAGTTCCCATAAAAACTGCAGTATTGTCAGTAAGTAGTAGTGGTTCTCCTGATAATGATTCTTTTTCTTTTATTGGAGTCTTTTCTACAGGAAAAGACTCTCCTGTTAAAGTTGCTTGATTAATAAATAAATCATCTGCTGATATAACAACACAGTCAGCTGGTATGACATCACCAGCAGAAAGTTCAATAATATCACCAGAAACCAATTGATTAAATGGAATTTCTTTTATTTCTCCATCTCTATGGACAGTTGCAGTTGATGTCACTCTAGCTATTAATTTTTCAGAAACTTTTTCTGATTTATAACTATTAAAAAAATCTAAAACAACAGAGACTAAAACCATAACAATCAAAATTATTGCATTTGTCTGTTGTCCAAAAAAGAAAGATATAGTAGCAGCTCCAACAAGAAGAAATAAAAGTGGATTATTAAATTTCTTCAAAAACATAACAAATGGTTTCAGTGTCTTTCTATGATATATATTATTTCCACCAAAATCTTTTAAACACTTTGAAACTTCCGCAGAAGTTAATCCATTTTTTACATCCGTGAGCTTTGTATTAAACATCTTTTTATTATAACACTTTTTAGGTATTGATATTTGTAAATAAAAACACCCGACAGTTGTCGAGTGTTTTTAAAAACTATTTAGCTTTTCTCTTTATAACAGATTTCTTCTTATCAACTTTATTCTCAAGCATAACTCTCTTTGCTGCAAGTCTTTTTTTTGTCTTATGAGAATGTATTGATTTTGGTTTTGGACTAAGTGTTGTTCCTCTTTTTGCCATATAAATATCTATTGATTACTAATATGAACATATTATACCTTATAATTAACAAAAAATCCAATTAAAAATAGCCGCATCATAAGATACGGCTATTAGATTACAGTTTAATTAACAGATTACAATTTAGAAAAAGATTTATCTGCAATATTATTTTGCTTTGCTCTATTTGAAACCTTTTCACCCTTAACATCAAAAGATATAAATCTACTGTCTATGCTAGACAATATAAGTAAATCTGCTTTTGGTAATGATCGAAGATTTAAAAGAAGGTCTTTTCTTTCTTTTTCAACAGCTTGCCAAAAAAGAACAAGATTGAACTTTTTCAAAAAGGGAATAATTTTATCTAAAGTAAAATCACTTTTCGATACGATCATTTCCCACAAATGTAAGTCGCAAGCATTGATAGCTGCGCTAATTTGCCAACTCAGTGGCTTTGAATTTTTTTCAAAAATAGAATACAAATCTAACAAAGTGTATTCAACACCTTTAAACAAAAATTTTTCTTTATCCATAAAAAATAATTTAATGTTGTGCTTTTTTAAAAATAATACGCAGCAACTGGTTGTTTTAAAATAACTTGTTCAACAATTTTTAACTTTTTTTCTTCAACTGGTAATTCCACCAAGTGGCAATCACCGAAAAATGGCTCTTTTGCATCTTCTGCTTTTTCAACTGTGTTTTTTTCTTGTTTTCTCATCATACTTTTTGTTTTTAAAAATTAATAAATATAGAATATTTCCAAACACCCTTTAAAATAAGAGGGATTGGAAAAGTCCTATATTTACCTGATGAAAAATGTGTCAAAGAACTAATATCTCTTATAGATTAACATTATAATACGGTTTTGTCAATAAAAACAGCCAGACGAGAGTATCGTTGGCTGTAATTAATTATTGTTACATTTTATTAAATTCATGTATTTTAGTATTGCATCAGCAATAACAGATGCATAATCTTCCCTTACTTTATTATTTACGATGCGAGACAAATCCTTTTTACTTTTAAGATTACCTAGCTCTAAAATAACTTTTTCTGAGGTTTTATTTGCATGACCTAAAACATAAAAATGTTTAATGTAATTAGTTTTATCTCCCGTATTTAATACAGGGACATTACTATTGCTCAATAATTTTTCATTTTCTAATTCAATTTTGAGGTATTTATGAAAAGTATCATTATCCCCTTTTATAATTCTAGCTCCAAAATATGAAGGTCTAGAAATATCAAAATGTATAGAAATAAAAATTATTCGACAATCAGAGTATTGTTTTTTCTTTAAATTAGCAAAAGAAGTTCTTTTGGTTAATTTAGGTATACCGTTTCCAACAGATGTTTTATCAAGATTAAATAATGTTTTAGGATACAATTTAATAGTATCATCATTATTTATACTTATATCATCATCCTTGGTTGTTTTAAAAACAGTAATACCTTTTTCTAATAAAATCTTTTCTAACCGAAGCGACACATCATAAGCATATGTACTTTCAATTATTGGAATTTTATTGAGATAAACAATAGCTCCAGGATCCCGATTTCCGTGACCAGGATCAATAATCACTACTATTTTAGTTTGATTATCTTTTTGAGAAAAGACAATAAGACTAAATAAAATAGAGATTATTAAGAGAACAAATTTTCTCATAATGTATTTATTTTTAAGAGAATAAAAGAACTATGTATAAGCTTATAAAACCATATTTAAAATATCTAGTCAATGCAAGAGTTATAATAAAAACCGATAACTATAATAGCTATCGGTTTTAAGTACATTAATCAGTAATGATTAATATTTATTCTCCATTTTTTCAAGCAAAATTCTACCTTTTGAAGAAGATTTAAGCTCTGAAATTTTAACAAATACCGGAAAGGTTTCTGGATATTTACCAAACATTTTTCCATTACAATCATAAGCAACAACACCAGCTCTTTTTGTACCATATTCAATAGAATCAAAATGAGCAGAATCTACATTTGAAAAGAATACTTCGCCTTTTAGTTTTTCTGGATGATTTTTCCAAAAATTTATTTGTTTATCTTTTTTACCAGAAACAAGTAAGTAAATAAAGATAAAAAATATTGAAATAGATGCAAAAACCCATAATTTAGATTTAAAAGATTCATCTAAATAATGTATAAAATAGAAAATTAAAAGGAAACTAATAACGGAAAAAATCCAGATCATTAGTCGAACAAAAAAATGAATTTTTTTCATAACTGTATGTTTTTAAAGGATGTATATTTAATCCAATAATAACATTTTAAATAACATTTGTCAATACAACAAAAAAGAGTCATTTTAATAATTAAATTAAAATGACTCGTACTTTTTTAAATGTTTATTACCCTAAACTTATTACTCGAAACTTGATTTTAAATCTACCAAGATTTCGATGCTCCATATCAATATCCTTATAAAAGAAATCAATATAAAACCGATCTTCTTTACAAAATTTTTTAGCCATCTTGTCATCAACACGAAAAATATTTTTTCCGTAAGGTGTAACAACATTTATGTCCTTATCATTAACTTGAACATAAATAGGAGCTCCTCCTTTCTTAAACCTTTTAAGCTTTTTAACAATAGATGAACCAAGTGAGATAGACCCTGATCTAATTCTTTCCTCAGAAAAACATCCAAGACCACGACCATCTCCAACTTTAGAAAAATTTTGTCCGTAATGTGAAGCTGATGCAGTTTGCCAACTAGACAAATTGTGACCATTAGCTACTAAAAAAGTTCCACACACCAGAGCAAAAGTAATACAAATTTTCTTTAACATTTTTACTTATTTTAAATTCAAAAAACTATAATTCGTATACATAATAACATTTTTTACAGACAATGTCAAATGTCTTAATATATAAGAAAAAGCTGACATAATATGCCAGCTTTTTAAGAATTACCTATTAATATCTATTAGATATTATAGAATCTCTTCAATGAGTCTGAATTTCCGAAATGTATGGGATATATAACAAAAATCAAAAAGAAAATTGTAATACATACAGTTCCCAACCACCATAAAACATTAAAATGAATACCTGAACCAGACCAAAACAATAGACCGATAAAAGCTATAAAAAGATGATAGTACCCTGTTTGATACTGAATCTCAAAACGGCTAACTTCACTAAGTTCTCTGCTATTGATATATTTACCTACGTCCCAGGCTGGAAAATTAATTCCACCAAACCAAGACAGTAAAAAACCAAGACCAGACCAAAAAAGCAAAACATCGACTTTATATGGGCCTAATAATAAATCATATTCACCAACATATCCCAACATAATTAAGATTTTGTTAATAAATAAATAAAAGAAAAGGATAACCAAAGAGTATCCAAAGATAGATTCTAACTTTTTCATTTTGTTTAATTTTAAAGGGTTTAACAATTCTATTTGAGTTAAGATTATTACTTATATAAATAATTGTCAATAACCACAAAAAAAGCTCATATTATGATTAATATGAGCTTTTTTTAGAAACTAAATAGATTCACTTTCTCTCATAACTCTAAATCTTCTCATTGTATCGAGAGCTATATTTGTTTTTGTGTATTCGTATAAATCAATATTTTTATGCATTTCTTCATTTGTATGAATTTCATTCTTCATATTTCTAATGAGACTTTCAATCTTTTCATATTGCTTCTTTGCAAATTGGAATTTTGGATTCTCTTTATTAACTTCATAATAATCCAAAACTGTTTGAAGTTGTTCTTCTATCTGAAGTAAGATTACATATTTCAGTGGATGATTATCAAGTAGCTCATTATTGTTATTTAAATAAGCATTAGCTAATTCTTCAACATCTTTCTTTGAAGCACCAATTATAAACTTAGGAACTAGTAAACTTCCTTTTTGTTTAGTATCAGGGTCTTCAAAATATTTTATTGTTCTTACTTCACCCTCTTTAACGCTATCCCATTCTTTTTGAAGTTTTTTCTTTATATTCTCTTCTTTATTTGTAACAGTAAAATCAAAAGCAACTCCTAGATATCCACCAGTCTTGTGCTTCATAACAGCATCAACTCCAACTTTCAAATCATCATAATCTGATGTCATAATCGCTTCACAATCTTTAAACCATTTCTTATTTAATCTATCTACAACCATAGCTTGTAATATTTCAGATAATTGAAAACCCCCTTCTACTCTATCTAGATTATCTCTAGTATCAATAATATTTGTTTTTTCTATATCAATTCTTTTTTGTTTAACATATTCTTTATCTTTATTAACAGATTCTTCAGAATAGTTATTTTCATATTTTGTTCCAGGCATTGCACCAACAAAAGAACCAATATCTGGTCTATTTTGGTATACATTTTCAAGCTTACGAGCCAAGAGTAACTGCTTGTCCAAGCTATCTAAAATACCCTCTTCTTTTTTAAATTCAAATTTTTCCATATATAAAATTATATCATATAGGATACATTAAAAAAGGACTTCTGTATAAACAGAAGTCCTTTTAATATAGAGTTTAAAAAATAAATAAATTAAAGTAATTTACCAGCTATTTCAGCAAGAAGAGATCTTTCCCCTTTTACTAAAGTTAGATGTGAATAGAAATCTTGACCTTTCATCTTATCCATAAGATAAGATAAACCATTAGATCTTTCATCAAGATAAGGATTATCGATTTGGGTTATATCCCCAATAAAAACCATTTTTGTTCCTTCTCCGGCCCTGGTAACAATAGTTTTAAC
>Ga0302292_1000730_pt1 | contig 22580 bp, 10 predicted proteins | sample III_Fen_N2_1_FD_194553 | JGI IMG/M metagenome (GOLD analysis project Ga0302292, IMG submission 194553) | Peat permafrost microbial communities from Stordalen Mire near Abisko, Sweden - III_Fen_N2_1 | ecosystem: Environmental > Terrestrial > Soil > Wetlands > Permafrost | place: Sweden: Abisko...
GGAGTTATTTACCAATAAAGTTTTATCTATTCTAAAATTAAATATTGAAGGAGAAACGGGAGCAAGGCAGGAATATCACTCTCCAAAATCGTAACAACATTTGTTGCTTGTAAGAAAAAATGAAAAGAAAACGTATTAATAGGAGATTACTATTCTTGTGCTTTATAACACTTTTACTGTTGTTTTGTTGTATTATGACCATTCTTAAAATAAAACCAACAATTTTCAATACTATCCATTTAATGATAAACCGAATTATGCAATTTCCCTTTATACCATGAAAACGACCCTTTATACCGCAAATACATCCTCTTATGGACATGAACTAAAATTGTATCAATAATGATTTTATTTTTACAAACTTTATCATTTGATAAATACATGTTTATGATAGTTGTATACCAACAAAACAATTACAAAAAATATGGGCAAAGACTCAGTGCATTGTGGCTGTTTAAATCGTTTTTGATAATTATTTAATATAAAAAGATAGTTGGTGTTGTAAAAACATATATATTTACTTATTACATGTTGTTGGTAATTACTATCGCTAAATACCCAGCAGACACAGAATGTTTGAAAATATATTATAATAATATTATTAAAATGAAATCAATATTTAAACACTTTTTACTTGTCTTTTCACTTTTAAGTGTACAGTTTTCAATTGCACAAACACCAACAGTTGAAAATATTACTCCTATTGGTTGGAGTGGAAATTTTAAGTTTATAAATTTTCTTGATGGAGGTAAATTATTTGCAGCAGCAGACAACGGATATTTGTATTTGAGTCTTGATACTTGAAAGACTTTTACACTAGCAAAAGCTCCAATAACAGACATTAAGGATATAAAATTTTATCCTGATGGTAAGCGTGGTTTTATTCTTTCAAATCAAAAACTTTACAAAACGGTTGATGCTGGGGTAACTTGGCAAAGTATTACGATGACAGGTATTGCTCAAATGAATTTATATCAACTCTATATAAAAAGTGAAGACACCTTATTAGCAGCAGCAGGAGATCAGACAATAGGTTCAAAAATACTATTAAGTGCTGATGGAGGTAAAACATGGAAGAAGGTTGCAGATAATTTATATTGTAATGCTTCAAATGTATATGCATTTGCCTATTCTTTTTTCTTCGATAGTCCGAAACACGGTTATATTTTAGGTCAAGGCTATTATGCAACAACAACTGATGGCGGAAATACATGGATAAAAACAAGTCGGTCAACCGCCGAAAATATCTGTTCCGCAATAACAAATTCTATTGGTACAATTATTTTTTCAGATGGAGGTTATATTTTTAGCTCAACAGACGGAGACCTCGCAAACGCAAATCAAGTGGCTACACTCTCACCTTTTGCTTTTAATACATCACAATTTATAAGATATGGCAAAACGCTATTTATTGTAGATGATTATGGAGAACTTTTATCTTCTATAGATGACGGAAATACATGGATAACAAAAACCTTTTCTTATGTAAACAGTGGCTATACTAAAAGTTTTAATGCAATTGCATTTCTCGATAGTACCACTAATATATTTTGTGGAAGCGAACTTACAATGTATAAAACTACTGATGCTGGTGCAACATGGAATGAAATAGTGTACGGAGCTGGCGAAGGTTTAAACACTATTTATTGCAAAAATAATCTTGACTGCTATATAGGTGGTAATTACGGTCGTTTATTTCATACAACCGATGGTGGAACAAATTGGACATGGAATGATTTTAATACAAAAGGTAAAATTCATCAAATTACGTTTCCTACGAATGATACTGGTTATGTAAGTTCAAGTGGCTATGTTAGTGTGCTAACTGGATTGATATTTAGAACAATAGACGGTGGAATCAACTGGCAAAGCACTGTTACCCAATTGGATGGAACATATTTACAATTTCCATCCAAAGATATTGGTTATATTGGATATTCAAGTGATTCAAATCCTGCAATTGAAAAATCAATAGATGCCGGACAAACGTGGAATGAAATAACTGATCCCAATAATGGATTTGGTTCGGGTGGTGCTTGTTTTTCAACAACAGCTAATGGTTTAGTGGAAGGGAAAAGGAATAAATTATTATATACTACAGACGGGGGAATTACATGGATTACTAAATATTTGCCTAATTCGAACTCTTTAGCACTTGAAATTCTTTCACTAAAGAATAATTGGGTTATATTTTCTATAAGAGATTCTCTTATAACACCCACATCTATACGTTATGTAGAAATGTTCGTTCTTGACAATAATTTAAATATTAAAATGACAAAACAAATAATAGGCGATAGAGGTGGTTTAGTGAAAATCAATGACTCTGCGGTATGTTTTCAAAGTGGAGACTCCATCTATTACTCAAAAAATTATGGAAATACATGGACATCACAAAAAACTTGGGGAGATTTTTATAGTCTATGTTTCCCAACTTCACAAATTGCTTATTCTGTAGGTTTAAATATTATTTATAAAGCCTTTTTCGCATCAAATCTTGTTATTAATAACGTATCGGTTACCAATAAAACAGTAACAATGCAGTTAACTACAAGTGATGTATCTGCAATAAATGCCTCAATATATTTATTAAATAACAAAGGTGATACCGTTTATACGATTACAAAATCAATACAAAATGGTATTTCTTTTTCAATAACATTACCAGAAACCATTGCTGACGGAACATATACTGTACTTATTGTCCCAACAGACACATTACTATACAATAAAACACAAAGCCAAGCTTTTACAATAACAACAACAAATACAGCAATTGTTGAAAATACTATTCCATTACTAATTAAGGTAATAGGGAATAGAATAGAATGTAATTGTATCAATTATGAAATATACAATACGCTTGGACAACGAATGCAAAATAACTCAGACTTAGTTACAGGTATTTATATAGTTAGATGTAATGACATAACAAAGGAAGTAATAATTAAACCTTAAAAATAAACAATGGTTAATTGAGTGGCGACCCCACTCCATTAACCGTAACATTTAAATATAAAATGAAATCTATAGTAAAACATATCTTCCTCGCATTCGCTCTTTGTAGTGTACAATTTTCAATTGCTCAAACTCCAACATGGAAAAATATTACCCCTGCGGGTTGGAGCGGAACGTTTCAAGCTGTTGATTACTTTGTCGGGAATGGTTTGATAGCCATAGGCAACAACGGTTATTTCTATAAAAGCACAGACACAGGGCGAACATGGACTCCCTATCCTCAACCAATAGCAGACATAACATCCATAAGCTTGTATCCCGACCATAAACGTGGATATATTTGGGGTGGCTCGCATCTGTATCAAACCACCGATGCAGCTGTTAGCTGGCAGGAAGTAAGTTATACTGGCATTACAGCCTCATATTTAGGGCTGTCTATTGATTATATATATATTAAAACCGAAGATACCCTTTTAGCTGGTGTAAATGATAAAATTAATGGAGCTAAGATATATTTGAGCCCCGATAAAGGAAAAACATGGACACTTGTAGGAGCAAATTTGGAAGGAGATAGTCCTCTAGGGTCAGCCGTTAATGATTTTTATTTTGTGAATTCTTCTCACGGCTATGCACTTGGAAATGGATTTTATGCCGAAACAATAAACGGCGGACACTCGTGGACTTTAAGTGTTATCGATTTTAATATAGGTTTTGTAAGTACATTAGAGATTCCAAATCATCCTACCATTATTTCTATAGCCTTACCAAAATCTGATTCACTTCCACCTTTAAATAATTCACTATTTTTCAAAGGAGGTATACATAAAATAGTACAAGCTGGTTCAATGTTATATGGTGTTTACGCTCATAATTTCTTTTCTTCAGCCGATACTGGTAAAACATGGACGATAAAATCTATAGATGCAAATAAAAACTTTAATAGCATAGCCTTTCTCGACCAACAAACAGGAATTATAGTAGGCGAAGAACTCACAACTTACAGAACAACTAACGGTGGTACTACATGGACAAAATACGTTTATGGTGGAGCAGAAGGTTTAAATAATATATATTGTAAAACAAAAGATGAATGTTATATAACAGGAAATGCTGGTAGATTGTTTCACACAACAAATGGAGGAACTACTTGGAATTATCGTGACTTGCAAGAAGGGAAATTAGTAGAAGTCCTGTTTCCGACTAAAGATACCGGTTTTGTAAGTGCCGGTAATTATATCTTCCGTACAATAGATGCTGGACTAAATTGGACTAAATTTAAACAGGGAACTGGTGGTGGTTTTATCTTTTTCCCAACCAAAGATACAGGATTTATTGGCTATCCAAGTGGTTCGCCCGATATTGCTAAAACAACCGATGCCGGTCAAAAATGGAATAATTGGCTTGCAGATATGACATTTGCTACAAATAAAACGAGTGCTACAGATGGTGTTTGTTTCCGCTCAACAACTGAAGGACTTGTTAGTGGTGATAATGGAACATTATTACATACTTCTAATGGAGGATTATCATGGGAGCTTAAAGCTATGTCTAATAATTCTTCAGCTGTTAGTATACTTTCAGTAGGGGCTAGTGATTGGGTCGTTTTGTCAATGTTCGATTCAACAATAAATTCCGTTCAACAAACATTCATAAAGATGTTCAAATGCGACAAAGATATTAACTGTAAACAAACCAAATTCTTTGAAGGTGCAGGCGGAGTCCTTAAAAAAATTAATGATTCTACATCCTGTTTCAGTAATGGTGATTCCATTTATTATTCAAAAGATAATGGAAACACTTGGAAATCTGAAAAATATTGGGCTGGGACATATGACCTTTGCTTTTCTACCACACAAATCGCATATTCAATTGGTGAAAATAGTATATATAAAGCTTGGTTTGCCTCAAATCTTGCAATCACAAATATTAAGGAAAACGACAAAACGCTTTCAATGACTTTATCAACAACTGATGGGGCAATATCAATAAATGCAACAATATATCTCCTAAATAGTATAAATGATACCGTTTATTCCATAAGTAAGGTAATAAATACCAACTTCCCGTTCTCTATTACCTTACCAGAAATTCTTCCAAATGGAACATATTCTATAGAAATAGTTCCTGATGATACATTACTGTATAATAAAACACAAAGCCAAGCTTTTACAATAACAACAACAAATACAGCAATTGTTGAAAATACTATTCCATTACTAATTAAGGTAATAGGGAATAGAATAGAATGTAATTGTATCAATTATGAAATATATAATACGCTTGGGCAACGAATGCAAAACAACACGGAATTGCCCACAGGCATCTATATAGTAAAATGTAATAATATAATACAGAAAGTAATAATTAGACCTTAAATTTTAACCAAGGTAAAAGGGAGCAAGGGTGCAACCTCACTCCCCAAACCATAACACTTAAACAATAAAATGAAATCTATAGTAAAACATATCTTCCTCGCATTCGCTCTTTGTAGTGTACAATTTTCAATTGCTCAAACTCCAACATGGAAAAACATAACCCCCGCAGGTTGGAGCGGAACATTCACAAGTGTCGATTATTTCGATGGTAACGGATTGATTGCAATTGCCAACAACGGGTACTTTTACCAAAGTCTTGATACCGGGCTTACATGGACTCCATATCCACAACCTGTTTCAACCATAACGTCCATAAGTTTGTATCCCGACCATAAACGTGCATATATTTGTGATGGCTCGCACCTGTATCAAACCACCGATGCAGCTGTTAGCTGGCAGGAAATAAAATATACTGGCATTACAGCCTCATATTTAGGACTGTCTATTGACTATATATATATTAAAAACGAAGATACCCTTTTAGCTGGTGTAAATGATAGAATTAACGGGGCAAAGATATATTTGAGCCCCGATAAAGGAAAAACATGGACACTTGTAGGAGAAAATTTGGAAGGAGATAGTCCTCTAGGGTCAGCCATTAATGATTTTTATTTTGTGAATCCTTCTCAAGGTTATGCTTTAGGGAATGGATTTTATGCAGAAACAGTAAACGGTGGACATTCGTGGACTTTAAGTGTTATAGATTTTAATATTGCTTTTGTAAGTATATTAGAGATTCCTAAACATCCTACCATTATTTCGATAGCCATACCACAATCGGATCAACTTCCTCCATTCGATAGTACTGTATTCTTCAAAGGAGGTATACAAAAAATAGTGCAAGCAGGTTCAATGTTATATGGTGTATACGGTCATAATTTCTTTTCTTCGGCCGATAGTGGAAAAACTTGGACGATAAAATCTATCGATGCAAATAAAAACTTTAAAAGCATAGCCTTTGTCGACCAGCAAACAGGAATAATAGTAGGCGAAGAACTTACAACCTACAGAACAAATGACGGTGGTACTACATGGACAAAATACGTTTACGGAGGAGCTGAAGGCTTTAATAAGATTTATTGTAAAACAAAAGATGAATGTTACATAACAGGTAATGCAGGTAGATTGTTTCACACAACTAATGGAGGAACTTCTTGGGATTTTCGTGATTTATATAATGGTGCTTTACAAAATGTTATTTTCCCTACAAATGATACCGGTTACATAAGTGCTAGCGGTTCTATTTTCAGAACCATTGATGCAGGTACTAATTGGATAAGATTCAAACAAACTACTGGAGGTGCTTTTATCTATTTCCCTACAAAAGATACAGGTTTTATTGGCTATGCCGGTGGTTCATCTCCTGATATTGCCAAATCAACCGATGCAGGTAAAACATGGAATACTTGGCTTGCCGATATGACATTCGTTACCTATAAAACAGGAGGCGGTGGTGCATGTTTCCGTTCGACAAAAGAAGGTTTAGTTGGTGGTGATAATTCATTATTATATACCAATGATGGTGGAAATTCTTGGCAAAATAAAGCAGTTGGTATTACAGGAAATGAAATATCCGCAACAAACGATAAAGGTTGGGTAATATTATCTATCTATGATTCTACGGTTAATTCATTACAGCAAGGATTTGTTCGAATGTTTAAATGTGATAAAGATATTAATTGTAAAGAAACGATAACAACTGCAAATGGGGGTGGATTAAAAAAAGTAAACGACTCAACTCTCTGTTTCCAAAGTGGTGATTCCATTTATTTTTCAAAAGATTACGGTAATACATGGAAATCTCAATTATACTGGAATGGTTATCAGGATTTATGTTTTTCTACCACAAAAATCGCATATTCAATTGGTATAGGTTCTATATATAAAGCTTGGTTTGCCTCAAATCTTGCAATCACAAATATTAAGGAAAATAATAAAACGGTTTCAATAACTTTATCTTTTACAGATGGAGTTTCATCAATAAATACAACAATGTACCTGTTAAATAATGTTGGTGATACTGTCTATTCTGTAAACAAGGTAATAGAAAACGGTTTGTTGTTTTCTATTACCTTACCCAATACAATTGCTGATGGAACGTATTCTATAGTAATTATGCCAAATGATACTTTACTTTATAATAAAGCACAAAGTCAACCTTTTTCTATAATTACTACGAGTGTTGATATTATTGATAAGGATAAAAAACCTGTTATTACTGTTGTTGGAGATATAATTGGTTGTAATTGTCAAACACCTTTTGAAATCTATAACATAGTTGGTCAACGAATGCAAAATAACACAGAATTGCCAATTGGCATCTATATAGTAAAATGTAATAATATAATACAGAAAGTAATAATTAGACCTTAAATTTTTAAACCAAGGTAAAAGGGAGCAAGGCGGCAACCTCACTCCCCTAAACCGTAATACTAAAATTAACCTATCATGAAAAGAACAAGTAAAGCAAGATCACGGTTCTTGCGGTGTATTACGCTATTAATAGCATTAAGTTTCAGTATCGGGCAGTTATATGCCCAATTATCCGTATCGACGGTAGTGCCAACGGGTGACAACGAAGCACTGAATGTTGGAGTAGGTACGGCAAATTTTAGTACAACTATAACGAATACAAGCAACAATCTAATTCACATTAGTTCGTTGCTTGTTATCCAACCTATAGGTGTATCTTTAGTTTCAGCAACAACAAGTATCGGAACGGCAACAGTCAATGGCAACAGTATAGATTTGAACACCGATTTACCTGCAGGACAAACACTCACGGTGAACTATCTTAAAAAAGCTTCTTGTGAAATCGTTCCTGATGTAACCTCAAATTTTACTGTTCACATCAGTGATAATATTGTTATTTCAAGTACAACTGGCACATACTCGGCAACTACCAATTCGTATCCCATTGTTTTTCCGGGATTAAAGGTTGGAACACCTGTTTCACCTAAAAACAACAAACCAGTTGAATGGCAAGTGCCCTTTTCCGATACCATTCCGGTTGCGAATGCTTCGAGTGCCGGAAAAGTCGGTTCTCTGGTTTTCACTATGCGATGGGCAACCCCGGCAGCAATACAAATAATGAGTATGTCTGTTTTAGGGTCGAATGGTACGGCAATCAGTGTCAGTCCTGTTCTGCAAGGCGATTCGGCAAGCATCAGTCTCGATTCCACCTTGCTCGTTGCAATGGGCTTTACCTCCGGAATACTCAATCCAGGCGATGCTTTCAAGGTAATCTTAACCGCAAAACCACTTATCTATTTTGCAGACCTTAAAACCATTTTTTCGGTCGATTATCATGCTAATGGTGCTACATGTAAACGATTGGTTAATGCCACAGGAATAGAATATTACAATCAGCTCTATCCTGCACCCAATATGGTATTTACGAAAAACACAACGCAATTGGGCAATTGGTGCGGTACAAAAGATTTTAAAGCAGATTACACTGTTTCGAATTTAACTGCTACCGGCAACTCAAATTTGTTGTTCGATTCGTACATAACATTCGCTACGAATTGTACAAATCTCATCGTTAAGATAAATGGAACCACGATTCAAAGTATCGGCGACCGATATTATATTCCTACCGGTAAAAACCTGGATGGTAATGCAACGATTTCAGATATAGGGATAAACGACACCTATACTATTTCGGTAACTGCCACACCACCCGATTTGAATGGCTCGGCTTTTTCTCAAACATTTTTATGGGCAACTGTCAATGCAACACGTTTAGATAATGCAAATATAGACTCAACTATTTATGCTATAGATTACAGCAGTAACCCAAAATCGTTCGTTACCGGACCGGCAACGCTTGATGACAAAAAGAAACCAACCGGAGTCTTTACCTTTACCTATAGTGCTGTTGTGTGGCAAGGGAAAGGTGATATGCAATCGGGAATCCTTGACTACGATTTATATGTTCAAGCACCCGGTCAGGCATTAGTTCCGGCAACTCATAATTGGGATGGAACGGTTGCTGGGAGCGATTCACTATCGGTTACTGCCTGTACAGGTGTTCCCTTGACCTTTGCCTTGGTGGCACAAACAGCTCAGTGTCCCGACAAGCTTAGTATTATTACGTCAGCAACACCAACAACAGTACAACGTTGTCATGCTCCTTCTTCGGGCTGTTATGGGTTAAGTGTTGATACAGCATATTTTACAACACCAAAACAGATAAATACTTGCGGAACGGCAACAATTTTTGCCAAAGGAGAATTTGATTATATCTGTAACAGCAGTTGTCCGAAATGGAAAACTATGGTAGTAAATGTAACAGATGTTACCAATACCTTACATTTTACGGTAGCAAATCCTCAATTGACGATAAAGGGCGTTGCCGCTTCTTTGCTGGGAACATACAATTATATGTCAGGAGGAAAGGCACAAGGAGTTTCGTACGAATTTGCTTTTAAGCCGGAATGCGGCATACCCGATTCATCTTTTAGTGCAGCTCTTGAATTTAATGGCGTAATAAATATTCCTCCCGACCATAGTTTTCCCGACAGAACGGATGCAAATATTCAGGTAAAATATATTGCAATAGACAATGCAAATGGTGTTCACGATGATTCATGGAGTTGGGGCGATATGTTAACGGTGTTTGACCCTGAAATCAAGTTTGATCCATTTATATCTGATAATGTATGCGATGCCTTGTCGCTTGATGTCTCAGTAAGCGAGGCAGCTCCGGGAACAAGTAACGGTGCTTTACTCAAAAGTATTGCATACCCCGCGATACCCGATTTTTATTATGGTGACTTAGGTGCATCGGCAGTAAATAGAAGCGAAACGAAAACGATGAACGATGTTTTATTATCGAACAGCCGGAAAAACTATAGTCAATATTATTCCCCCGAATGTGCTTCCGATGGAGCTGCCATTAAGCCTGATATGGTAGTTCAATACACCGATTTTTATAATACAAGCTGTCAAGTTGATGTGAACAAAGCCGTGAATGTACGGAACAATGTATCGAAAACCATGCCTAACATTGTGTTCCATCAAACCGAGAAACAACAAAGTCTGGCAACCACCACAACCTGGCACCTGCAAATTGAAAATAACGGAAGCGATGTTGCAAGCAATGTAATGGTAAAAATAGCACCCGATAAAGCTAATGCCATTAGAATACGCATTTTGCAATTAGCTCTCGATGGCAGCACATTAGCACCAAGTCAATACACAAGAGTTAACGACACTACCTTGTTCGTAAATGTTGGTTCTCTCTCTGTCAGCCAACAAAAAGACTTAGCAGTGACAGCACGATATAGCAGCTGCACCAATTCAGGCATCAGCACACTGAATGTACAGGGAGCATGCAGCTGTGAAGCAATTGATACAGGCAATTTCCATTATTTTGCCTGCCCGGATATTAACACCCAATTGCAATTGGAAAACATGGCTGCGGTTCTCAATGCCGTAGAACAATATCCCAGCTTGGCAACGCTTTGTAGCGATTCTGTTTTAGTAAACATAAATAATACCGGACGTGCAGATTTAGATAGTTTGGGCTTTTGGTTCGAATCTTTACCTCCAAACACAACCTTATCAGGCAATAAATTGAATTGGAGTTTTAACAATACGGTTGGAACACTTGTAAATCTCTCTACAAAACCTCCAGTTAATTTATTTCAAGAAAATAAAATTATATCAGAAAATGTATTAAGCAATAATAATCCGGGAGCAGCTCTCCATGGAACCGACCCGACCATACAACTAGGTTTTAATGTAGAAATGCATTGTAATGGTAAATCTGAAATACCTTTAGATACAATTACATTTCATACCCGTGGCTTCACCAATTGCGGCGATGAACAAAAGAAAGATTTTAATTATTTACCTAACCTCAAAGGCTTTGAACATCTTAAAGATTTAGAAGTTACAGCAACGGGAGGTACATTCACAACCTATAAAGGCAACAGCCAACTGACCGTGCAAGTAAAAAATACATCTGCCGTAATGGTCGATAGTGCATACATCACCGTAGACCTGCCTACGGGAGTTAAATTTGTATCGTATACCGCAGCATCGGGTACAAATGTTCACAGTGTGGACACGGCTACCATTGGAGCTAATGGTATTCAAAAAGTGCAGTTTGAACTTACGAAAGGTCAACACATGCAACCGGGCGAAACCGTTAGCATAACGATGTCAGTGGTAGATAAGGAAAATTGTCCTCCCGATTCATCAGTAGCCGATATAATGGGAACACTGAAACGAAAAATGACTGATTGTGATAATGGAACGTGTTTGGTTGAAGCCAGCACAAAAGCAGATACACTTCATCTGAAACGGCCACCGCTACCATTTGACCCTAAAATTACGGGACCAACAGAATTTTGCATAAACAAACAAACCCAAGGAAACTACTCCGTTAGTGGCGATAATATAAAATCGGTTACTTGGAGCGTTACACCGCAAGCACAAAACATTATAGCTCCCATACCCGGATTAACAGCAACGATAAGATATAGTAAATCGGGGCAATATCTTATTACTGCTCAAGTAACGTCAATATGTCCCGATAAGCAAAAATCGTTATCAATATCAACACAAGTCGATACTGTTCCTGTTGTTAAAATAACGCCGGTCGATACCATTCAATATTCCGATTGGAAAAGCCGGGGCGTTACATTACTTTCGGCTACACCATCGGGAGGTGTTTGGCGATTAGTATCTGCTCCCAGTGACAAAAAATGTGGTAGCTATACCTATAGTTACACGGTGACCAATAACTGTGGCAGCGACTCAGCAAAAATAACCTTTGAGGTTAATCATTGCTGTGGAATATCATATAATATAGTGTCATCTCCAGATGAAATGCCCAATTTCTATGATATTGAGATGTTAAGAGAATATATTGCTGTTGCTTCAGGTAAAGCTAAGGACGAAGCGATATTGTATCAAAATTCAGATGGAACATATACGATTCAATCAATAGATGACTGGTGTGGATGGTTAATTAATTACCGTCCATGTTTCCCAGGATCAGCCGATTATAACGGTGATGGTAAAATAGATGAAAAGGATGTCCAAATATTAATTGATTTTGTAGCACATGAATAAGCAAAGCAATGGTAGAAAGTATAATATATAAGAATATGGAAAATAATAATAACAATAGAATTGGATACAATCCTTTTATGAAAAGGATAGTTATACTAATGATGCTTATTGTAGCAATGTTACAAACAGCGTTAGGACAAGTTCAAATAACAACAATCCCCTCTAGTGGTGCAAATATATTACAGGTTGGAACAGCAAAACAGACCTTTACTGTAATAATTAAAAATCTAAGCACGAGTGTAGTAACTTTGAACAGCGTGACGGTTACACCTTTCCCAGGTGTTGTTATTCAAGGTAACCGCAGTGTTGACAATAAAGGGACAACTATTAATCTGTCGAATAATGTCTTCACCTTTCCCATCAATCCGGTGTCTACATTAGCTGCCGATGATAGTTTGACATTTACCTATGATGCGATAGCCGAATGTGCTGCAACAGGACAAACAAATAAAGTACAAGATGATATAGCACTATCGTACACTCAAAATGGACAAAATAATACGATAAAAGTAAAATCAGATTCGTATGCTATTTTATATCCACAACTGACTGTTGCAACAAAGAATCTTGAAGTAACAAGTGGAAATTCTTATGACTTGATAACTGAGGTTAGTAATGCCACCGGAGCAGGAAATGCTGACGAAATGCAGTTAACCGTTACCTTCCCTGCTGGAACAGCGGTTGTGGCAACTGCACCGGTATTGGTTTCGGGTTCGACGTCGGTATCGGGAATGTCATTACCTTCAGTAATTAATGGCAATAGTGTAACATATACGCTTAATAAAGGTGTTATAGAAAGTATGGGATTTACTCCGGGGAGTACATTTTATATTAAACAGCCGATTAAAGTAAACAGCTATTTTGATTCACAGCAAATACAGTATTCCGTTTCTCAAACCATAAACGGAACGGTATGTAATGCTGTAACTTCAACAGGAACATACTCACTCACGCAAGGTGTTGCAGACCCTAATATAGCAATTACTCTGTACAACATAATCAAACAAGTAAAAATTTGTGATACAACCGGGATTGTTCGTATAAAAATTAAAAACCGTTCAACGCATAATGTTTCTGGTACTGCAATAATATCAGCATTAAGCTTTTCACTTCAAAATGTTAAAATTGATGATTTTCGTACAACTTCGAACAATTCTATTCCATTTACCACGACCTCTCTTCAAGAAAATAGTATAAGTACATTAAATCCAAGTCATGGCGTTGATTATGATGGAAATGGTGGCTTTGGTGATTATAATAACGATGGCGTTTTTCTTGATTTGAAAGCTGGAGATTCTACGTTTTTAGACATTACATTTCATTTGACAACTGCTGTACTATACAGTAAATATTCCAATATTAATATTATGAACAATACGACATATAATGGAATAGACAATAGTAGCTATATAGTCGATAATTATGTTGGTTACGACCAAGTCCAAAATCGTACATATACATTAACAGGATCGTCTGATATTGATATGGGAACAAGTAATGTATTTGGAATTACAGGACGTTTAGAGCCGAATACAACATTTTTTGCCTCAAACCGTCAATACTATTTACGGGCAATTGTTCAACCCGGATTTACTATAAATAATCAAGGAACTGAACTGTTAATCCCAATTACTCCAATGGATTATTCCGCATCGGTAACGGTTCAATCAACAACAGCTTCAACCTGTGGTTACTATCCTATAATCTGGCAATTAATTTTTAAAGAAGATGGATGTAGTTCTAATAATTACTCAATAGTTAGTACAGAGCAAAAGGTGTTTTTTAATCATACCCAAAACGGATGTACTTCTATTCCAAATGCTGTATTATCATTGGATATTTCAAGAATAAATACTGGATATAAAGGAATAACGACGAGTCCAATTTTTGAATCTGATTTGAAAAATTACGAACAATACACCGAAGCAAATTGTCCTAATAGCATGCTCTTTGTGGCAAATGATACAATGAGAGTAAAATTAAAAGTAATAGTTCCTGCAAGCGGTACATGTGCATACCAATCTATTACGGCAAGTCTTACCGAAAATTCATCTACTGATTATGTAGTTCCATTTTCGGCAACGTTAACGGTACAAGGGAATACATTTACTACAACCAATTTTAGTGTTTCTTATTTAAATGGGAAAGCTATACGGAATGCAATTTTCTCATTTCCATCGGGATTAAATATACTAAATACTGATACTGTAAGTATTATGATATTATCCAAATTACCAAATTCAACAATAGAAAACACCGGAATTGAATTACGTGGAGGTATTACAACTATTGATTGTAATAATAAATCACAAGGTTCAGATACTCGTGGAAATACATATAAAACAACCGCTCAATATCTTACCTATGTAGAACATTCTACTACAGTTTGTAATGGTCAAGTTGAAGATTTTACTTTATCAGCAGCACCAACAGTTTTTGTCGATGAATTCCGACCCGAATATGGCATAAAAGAAATGACAATTACTAAATATTTGGGATTACAGTATAGTTCGTTTACTGTAACCTGTAATTCAATTCTAGTTCCCAATAATAAGTATACCGTTACATCCGACAATAATTTTATACATATTATTTTTACTGAAAATTTGATTCTGCCAGGATATGAAACGAATCAGAAAATTGAAGTATTTTGTCAAAATGGAAGTCTTTGTTCTGTTTTAGGGCAGTCAAATAGCGTTACAACCAATGGTAAAGTATATTATTCTCAACGTGGAGTTTCAAAAATTTGTAATGCAAGTATCAATAACCCAAATGTACTTACAGCATATGTTCCTTTTTATTCATTTACTCCTTCAAATATAGTAAGTAACGATGGGAAAACAATTACTTGGAGTTTACGAGTAACAAATACTGGAAATTTACCTGCACCTTATACTATAATGGAATGGGCTATTGCAGGAGGAAAATCATCATTAGAACTACAAAAAGTATCGATAAACAACAATGATGTATCAATATCTTCTGTTGGTGGTAAATCTTACTTTATGTTGTCTACTAATCAAACCGTATTACAACCAAATAAGTCTTATGATTTGCTTTTAACAGCAAAATATAATGGTTGTGCATTTAATGACAGTATTTTATCGACACTTAGAACTGCTTTTAATTGCAATTATTTTAATTACAGTGATTTCAATACTTACGTTTGTGATACATTTACTCAAAAATTAAAAGCATCTACGTATGATTTTTCTCTTGTTCCATCTATACCTCAAAGTCCAAGTTCATTCTATAATTTCTGTGATTCTATACCATATTCAGTAGACGTATTTTTAGGAAATACTGATTCATCAAATGTTTCGTATTGGATGAATCCTCTACCTAGTAATATTATAATTAAGGGAAATAAAATTAACTATGAATTTGATGGAAAAACAGGAACAATAAATACTACAAATGTATTTACACCAAATAACCAAATCATCTCGAAAGAAATATTGGGTAACTACTTCAGTTCAGTACCCGACTGGAATCAGAAATCGGTTAAATTATCTTTTAACCTTTCGATTGAATGTTCAAATCAATTGATTACCGATATAACAAAAGTACTTTCGGAAAATGTACTTCGTACTAATATCTGCGGAGCAGAAAAGAAAGAATCCTTTGATTTTACTCCAAAGATTCATGGATTTGAAAATCTTCAAAAAATTTCAATTGCTGCTGTGGCTAATGGATTTGATGCAACACAACAAGGTGAAGTAACGGTAACAACATCAAATATTCACACATCATTGGTTGATAGTGTTAATGTTACAGCAATTTTACCGAAAGGTGTAACATATAAATCCTCAACTAATGTTTCCGAATTTGAAAAAATAACTTCATCAACAGATGTAAATGGAATAACAAAAGTTATTTGGGCATTTGAACGTGGTAAATATGTACAAGGTCTATCAAGTGTTGAATTTAAAACGCAACTCGAAAATAATTTATCATGCAGTACTGACTCTGCAAAAGTTATATTTATCAGTTCGTTACAACGCAAGGTTCTGGCATGTAATAAAATTGATTCATGTATTGCAACAGCAAGTAGTGATACCGCAATTGTTTACTTAAAACGTAATTCACCGCACTATATCAGTAGTATCATATATCCTGACACCATTTGTAATGGTATATCTGATACTATTAAGGTAAAAACAATAGATGCAAAAACGGTACTAGTCTTTACCTCAAATGCAGGAACGATTAACTCTAAAGGTATTTTCACATTTGATGCGTCGTTCGTTGGTAAAGCTGCAATAACTGTTGATGCAAGTGGGCAGGGATGCCATCAAGACACAACAATATACATAAATGTTATAGCTCCTACAGCCATTACAATAACTGCGGTGCCACAACTCTTAACTTCCGATTCTCCAGTAACATTGTCGGCTATTCCTGCTGGTGGAACGTGGTCGGGAGCTGGTGTTGTTGGCAATACATTCAGTCCTGCTATAGGTATTGGAACACATTACGTTACTTATACCACGAATAAAGCTAATGGTCACTGTCAAGTAAAAGATTCTATTGCAATAATCGTTAATGGTGATTGTACAATTAGACTCACAGTAAAAGACCAGATTGTTTGCTTTCCAGATTCTGTTATTGTACCAATCAACATAAATAACATATTTTCATGTGGTGGTTGTGCTGACGCAATGAATCTAAGCATACTCTATGATGCAACCAAATTAACATACAATAATTATATTTTTACCAACGATATGAATAGTGATATGTATGTTACGTTAGTAGTTCCTGGTAAAATAAATGTTCAATTATATAGAAAAACCCCAAGTTCTAAAAAACCCTTATTTAATGCTGGCATATTATTAAAACTTCATTTTGCTCCTCAATCTCTGGGATCTTCAGATATAAGTTTTGGGTATGCTTCTACAACAGATGGACTAGGCAATAGCCTACCTTTCGCAAATATTGTAGGCAAAATAAAAGTAGTAGCTCCTCCTACGGTTGCTATTACCAAACCATTAGATTCATTATGTATTGGTTCAAATGTAACGTTAACTGCAACAGGAGCATTAACATATCTATGGAATAATGACTCTGTAGCTACAACACAAACGGTTAATCCAACACAAACGACCGATTATTATGTTACTGGAACCGATGTAAATGGATGTAGCGGAACAGCAACAACAGAAATTGCTGTTAATTCCTTGCCTACAATTACAGCTGCTTCAAATCCGTCTAGTATATGTGTTGGAGCAAGTTCAACCATTTCGGCGAACGGTGGTCTATCTTATATTTGGGATAATGGAATTGGAACTTTTGCAAATTCTCTTGTAACGCCGATTGCTTCTACGGCGTACACTGTAACAGGAACAGATGCTAATGGTTGCAAAAACACAGCAACAACAACAGTAACGGTTAATCAGTTGCCGACAGTTGTCGCCACAGTAAGTATACCAACAATCTGTATAGGAAGCCAAACCACGGTAAGTGCAAGTGGAGCAAACGCCTATATATGGAATCTGCAGGCAGGAATCGTGAGTCCGGCAACCACAACAGCCTATACTGTAACAGGAACGGATGCAAACGGATGTACAAATACAGCAAACACAACAGTAACGGTTAATCAGTTACCGACAGTTGTCGCCACAGCAAGTATACCAACAATCTGTACAGGAAGCCAAACCACGGTAAGTGCAAGTGGAGCAAACGCCTATACATGGAATCCACAGGCCGGAATTGTGAGTCCGGCAACCACAACAGCCTATACTGTAACAGGAACGGATGCAAACGGATGTACAAATACAGCAAGCACAACAGTAACGGTTAATCAGTTGCCGACAGTTGTCGCCACAGCAAGTATACCAACAATCTGTGCAGGAAATCAAACCACGGTAAGTGCAAATGGAGCAAACGCCTATATATGGAATCCACAGGCAGGAATCGTGAGTCCGGCAACCACAACCACCTATAGAGTAACAGGCACAACAACCCAAGGATGTTCGAACACAGCAACCATTACCGTAACCGTTGACCCGATTCCTACAATCTCAGCAATTTCCGGGTCAACAACGTCGTCAGCAGGAGTAACCGTAACATATACTGTTACGGCACAAACAGGAGTTGTTTTTAACTGGACGGTAACCGGAGGAACAATAGTTTCGGGTCAAGGAACAAATCAAATATCAGTTCAATTTACGACCTTGCCCGCGTCAATACATGTAACAGCCACAAGCAATGGATGCATATCGTCTGTAGAATCTCTGGCAGTTACACAAACCACCGTTGCAATAACCGGTAATACTGTTATTTGCAAAGATAATAGTACAGATAATTGGAATACAGCAAACTATACAGTAACAACCCCGGCAACAGGAGCAACATATAATTGGTCGGTTGGTGCAGGAGCTACACTTTACAACACAACAGGAAATACCGTTGGGGTACTCTTTTCATCAGGAATCGGGACTGTTACCGTTACTGTTACCGAAACAATTGGAGGACAGATTACAGGAATCGGCTCAATCGTTATCAACAAAAATCTCCGACCATCAACACCTGGCACAATATCAGGAAAACAAGGCTGGGGTGGAGTTTGTTTAACAGAACAAGGCGTTGTATATACAGTAACCGCCGGAACATCTCCTACATATCTTTGGACTGTGGCATCGGGCAATACAATAGTTTCGGGTCAAGGAACAAACAGCATTGTTGTTAATTTTAACGGAGTAGCAGGAATGATTAGCGTTTCCGGACAAAATGGCGAAGGATGTTTAAGTTATACAAGCCCCTCGGTTTATGTCGGACCAAATGGTGTTTGTCCGGTAACAGCATTAAAGAGTTTTGTTGAAGCTTCGAATAACGACGAAACGACTGTAGAAGCAACTAATATTATTCCATCAATTACTGATGTCATTAATACCGTTACTGTTATACCACAACCAGCCAAAAACGAAGTACGGGTTGTCAGTACATCACCAGTAAAAATGGTTACAATGTATGACATGAACGGCAAAGTGGTTATTTCTACCAAAAGTATAACGGTTATAGATATTTCAATACTGCCTTCCGGAACATATCAAATGGTAATTGAAACGGAAGCCGGAATATTCAATAGAACCGTTGTGGTGATGAAATAAAAAGACATTGTTACAAACTTTAGAGGAAAGGCTTACCATAAATATTGTTGGTAAGCCTTTCCTCTATAAAAATAAGATGATATAATACATACAAAGAACTGCGAAATAAAACATATATTTGTTATAAGTATTAATCTAAAATATAAGCTATTATGAATAAATCGGAATTAGTTGCAGCAATTGCAGTAGAATCGGGCTTGACAAAAGTTGATTCACAAAAGGCATTGGAAGGTATTGTAGCTTCAATAACAAAAGCTTTAAAAGGAAATGACAATGTTGGTCTTGTAGGCTTTGGAACATTTAAAACGTCGGTACGTTCAGCCAGAACAGGCAGAAATCCACAAACAGGGAAAGAAATACAAATCGCTGCTAAGAAAGTAGTAGGATTTAAGGCCGGGAAAGAGCTTACCGAATCGGTGAAATAAAGGAATTGTTATATTCTTTTTGAGGGGACATCATTTGGTGTCCCTTTTTATTATCAAACCAGTATACCTAATTACATTTTACAAGGATTAAAAATATTTCAACATCTCGTTGCATGTAATTCTACATTAAGGATTTGTCGTTGGTTTCCGTTCAACCACTCAAACTCATTTTCTTTGGTCAAAATAAAAGGCATTCGTTTTTGAGAATTATGAATTTCGCTCATTAGTTCATTTGCTTCGGTGGTAATGATTGTGTAGGTTTTTAGTAATTCTCCCGTTGATTTGTCCGTCCATTCATTCCACAATCCTGCAAATGCAAAAGCCTCATTATTTGGTAACGTAATCTGATATTTTTGTTTGTTTTTGCCTTTAGGATCAAGCCATTGCCATTCAAAAAAACCGTCAACAAGTATTAAACAACGATTATTGACTGCATCTCTGAATGATGGTTTTTCGGTCAATGTCTCAATTCGTGCATTGAGCGTGCTTTTTCGTATCGTTGTGTCTTTTGCCCAATGAGGAATTAATCCCCAATTGAATAATTGGATAATGTCCGATTCTTTATCGGTAATTACAGGCGTTTTGGGATATTGAAAACCATTATACACCGCAGGAGAAAATTGACTTTCATCTTTAAAAGTAACACCGAACCGATGTTTCAGTTCCTGTGCTGTTTTCGATTGTTGCGAATGGAAACACATACATTAGGCATGAATAGTTATAATGTCATTCAAATTGGTCGTATAGCGTGGTGATAACCTTTCTTGTTTCATCTTCCAAACTTTCTTTATGTCTTGCGATGCTAGTCTTAATTTTTGTTGCCCATACATTGCATTTAGTTTGTCAACTGCTTTCATTAATGGAATATGTTTCGCATTTCTATCGTCAAACAATTTTAATTGACGTTCATTTTCGGGCGTAAAATCCATTACAATAACACCTGCTTTTTTGTAGTGATACCCTTTCCTAAAAATCTGTTCCAATGCTTTTACTGCAAAATCAGCCAATTCAATACTTGAGTTCGTTGAAAAAGGTAATTTCACAATAACATTACGACTATATTGCGGAAGGTCTTGACGATGTCCGTTGGTATGTATAAAAACCATTATCGAATTGCAGCACGAACCTTGTTTTCGGAGCTTTTCGGCACAGGAAACAGCAAAGGTGGTAACACGTTCTTTTATGTCTTTTAATTCGGTATAGTTTCTTTCAAAAGTACGGGTTGTAGCAATGCTTTGTTTTGCTTGTAATTCTTCCATTTTTATGGTTGGAATACCTTGCAAATCTTGTTTCAATCGTAATTCGACAACCGACATTTGTTTCCTCACAAAACTATCGTCAAGCATTGTGAAATCGTAAGCGGTTCTTACACCAATTGCTTGTAATCGTTTGGTGTGTTGTCTGCCGATTCCCCAAACATCTTCAACCTTTAGCCATTTAAGAGCTTTGATACGTTTTTCTTCACTATCAATAATGTACGTGCTTTTCGTTCTTTCCGGATATTTCTTTGCTATTCGGTTTGCTACTTTCGATAGGGCTTTTGTTGGTGCAATTCCAACACTTATAGGAATACCAGTCCATTTGGTAACACGGCGTTGCATTTCTTCTCCATAGTTTTGAAGATTGAAAAGCTCAAATCCTGCTAAGTTCAAAAATGCTTCGTCAATACTGTAAATCTCAATTCCAGGAGTGTATTCACCTAGAATACTCATAACCCTATTACTCATATCGCCATACAAAGCAAAGTTTGCCGAAAATACATGCACATTATGTTTCTTGAAAAGTTCCTCATTCTCAAATGCAGGTGCTCCCATTGGAACACCAACGGCTTTTGCTTCATTACTACGGGCAATAACACAACCATCGTTGTTCGACAGCACAACAATAGGTTTTCCAACCAAATCGGGACGGAACACCCTTTCGCACGAAGCGTAAAAATTATTGCAATCGACAAGTGCAAACATTAGAATGATTTTATAACGTATGTTACAATTCCCCAAATAATGAGTTCATTATCGGATGTGACTTTTATCGGTTGATAGTTTTCATTTGCAGGTACAAGCCAACAAACACCAGCTTCGAGTTTTATTGTTTTTACGGTAAACTCACCATCAATATAGCAAACAGCTATTTTACCATTTATGGGTTCAAGGCTTTTGTCAATCACTAAGAGATCGCCATCATTAATACCAACATCTTTCATTGATTGTCCTTTCACTCGTCCGTAAAATGTAGCAGAAGGATGTTTTATCAGCTGTTTGTTCAGGTCTATACTCAAATCAATAAAATCCATTGCAGGTGATGGAAACCCTGCACTAATTCCTTCAGAAACCAACGGCAATTCAAGTTCGGATTCTGCCGAAGCTGAATAAATATCTAATACTGGAGTACTATGTAATTTGAGTGCCGTCATTGTAATATCATCAAAGAATTTTTTTCAAAGATACAATGACAAGTATTAATTTGGTACTGGGAAATAGTATAATATGATTAAGACTATCCAACCCTAATTTCCAACTTAATTATCACATTCTTAATAGCACTAGCAATAACAGGCGACCCCGTTGTATTATGGATAAACTTTATTCCAAGAAGAAAGCTTTTTGTAAGAGCAATGTTTAGTC
>Ga0302292_1000732_pt1 | contig 22559 bp, 21 predicted proteins | sample III_Fen_N2_1_FD_194553 | JGI IMG/M metagenome (GOLD analysis project Ga0302292, IMG submission 194553) | Peat permafrost microbial communities from Stordalen Mire near Abisko, Sweden - III_Fen_N2_1 | ecosystem: Environmental > Terrestrial > Soil > Wetlands > Permafrost | place: Sweden: Abisko...
AAAATTGTTATTACTGAAGGTGCACTTTACCCTTTGCTTCATCAGCTGGAAGCAGAAGGTGTGGTAACAACAGAAACTGTTAACATTGGTAAACGCATAAGGAAATACTATACACTCACTCAAACCGGAAATGAGCGGGCTAAAGAAAAGCTTTATGAATTTGCCGATTTCATTAACACAATGAATATTCTACTTGATCTCAAACCAAGCGTAAAGTATGTTTAGTTTAAACGAACAGCAAATCGCCTTTATTGAAAACGATATTAGAGTCAGGGGGATAACTTCTCCTGACTTAAATGTCGATCTGTTGGATCATATCTGTTGCATAATTGAAGTTAATCTGGATGAATACAGGAACTTTGAAACAGTATATCAGGAAACTCTTTTGCTTTTTGGCGAAAAAGGATTGAAAGAAATACAAGAAGAAACAAATCGATTACTCACATTTAAACATTATTATATCATGAACTCAACTATGAAAATTAGTGGATACGTATCATCATTGATGATATTATCCGGAGCATTTTTTAAATTTAAACACTGGCCTGGAGATGAAGCTTTAATGCAATTGGGAGTGTTTTTTCTTGCTGTACTTTTTTTACCATTGCTCTTTATTTTAAAATTTAAATCGAGTGCAGAAAATAACAGAAGTATTGTTTTAAGTATGATTGCCGGTGTTGCATCAGGTCTACTTTGTTTTGGTGTATTATTTAAAATCATGCATTGGCCTTATGCACAAATGTTGACTGTTGCTGGCTGTTTACTTCTAATCCTGGGTTATCTACCGATTTATTTTATCAGTATTTATAAAAACACAACCAATAAAATAAATGCAACTGCAACGGTTATTATAATTATAGCTGGAGTGGGATTGTTTGTAGCTCAATCCAACTCTGGAATGTCAAGACCTGTATCAGATAGTTTTTGGAGAGGGTTAACAGAAAGTGATCAGCTTTTATCTTTTATCAAAAAAGAGAATCAAACTTTTTATGAAAAGGTAGATAAGAAAACTGTAGTTGGAGATTCTTCGAAATCAATAAATTCTATTCATCTTTTAAAATCAAAAACTGACGAGTTGGTTGATTATATTGATGAAATGAAAGTAAAGATAATTTCAGCTTCAGAACAAATCTCGGAAGAAGATGCCAGAAAAATAAAATTGGATGACTTGCTCCCATCAGGTGGGGAAGAAATTATTCATTCAATTTTGTTTGACAATACTAATTCAAAGTATAGTGCAGTTGAATTGAAAAATAAAATTGAAAATTATAAGCAATTTGTTAAAGCAAATTCGAATTCAATTGATTTATCTATTTTAAAAACAGGAATGTTGAATAGGTATGATGAACAAGTTTCTTGGGAACAATCCAATTTCGATCAGTTGCCAACAGCATTAGTTGTATTTAATCTTATTCGGATAGAGTTAGCTATAAAGAATACGGAGAGCGCGGTTTTAGGTCAATTAAATTAAAAATCCCGTTCGGAAATACTCCCTATAACAATTAGATCACAAGTTATAGTATAAAACGCACTTCTTTAAAACAAAATCTTTACTATGAAAACATCTCTTTTATTAATTATCATTTTACTATTTAGCCCAGTTGTTTTTTCCCAAACAAATTATTCTCCAGAAACACTTGAGAAAATAAAAGAAGTTGAAAACAATATTACAGGGAGGATTATACTTAATGATGACCAACCAAGTACCATTATCGAGCGCATGGCTAAATACAATTTAAAAGGCATGAGTATCGCGGTTATCCAAGATTATAAGATTGCATGGGCAAAAGGTTATGGCTGGGCCGATGAGGAACAGAAAATACCAGTAACAACCGAAACCTTATTTGAACCGGGATCAATTAGCAAATCATTGAACGCTCTTGGTATTTTAAAACTAGCACAAGAAAAAAAAATAGATCTCAATACTGACATTAATACCTATTTAACTTCTTGGAAATTTCCCTACGATTCGCTTTCAAAAGGAAAAAAAATAACACTAGCTCAGATACTTAGCCATACTGCTGGGTTATCAGTGCATGGTTTCCCTGGTCATGATATCAACGGACCAATTCCAACGGTGTTTGATGTTTTAGACGGAACAAAACCAGCTGTTACACCTGCCGTTCGCAGTATGTTTGAGCCCGGTTTAAAGTTTGAGTATTCAGGTGGTGGCACTACTATTTCGCAGTTACTGCTCATGGATGTTACGAAGCAAGAGTATGCTACCTGGATGTACGATAATGTTTTAAAACCAATAGGTATGGAAAATAGTTCTTTTGCACAGCCACCTGCAAAAGATAAGCAATTGTTGTGTGCCTCGGGTTTCTATGCCGATGGCTCTCCAGTCTCAAACAAATTTCACGTTTACCCAGAGCAGGCAGCAGCAGGTTTGTGGATGACGCCAAGCGATTTATGTAATTATATTATTGACATGCAATTGGCTTATCAAGGCAAACCATCTAAAGTATTGACGCCCGAAATGGTGAACCTGCATTTAACAACTTATAATGACGGACCAACATCACTGGGTTCTTTTATTGAAGACATCAATGGAGCTAAATATTTTGAGCACGGAGCAGCCAATGATGGTTTTTGCGGAGACTTTTATGGCAGTTTAGAAGGCGGCTATGGTGTAGTTGTATTTTTAAATAAGGAAGATCAACAAATTTTACCCGAAGTCATAAATAGTGTTGCCAAAGCATACAATTGGAAGAATTTTTATCGCGAACCCCTAAGAAAAAATACCATCGAGCTTGATGATAAAACACTTAAGTCTTACGAAGGCATTTATTTATATGATGATGGTACATGGGAAGCTATTACTAAAAGAGATGGCGAATATTATTACTATCTGTCTCATACATATCTAAAAATGTATTATAGTGCTCCCAATGTTTTTTTTACTGAATTTTTCTCAGCAGCAAGAGAGTTTTTAAAGGATGAAAAAGGAAACACACTTGGTTATACAATCAATGTAGATGGTAATACAGATCCAAAAGCCACAAAAATTAGAAGTACGGACACGTTAATGGGTTCGGATTATTTCTTTAACGACATTGGTTGGTATTTGTTGGAAAATAAAAAATACGATGAGGCAATGGAGTATTTTAAAAGAGGATTACAGCTGTACCCTAAGAACTTGCTTTTGGAAGGAAATCTTGCACATTGTTATTTATTTAAAAACGAATATGGCAAGGCTATTAAAATTTACAAAAGAAATTTAACGCAAACTATTGATCCTTCTTTTTCGTGGAAGAATATGATACAACAGGATTTTGAATTTTTTAAAACAAACAAGTTCCCGACAGATCAGATGGATAAAGTAATTAGTGAATTAAAAATAGAAAAACCAATTTCAGGCGAATAAAGAAAAAGAAAAAGAATGCCGAAAGAGGAAAATCGGAAATTCGGAAAATCGGAAATTCGGCTTCAGAACAAATTTCGGAAGAAGTGCCAGAAAAATAAAACGGGATGACTTGCGTTTATCAGGAGGGAGGAGGGAAGAAATTATCCATTCGATTTTGTTTTTGATAACACTCGTTCAAAATCTTCAGCTGTTGAACTTCTAAAAAAATCAGAAACTACACATCAATCGATAGCTTCAAGTTGCAGAGTCCGCTTTAAGTCCTCCATTAAAAATTCAGAAGTTTCCCCGCTCGAGGTCACAAAGGAACCCGGTTCACCAAAGATGAACCGGGTTCTTCATTTTAATCTGCGTTGATACCAATGTTTTGGTCAGTACAATTTGGCTCCCCGATAAATTCTGCTATTTTTAACCCAACTTAGTACTTATGCTTGTATTCATAATCATTGGATGTTCTATACTGGTCATAGGACTCACTTTTCTGTACATTTTAAAAGGAAGGACAAAAATCCATGCGATCGATGAGGTGGTCGCTGATAGCTCTATGAACCTCTTCCATATTTTCGGTCACAGTATTTACATGCCCGACGATTCTCCGAGTTTTGAAATTTACCGGCACTACGTTTTCGACTTTTCCAGTTATCAATTCACGGCAGGAAGCCATCAACAGGGAAAAGGGATTGACATTGAAAGTCCGTTTGTTGAGCGAAGTTTGCAGCTACTTTCCGGAAAGATGGGAAGAACATTGAAGTTGGCACCGGACAATCACATACGTTCAGAGATTAAAGTCATTCATCGTGATGTTAATGCTACCGATACCGAGGTTATTGAAAAGATTCCGAGTAACGCGTTTGTTGTAACTAAACTCCGTGAAAACGAAATGGGTTTTTCAAACGTCAGTCTGGAAATCTATCGCAATGGAATAAACATACGGGGTCACGTGTTCAAAGGTTGGGCCGAGCATAAATTCCGGATTTATAAAACCTCTTTCCCAAACCATGTCCTCTTGATGTACTCAAAAGGGAGAGTTAATTACGGAATAGCGCTCGCTGTAATCGATCTCACAAACGGCGACTTTTTGTTTGATCAATACATCACAGAAACCAAGAAGATTCGATGAAAACACTTGATGATTCAAAATGAAAATTACATTCATCTTATTCTCAATCATCACCCTGACAGCAGACAAAGCAGAAGGTGAATACGTATACTGTTCGGGAAAATATGTATACGTTAAACAGTCATTGAGGCTTTGACACCGTCTATTATTCATGTTTTTCAATAGTTTACCAATTGTAATACCCGCTCCAAATCCCCCATCAAAAAAAATGACATTTCCCCGCTTGAGGGCAATGTCATTAAGTTAAGGGATAAACTCTGGCTTAAGTATGTTACGATTGTGGTAAAGTAATTGAACTGTATGCCGAGATTTAATTTGTTTGACGATTCTTTTCTGATTTAGCCACAGATTTCGCAGATTTTCACAGATGAAATCCGCAACTCAATTTGAATACTATACGCTAGCGTATAGTCCAATATCTGTGTTCATCTGAGTCATCTGTGGCAAACTATTACTGCTTTTATTATTCTATTTTGAAATATGGTTGTTTGCGTGATCTAATCATTATTTCGTGCTTAACTTAATGACATTGTGCTTGAGGGGCGATTTCCTATTTATTAGCACATCACATGCTAAAAGGGTTGTGCTCTTTAATAGTAAATTACCGCTTTAGGGCACAAAAGAAAAACACCGCAGAGTTGTGCTTTTTTTGTTTTCTTCATTTTATTCTCCACGATGGACAGTTTCTCATTCTAAATTCATGGATTCTTCAGCTTTCTGTATTGTGCGTACGCTGCGCAAAATAATTTAAACGTAATCTGTTGAAATGCTAGTCATTTGAAGAGGTTTTTATAAACCATAAAACTGGTTATATTCGTAAGTAAGTTAGCGTCAAGACTACATCACCAAATGAAATGAAGTAAAAATGGAGAGCAGCGATATAAAAAGACTTTCTCGGCTTACAGCGATACTAACTATTCTGCAAACAAAGAGAATCGTTACATCATTAACTCTTGCCAAAAAGTTTGATGTAAGTGTTCGGACCATTTATAGAGATATTAAAGCATTGGAACAGGCAGGTGTACCGATAATTGCAGAAGAAAGAAAAGGATATACACTAATGGAAGGATATAGAATTCCGCCAGTGATGTTTACTGAAAATGAAGCAAATGCTTTAATAACAATAGAACAATTGGTTCAAAAAAATAGTGATAGTTCTCTCATAAAAGAATATACAGAAGCAGTCAATAAAATAAAGGCTGTTTTATTATTTTCAACAAAAAACAAGACTGAATTACTTTCCAAAAGAATTGGCGTTAGTCCTGCAATCCCAAACAGAAATACAAGTAATTCACTGGCCTTGATACAAAATGCTTTGACAGACTTTAAGGTTTTGAAAATCACCTATCAATCAGCACAAAATAAGGATAAAACGATACGCAATATAGAACCATTCGCTTTCTACTATAATTTACAAGAGAGTTGGTTGGTTATTGCTTTTTGCCAATTAAGGAATGATTACCGTATGTTTCGATTAGATCGGATTTTAAAAATAGAAGCACTTGAAATTTCGTTTGAACCACACGAACTAACACTAAAAGATTTTTTGGACAGCAAAGAAAAAAACTTTACTATACCTGACATACCGTTGTCATAAAGCCATTCTACTTTCGTGTTATTATTAATTTAAAAACAAAAGAAAGATGGGGAAAGCAAATTTGGTGTCAGTAAGAATTATTACAGCCGACATAAAACGATTGGTTCAGTTTTATGAGGATGCAACAGGGATAACAGCCAAATGGGCAACGGATGACTTTGCTGAGGTTATATCTGAGTCTTTTACCTTGGCAATCGGAAGTACACGAACATTGGCTTTTTTCGGAGATGACGTTGCAGAACCTGGGGCTAACAAAAGTATTATCATAGAGTTTCTGGTTGAGAATGTTGATGATAATTACGAAATGATTAAAGGTTTAACAAGTGAAATTGTTCAGAAACCGACAACCATGCCTTGGGGGAATCGTTCGCTACTCTTTCGTGACCCAGATGGGAATTTGATAAACTTTTTTACTCCCGTAAGTGACGAAGCAAAAAAGAAATTCGCATAAATAATAAGCTAAGCCGCTAACACGCGTTTTGCGATAGTGGGGCAGAGGGAAGCAATTAAATGGCAGTAATTCGAAGAAACTTTTGCGCTAAATTTGATTAGAAATGCGTTGCATATTCCCATCTCAGTAATATGCAACCGTTGCGTCTCCAAGTTCAATTAGAAATTCAAATTTCAAAAGCTTTCGTTTGACGCACGATCACGAGTTTCAAGTTGTAATACTCGTTCTAAATCCTCCATTAAAAAGTTTGATTTTTTCCCGACCTAGATCACAAAGGGAAACAGCAATGTTTCCTTTTTTTTATTGATTTTATTTTGGATTTTATTTTGGATTTTATTTTGGATTTTATTTTGGCTTGGATCAACTACAAATCACGAGGATTTAGTCTCTTTCTTTATAGCAGATCACTCAATTTTGCCATTGTTGCTTTTATGAATCCCTCTTTATCCTTTTTTACTTCTTTCAAAAAAACTGTATGTTGTTCCGACAGGCTGAAATATTTTTCACCCCAAAGATATATTTCCATTAAAATAGGAAGAAGCTCTATCCCTTTTTGTGTGAGTTTGTAAAGCACCTTTGCCTTGCTTTCCGGGTGTTCAGATTTGCTGATAATTCCTGTTTCTTCTAAAGTTTCTAATCTTGAAGCAAGAATATTGGTCGCAATTTTTTCTTCCGATTTCAGGAAATCGCCATAAGTACATTGCTTTGCGTACATCAAGTCTCTTATTATCAATAAAGACCATTTATCTCCCCACAAATCCAGAGAACTGCTCACCGGACAACCTGATCTTTTTTTTATTTTTTTCATAAAATAAATTCACTTGCATTTCGCAAGTAATATTTTTTACATTTGTACTTGCAAAACACAAGCGAATTTACAAAATCGATGTGATTTAAACTAAAATCAAATGACATGAAAACAAATTTTTCATTATCACAGACAAGTTACGCAACAATCAATAACTGGAAGATTGCGTACAGACAATTTGGACAAGGTGCTCCAATACTATTTTACAACCGTTTTCGAGGTATACTTGATACGTGGGATCCTTTATTTTTAGATATTCTGGCAACAAATTACAGCATTGTATTATTTGATTATCCGGAGATTGGCGATTCAGAAGGAGAACTTGCAACAAACCTCGAAGAAGTAGCCAATATTGGGATCCAACTTATGGATGAATTGGGTTTTGAGACCTTTCATGTTGCTGGGTGGTCTTATGGCGGATTGGTTGCTCAGGCAGCATTGTTTACGAACGCAAACAGAGTGAAAAAAGCTGTTCTCATTGGAACAAACCCTCCAGGAAATAATGAAGTTCCTTTTGAAAATAGCTTTTTTGAGCACGCTTTAAAACCGATCAATGATTTAGAAGACGAAACTGTCATTTTCTTTGAACCTAATTCAGCTTCTAGTCGCAAGGCAGCAAAAGAATCTCATGAACGAATTGCAAAACGGTTAGATCGCGATAAAATACCAGCTACTCAGGAATTGTTTCAAAAGTACTTTGGTGGTTCTGCCTATATGAAAAAGGATGAATTGAACTTTAGAGAGCAGTATAAGACGATAGCAAACCCTGTGCTGGTTATTTCTTCAGACCACGATATTAGCTTCGCAGTTGAAAACTGGTTTCCGTTTTTGAGAAATGCTCCAACTATGCAACAGATTATTATCAATGATACAGGGCATGGTTTACAACATCAGTACCCAGAGTTGATTGCGGGATACATCCAATTATTTCTTTCATAAAGAATGTCTTAAAACTTAAAAAAATGATTTTAACAACACAAAAAATTAATGAACATTATTGGAAAGTGATTATCAATAATCCTCCAATCAATCTCTTTGGTCCTGAATTTTCTTTAGAATTAATTGATTTAATGGACGAACTAGAAGCCAACGAAGATCTGAAAGTAGTGGTTTTTGAAAGTGCAAATCCAGATTTTTTTATTGCACACGTAGATATCTTAGGTGCTTCCAATTTTCCAAAAGGAGAAGGAAAAACAGGGATTTCAAAATCTTGGCCTGATATTGCAAAACGTTTGGAACAGGCGCCTTTTGCAAGTATCGCTTCCATTAGAGGAAGAGCAAGAGGTTTGGGAAGTGAATTTATTCAGGCTATGGATATGCGTTTTGCCAGCAAAGAAAAAGCTGTTTTTGCACAAGTTGAAATTGGTATTGGGGCATTTCCTGGCGGAGGTGGAATGGAACGATTACACTTGCTCACCGGTAAGGCAAGAGCATTAGAAATTCTATTAAGTGGCAACGATTACGATGCGGAGACTGCTGCTGCATACGGCTGGATAAATCGCGCAATTGCAGATAGTGACTTAGATGCTTTTGTAGATAATTTAGCCCGTAGAATTGCTTCATTCGATAAAAAAATCATTGCTACCATTAAAGCAATCATTAATGAAAGAGTAGTTAATCCTAAGAACGAACATATCATGGAAACTCAAACACGGTTCTTTACAGCTTTAGCCGAACCCGAAGCAGCAGTAAGATTAAAATCCTTGTTCGAAAAAGGTTTGCAACAGAATGGTGATTTGGAATTGAATCTTGGTAACCGAATTTAAATCAACTCATTAATTTTTTGCACACTTCTCTAGGACTTACGCTGAACTCTTTTCGTTCACTGTGAAAGTGAGTTTTGTGATGGATAAAATTTGAAATAAACGCTCCATATCCTCACGCAATTACCTAGAAATTTAACCGCTTGAGATCACAAAGGGAAACAGCAATGTTTCCTTTTTTTGTTGTTTAATTTTTAGCTTCGATCGCAATCTCCAACTTTTGTAATTGATCCCAGAACAAAGGAAAAAAACAGTTAAATTCGACCATAATTAAGTTCTAGGAGAGTTTAGCGAAAATCTAACTCTTTAAAGAAAGATCAACGTATAATGGAATTAAATGCTTTAATCAAACTTATTAATTGAAATCAACCATGAAAATATCCAACTATTCAATTTTAACCTTTTCTCAGCTGTTCATTACACCAACAACAACACTTAAAAAGATTTTCGCGTTAACGTTATTCGTTACAACTTTCGCAACGACTGCATTTTGCCAAGAGTATCTTGACAACGAGAAAAGATTTATGAAACTAACCGAAATTTCAACCGACAATACCTATGGGTTTGATTTTAAGAATCCAATTAAGGTTGGGACGGAAGAAAAAGCAATTGGTGCATACTTAAATAGCTTAAAGACACTTGACGGAGATAAATTTCATATTGCTGATATGAAGTTCAATTACAAAAACAAAGAGGGGCTTACAATGGTCGTTTTATCATACGAGCAAAAGAAAGACTTAACAACTCTCTATGTTTCAGAAAAGGAATTTGAAGCCCCAAAAGCTCCATTTGGTTTTTCTTTCAAGACGGTAGATGACATTCCTAAAGTGGTTGTTTTTCCTGCTGATAGTATTCTGAAAGTGACTACTTGTTCGCAGACACTGTATTCAGTAGACGACTTTTTGGTAAAAGAAATGTTCGGAGAAATCGCTAAACCGACAACTTCCCCGACTTTTACAAACGGACTTGACGAATTAAAGAACTATTTTAAAGCCAATCCGTTAACTGACGAAAATGCAACTCAAATGATGTTTAGAGTTTCAATTGCATTTATGGTTACTTGTGACGGTAAAGCAGGAAATTTTGTCATTGTAACAAAAGGTAAAGGTGACTTGGCTACTTATGCGAATCAAGTTTTAGCAATCGTAAATAAAATGCCACAACAATGGCAACCAGCCACAGTTGACGGAAAGGCTGTTGACTGTTACCAAGTGTTATCATTTTCGATAGCAAGCGGACAACTTGACAAAGTTTCATGCAGATAAATTAAATCGATCGAAAGAAAAACGCGCCATAACAGCACATTAGTGGTAATAAACCCGCCAACGCAAAGCCCCAAAACGTTAGCTGTAATTTTAAATGACAACACAGGCAGAGATGAAAATATACAGTAAATCACATTTCAAAGACGAAAAAACTGACCGAAACTATTTTGAAAATTGGGTATCACAATTAGAAAAAAATAACGGCAGGCAATATGAACATTACGAAATTGAAACTTCGCTTGGTAAAACAATAGTTTGGGGTCTTTCCACAAAGGAAGAGCTCTCTGACACACTCGTGATTTTTCCGGGAGCAAGAACCACTTCATTGATTTGGGACTTTGATAAAGGTCTTGACAACTTAAATCATAAAATGAAAATTTTTATGGTGGAGACAAATGGGCTTCCAAATTTAAGTGACGGTTCCACACCAGACATTAAGTCATTGGACTATGGTCTTTGGGCGGCTGAAGTTTTTAACAAGCTCAAAATTGAAAAAGCTTTTGTTGCTGGAGCGTCATTTGGTGGACTTATTTGTATGAAACTAGGAATTGCAAATCCAGAAAAAATCAAGGCTGCTTTTTTATTAAATCCAGGTTGCTTACAACCATTTTCCCTTACCCTTAAAAATCTATACTATAATCTTCTGCCAATAATAAAACCGACTAAAAAAAACGTCTTAAAATTTCTTGACAAAGCAGTTTTTTCAAAACCAAATCATAAGCTATCGGACTTTTCAGAAAAAATGCTTGTAGACTATGAAGTTTTCGCAATAAGCCGATACAAGGACAAGACACAAAAACCTTATTTTATGGACAGGCAACTTGAAGAAGTGAAGGCAGATACTTATTTACTTGTTGGCGACAAAGACCTTTTATTTCCTTATCAAAAATCAGTTGATAATGCAAAAAGACAAATTAAGACATTGAAAGAAACAAAAGTTTACAACAACGTAGGACACGGAATTGAAACATACGACAAAGCTTTAAATTACATTGGAGAGAAAATAAAAAACTACCACTAACATGGGGTTTGCGTCAGGTGCCACATCGATAAGTTGAAAACAGTTATGTGTAATGGCAAGACGACCAAACAAGCTGACGTTTTTATTTACAACGGAAATTCACTTTTTGCCAAATGACAACTACTTCTGTTATTTATTGAAACAACTTTGACCATTAAATAATTTTAAAAAATAAAATAATGGCAAAGACAGTTTTAGTAACAGGTGCTTCGGCGGGAATTGGCAAAGCAACTGCAATCTATTTGGCTCAAAACGGCTATAATGTTTACGGTGCAGCTCGTAGAATAGAGAACATGCAAGACCTAAAAACACACGGTATACAACCAATTTCTTTGGACGTTAGTAATGAAGAAAGCCTCGTTGCCTGTGTTGATCAAATTATCAAAGAAGCAGGAAGCATCGACGTTTTAATCAACAATGCTGGTTCGGGCTATTACGGTGCGTTGGAAGATATGCCAATGGCTGATGCAAAATATCAGATGGAAGTAAACGTTTTTGGTGTGGCTCGATTGATACAATTAGTGTTGCCGACTATGCGAAAAAACAACTCCGGAAAAATCGTAAACATTTCATCAGTTGGTGGAAAAGTGACCTTGCCAATGGGTGTATGGTATCACGCAAGTAAATTTGCTATTGAAGGATTAAGTGACGCACTTCGTAAAGAAGTAAAGTCGTTTGGAGTTGACGTGATAGTAATTGAGCCGGGCGGAACAAAATCAGAAATGACAGAGCTTGGAACAGCATATCTGACACGGGTTTCGGGAAATTCCACCTACGGTTCGTTGGCAAAAGGAGTAAGCAAAATGTATGCAACAACAGCAAAAAATGCTTCCGACCCGATTGTCATTGCTAAACTGATCAAAAAAGGAATTGAAGCAACGAATCCGAAAACAAGATATGTTGGTGCTTCGGGAGCAAAACTTCTGCTATTTTTTAGAAAGATTTTGTCGGATAAGCTATTTGATAAAATGGTAATGAGCCAGATGAAATAATCGTTTTATGGAAGCACTTGTCAATTATTTATTGCAATTCGGAAACTTGAACAAACAGCAAATTGATTTAATCAAAAGCAAAGTTGTATTCAAAGAAATCAAAAAAGACGAATACTATCATGAAGCTGGAAAAATACCACGAGAGGTTATTTTTCTATGTGAGGGAATTATGAGAGTTTGTTATTACAATAACAAAGGCAATGAGGTTACAAAGTATTTCATTGACGAGAACAATTTTTTGGCGGATATAAACAGCTATAATCAAGAAATTCCCTCGACAGAATATGTGCAAGCTGTTACGGATTGCTCATACTTTGTGTTCTCTAAAAATGCAATGAGAGAATTATCCTTGACAATTATAGAATGGGACAACATTGTTGCTAAAATAACCACCAAAGGGTTGGCCGACAAAGTAAATAAAATCAGTCTGATGATGGCAGAAGATGGGAAAGAACGCTATCTTTCATTTCTTGAAAAGTTCCCCAAACTTGCTAACCGTATTCCACTTTATGCTTTAGCATCATATTTGGGAATTACACAATCTTCTTTGAGTAGAATTAGAAGAAATATACGCAACTGATTTGCTTTTTGCCAAATGGAAAAATTGCCAGTAATTTAATGCAGAATTTTCTACTTCATAACTTAAATAGATATAAAATGAAGACAGCATTGATGACACGATCGTACATCATAATTACAATTTTAACCCTGACTATATTCGGACAATTATTCGGGCAAGACACAACCATTTACGGACAGGCGAACGCATCAATGTTTTCAAATAATTACACATTCATTAAAAAAAGCAAATCCGACAAATCCGGAACTTTTATACACTATAGCGGAACAGACGATTTGCAACATTGGATTGGAGAAGGTGTATTTACCGAAACAAACAAAAAATATTTCTTGACTTTTGATACAACCAATTATCACAACCGAATAGAGACTGTTTCTTCGACTAGGCACAGTGACACACTTTATATCAAATGGTTTGACTGGAGGGGGAAGCAACTAGATTGGTTCAGTATTCGGTTTGCGGACACGGCCAATAACAAAAATAGTTATCGTGCAGACTATTTAATTGGTATTGTAAAAATTCCAAAAAATGAATTGACAAGTAAGAATCTTTCGCTTTATGCTTTTGGAAGTGACAGAAACATCGTTGACTTTTTTGTTGCAGACAACATTGACGAGATAACTGTTTTTGCAAATGACTTAATGGTTATGAACACTTTTGACAAGAAAAAAGAGACATTGAAGAAAAATGGAAAAGGTTTTACGACAATAGGTATGTGGACAAATGATAAGCCAACCCAATTTGTAATACAACAAAAATAGTGTATGCTAACACAGTTTTTGCGTCAGAAGGACAAACATGGATCTACTATTGATTCCGTCACAGCGGATAATAAAATGAAACGTTGAGCTTTGATAACTCGTCCTTAACCACGTCTGAAACAGTTGCCTGCAAGCTTAACAAATGATACAAACGACCATTAACAGATTGAAAAATGAGCAATATACCCTTTCAAATAATAGACTGGACTTCAATTGAAAAAGTGGAATACAAAGGAGAAAAAGGAGTGGCATTTTGGCAGACCATTCAATTTGCTGGTCTTAGAATACGGTTAGTGGAATATTCAAACCAGTATTTAGCAGACCATTGGTGTCAAAAAGGACATATAGTTCATTGTTTAGACGGAGAATTTATCAGCGAACTAAGCACGGGTGAAAAAATGAAGCTAAAAAAAGGTGAAACGTATGTGGTGTCCGACGATCTCAGTTCGCATCGTTCTGTTTCCGAAAATGGTGTCAAACTTCTTATTATTGACGGAGATTTTTTGAACTAGTAGAATACGAACTGATTGGATAACAATTAACACTTAAAATCAACAAAATGGCTGTATCAATATGTGCATTTAATTCAACAGAATTAACCAACCAAGAGTTGATAGACGATGGATTGAATCTATTTGTAGATTGGGAACTGAGTGATATGTTTAGCGATTTGTTACTTAGTAGAGATCTTGCAACAGGAATTGAACCCGGAGAACTAGATCAAATAGCTCAGATTGTGAATGTTGATGTTGAAACCATCTATCACATGAGTAACTATTGGGATCGGGAACAAGAGGCAGAACATTTATCAAGATTGACGAATGAAGCGGATAAAGCGAAGCAATTAGAGATCATCCAAAAAAACAATGAGAATCTAATTGGGAATATTGAAAAAGTCTACGAAACACTACAGTTGCTTGAAACAGCGATTTTGAGAACAGCTAATTTAGAGACCTTACTAACGAAAAGTAACGCCGAATTCTATGAGAATAACCTGTACTTTTCAACTAAAAACAAGCCTTACCATACTAGGTTGATAAATGATGTAACAAAAATGAAAGAATTTATAGAATTTGTGAAGCCTCTAGACGCTGACACAGTCTATTTTAAATTTAAAACGGTTTATTAAACGCATTATGTGCACTTGGGTAATAGGTATAAAAGTCAATGATACAGCGAGTGATGTGTAGAACAGATCAGCCAATTAAAAATAGATGATATCTCTGAAAAAGACCAACTGATAAAAATGTAATTTTACCCCGTCGTACATTGTAATTAGCATACATAAATTGAATTCCTTCAACAAACAAATCCATTTTACGGTGTCGATGAGACGCAACGCATTGATTGGACTTATTTTGTGTGTTTATTTGTCGTTCATTGTTATTGTTCTTCAGCCTTTTGATACAAGTCAATTCAAAGCAGACTATAAAGTGTTGCTTCTTTCCGGTTATGGAATCCTCACCGGTGTTGTAGTTGTGATTCATAGCAGGCTTGAAAAGATCGCGTATTTCCGGGTTGGTAAAGTGTGGTCGGTAGGGCACGAGGTTCGTTCGATAATCCTCTTTTGTTTATTTGTTGGCACAGTACTTTATGGGTACAACAGAACTGTTGTAAATGCTTGGCAGGATTATACGCTGGCAACCTATTGGCGCTTTTTAAGCGTTACTGTTATTTGCATGATTCCGGTTTTTGTGCCTCCGATGGTTTATTTAAGGCAGAAATTCGGTGAATGCATTATACCGCCAGCAGTGAATTCGATTGTACTTGTGGGTGAAAATAAGAACGAAATTCTGAGAATGGACAAAGAGGAATTGTTGTTTGTGAAAGCTATCGAAAACTACGTCGAGATTTGCTACTTGGATAAAAGCAACAAGGTGATTTCGGTTACGTTCAGACAAACGCTTTCAAATGTTTGCGAACAACTACCTTTTTTAGAAAAATGTCACCGTTCTTATCTTGTCAATACAAGTGCTATAAAAGAAATAACAGGTAATTCACAAGGTGCAAAAATCTCTTTTGTAGTTGGTGAAAAGGAAATTCCGTTATCGAAGACTTATTATAAGCAGGTGAAAGGAATGCTTTTGGAATTATAAATAATGAATTATCAAGTGCACTCCCAAACTTGAACATTCATCATTCAGCCATTTATAATTTAACCTCTGGTCATCTCGTCAAAAAAAGGATGCGTTTCATCACAATCATGGATGAAGAGGGGCTAACCAGAACTATTTCGTATTTTCTTTGAGGGCTCATTCAAATCCTTTAAACGTATGCACAGCAACACAACAATGAAATTCATCGTTTTGAATTTTGTATTGGTTTTTCTTTTTCAATTCTCTTTTGCACAAAACAATCCGACACATTTTAAAAGTGAGCTGGATTTTGGTGGTGGTACCGTTATTTCCACTTTTTTAGATGTCCACGCAACCAACAACCAATTTACAATTACTTCCCCAAAAAATGCCGATGTGAGAATGGTAGGAGGAGGCAAAGCAAGGTTGGGGAGACTGGTAGGTAAATTGCCTAAAAAAGGAATCATCGTAACGATCAAAGGCACACAGAAATCAGACAGTCTATTTGGTGAAACAGCCATTCCAATGTTTGGGAAACTAACCTTTAGGGGAATCATTACCTCTACTTCACAATCTTCGGTACTGAGTGGTGAGTTATTCAATGCCGACGGAGTTTCCGCAGGGAAAATAAACGGGGTAAGTTCTACGGAAGACAAGATCAACTACACGCAACTTTATCCGGAACTGCTAAAAACAATAGAGGATAATATTTACTCAAAAGATGTTTTGGAAACGAAGAAATGGGCAACTTTTGAACAGGAATTGGAGAAGCTGAGTAACAACGCCCATGATGATATTGAACTGTTTTTTGGCTTTAACATACTTGCCTCAAAACTTCCGTTTACCCATTTGAATTTGCTCATAGCAGAGGAGGCGAATGAGAATGAGATTGAGATTGATGAACCGGTAAGTACAACAAAGTCGGTTGTTTTTGAAGAAAAAAACAGCTCTACGGCTTATTTAAAGATCAAGAATTTTAGCAGTTCGGCAGAGGAACTGGCTGCGGTTTTACCTGAGATTGTTGCCAATGAAGGGTATAAAAATTTGATCATTGATCTGCGGGACAATGGTGGCGGCGGTATTGGTGCAGCTTTTGAACTGGCAAAATACATTGTAACGGAAGATTTGGAAGTTGGCTATTTCCCAACGAATAAATTACAGTACTCAGGTTATCAGCCGGAATTATTCAACACCTTGCCCGAACTTCAACCCAAAAGCACCAATGAATTTGGGGATGAGTTAAAAACATCGCCCGGCGTTAAACTGGTATTTAAAAAGCCAACCAATCCTGTATTCACCGGAAAAATCTACGTTCTCACAAATGGCAACACGGCTAGTACCTGCGAACCGATTGTTTATGCGCTGAAAAACGGCAAAAAAGCGACCATTATTGGTGAAAAAACCTACGGCGGAATGCTGGCAGCTTCTCCTTTTTATGTTCAGAAGAAATACATGCTCATGTTGCCTATCGCAGATTTCTACACCTATGATGGGGTTCGTTTAGACAAAGTAGGTGTGTCGCCGGATATTGAGGTGAAATCAGCAGATGCGTTAGATAAAGCGCTGGAATTGATTAATGGGAATAAATAACGCGAATTTTCTTATCCCAAGCTCACGTTATACAACAATCACGCTTTAGTGGAGTTGGTGAGAAAAGCGCGTAAAGTTAGAAGTCGTGTTAATCAGATCACCGTTGTATTTTCTTTTGTCGTTTTTTAGGAGTTCCCCAAAATTATTTCCCCTCTCAGACAACTTATCGATTTTATGCGAAGTCTATTACAAAACAAAAGAACATATTATGAAAAACCTTTCTCTATTCGTGCTATTGCTGTTTGGGTTTACCCAGCAAGTACTGAGTCAGACCGCAACGGGGACGTTTACACAGACGCCTTGTAATAACGACGGTATTTATTCGGTCACCACTACCGGAATCTCGCTTCCGATTACGTATACCTATTATGTGAACGGAACAACAGTTGTTCACTCGAATGTCAATTCGGTAACGGATCAATTGACCAATATCGGGATGACGGAGGATAACTACATCTACTGTCAAGCAGTCAACGGAAATGCATTTGCTTACACGCAGAATTATTACACGCCGGCATTTACGTTTACAATCGACGGTGTTTCACCTATTTGTCCGGCTACGATTGGAACAATTACGGCTACTCAGTTAACAGGACCTGCCGATCCGTTTAGTTTTACTTGGACCAATATTCTAACGTTAACCAACTATACAGGGAATAACGCATCTGTTCCGGAAGGACAATATACTGCCGAGATTATCGATCAAACTACAGGCTGTGTCTTGACAATCAATGATTCAGCAGCTTACATTCAACAATTGTCTTCTGTTACGGCAGCAATTAATACAACTACTGCCAATTGTACCAATGGTACGGCAACCGCTATAGGTTCGGGCGGTATAGCACCTTATACGTATTTATGGGCGAATGGAACCACCGGACCGGCAATTACAGGTTTGAGCCAAGGATATTACCCTGTGGTGGTTACGGATGCACAAGGTTGCCATTCGAATAATCTAGGTGCGTATGTTTCACAAGCACTTCAAATCACCGTAAATACTACAATTACCAATGCTACGTGTCTTCAACCCAACGGAAGTGCAATTGCTTTCGGTTCGGGAGGTATGAATCCGTATACGTATGCATGGAGCAACGGTCAATCGGGCAATACAGCTTCTAATTTATCAGGAGCTTCATCGTATTCGGTGGTTGCCACAGACGCAAACGGTTGTGTTGGACAAGGATATGCTTACATCAATACCAATACGCCTGTAAATGTTACTTATAATGCTACTTCCAGTCAATGTACCTCAGCAACAGGTGCTGCTACCTTGTCTCCAACAGGCGGAACGGCTCCGTATTCGTATTTCTGGAATTCAAATCCGTTGGCAAACAGCGCTACACTTTCCAATGTTGGACCTGGAACGTACCCGTTTCAAGTTACGGACGCTGTTGGATGTATCAGAACAGGATCGGTAGTAGTTCCTCCGGTAAGTACAATCAATGCGGCGCTTTATGCATCTTCGGTTGTTTGTCCGAATACTACAGGAAGTGTAACATCGAGCGTTTCCGGATCAAACGGACCGTTTACGTACGCTTGGAGTAATGGTGCAACGACCAATGCCATTAGTGGAGTTCCATTGGGAAGTTATTCTTGTGTGATTACCGATGCCTTGGGCTGTTCGGTTACCAAATACCAATCAATGTCTACGGTTTCTCCGGTTAATGTTGGTCTATCTACAGTGCCTGCAACGTGTATTTACAATACGGATGGTGCAGTAACTTCTTCTGTAAGTGGTGGAACGGCTCCGTATTCGTATGCTTATTCCAATGGAGCAACTACGCCGAATACAAGCAATTTAGGAGTTGGTAATCATTATTTATACGTAACGGATGCAAACGGATGTACTAAATCAACTCATTTCTGGATTGCAAACGCCAATACAAGTCAAGACTGCTATTGCACCATTTCGGGTGATGTTTACGTGGATGCAAATTCAAATTGCGTAAATGATCCGGGAGAAGCAGGTGTGGAAAACATCATGATCCACTGTTCAGGTTTCGGTTATGCATTTACCGATGCAAGCGGACACTACAGTTTCCAAGTGCCAACTGGATCGTATACAATTTCTGAGCAAGTGAACCAATATTACCCGCTTTCTGCTTGTCAAAGCAATTCAAACGCGGTAAGTGTAACCGCTGCAGCGGGTTGCAACACGGTTGTTGATTTTTCAAACCAATTGAATATCCTTCACGATTTGAAAATTGTAACGATGAATTCAACCGTTCCTCCAATTCCGGGAATGGGTTACCAACAAAAAGTGGTTGTTAAAAATGAAGGTACGGTTACCGAATCGGGCATTCAACTAGGGTATGAGCAAGACGAACAATTGCCGTTTGTGAATGCTACCTTGCCAAGTTTCATGCAGTTAAACAGTGCGTTGTATCCGTATTCTTACAGCGTTCAATCGGGCTTTCCAACGCTTAGTCCGAATAACTCAAGCGCGATGTTGATCAACTACAACACGCCTGCATCTGTTCCATTGGGAACGGTGGTTGATTTCTACGATACAGTAGCAAATGTGGCTCCGATTGGTGTGAATTGGTTGTTGGATAATACGCCTTGGAATAACGTGAATACGTTCCAAACAGCGGTGATCGGTTCGTATGACCCGAATTACAAAGAAGTCACTCCAAGAGGTAATGGTGCAGAAGGATTTGTTCCGATGTCGACGAAAGAATTTGATTACACCATCCATTTTCAGAATGAAGGAACGTATTTCGCCCAAAACATTTCTGTAACCGATCAGTTGGATGCCGATTTTGATTGGACGACGTTTAAACCGGGTTATTCAGATTATGCATATACTACAACCATGAGTGAAACAGGTTTGGTAACGTTTACGTTTTCCAATATCAATTTACCTTGGAAAAACAATTACGGTGATGCATTGAGTTCTGCGATGGTTCATTACAGCATTCAACGTAAAGCGACAAACCCGGTAGGAACCGAGTTTACCAATACGGCAAATATTTATTTTGATTACAATGCGCCGATTACCACCAATACTACATTGAACACCTTGCAAAGTTTAGCTGGTGTTGATGAGATCGTTTCCGGTGATGGTGAAGTAGCAGTTACCATGGAATTGTATCCTGTTCCTGCAAGCGATCACTTGACCATTCAAGTAAACAATGTGTTGAAAAACGAGAAAGCGGTTGTAAGTATCATTGATTTAACCGGCCATGTAGTTCTTTCAGAAAACGTTGATTTGAGCGAAGGTACAACAATGGTTACCAAAAACTTGTCAACCTTGATGTCAGGTACTTATTTGACACGCATTGCGTTTGAAAACGGATCGGCTATTGTGAAGAAAATAGTGGTGTATAACGATTGATAAACCAATCGAATAGAAGAAGCCTCGACTATAAATGTCGGGGCTTTTTGGTTTCAGTTAACTTTCGAAAGTAACTTTTCACCTTCCGGATGTGCTCCAATGAAATCCTGTTCTCCAACCTGTCCAAACCAAGCGTCGTCTTACTTTTTTCTTTTTGATTTTCTTTTCTGAAGAGAGTTTTTCTTGAATTTCTTGTTTTTGAAACAGATTTGTGTCTTGCTTTACTTGTTCTGATAAAGTTTGAGAAACAATTGGTGGTGGGGCAGGTTCTGTTTTTTGTCCGTTAACGGTTATCTCAACTCTTCGATTAAGTGCACGATTGTCTTCTGATGTATTCGGGGCTATTGGTTCGCATTCACCATAAAAATCAACGGTGATTTTTGTGCTGTCAATGTTTTTTGAAATCAGGTACTTTTTAACGGCAATTGCTCTTTGCTCCGAAAGTATATTGTTGTAATTGTTGGATCCGCTATTGTCAGTATGTCCGCTCAGATGAATGGTGTAGCCGGATAACGAATCGAGTTGGCCAATGATATTGTCAAGAGATTGATACGCGCGATCGTCTAAAACGGAAGAATTAAATCCGAAACAAACAGTCATTACTATTATAAGTGGAGCTATTAAAGCAATGGTTGCTTTTTTTGTCATGTTGAAATGGGTTAACTTGTTTCCGATGAAGTTAACTAAAAGCTGGTTTTCAGAGCTGTCCGAATGAAAAAAGCGCATCTGTCGGTTAACAAATACGCTTTTCAATAAACATCGTAATTTAATTCCCCGGATTGTTCAACAAATTCATGATCTCATCCAGTTTCGGTGAAAGAATAATTTCTGTTCGTCGGTTGAGTGCTCTTCCTTCGGCTGTGTCGTTGGACGCTTTGGGGTAATATTCACCACGACCCGAAGCCGTCATACGAGCTGCCGCAACCGCATATTTTTCATTCAGCAAACGGGTAATGGTTGTTGCACGGGAGACGCTTAAGTCCCAGTTGTCTTTAAATAAAGCTGTTTTGATTGGTACGATATCGGTGTGACCTTCAACCAAAATCTGAATATCAGGGTTTTTGTTCAGTACATCCGCCAACACTTTTAATGCTTCAACTCCTTTTGGTTCCACTGCTGTAGATCCTGATTTGAATAGCAATTTATCCGACATCGAAACATACACTTTTCCGTTGCGGATCTCCAAAGTAAGTTCATCGGAACCAAATCCTACCAATGCATCACGCAAAGTTTGGTTAAGGTTTTTTGTTGCTTCATCTTGGCGAGCAATGATGGCCTGCATTTCACGCAACATGCGTTCTTTGTTTTGGAGGTCTTTGTTTTTTTGGTCTAATTGATCCGACTGATTTTCATTGATGTTTTCCTGACCAGAAAGTCTGCTTTGCAACTTTTTGTTGTCGGAAGTAAGTTGCTCGTTTACTCTATGCTGATCAGCCAGCGAAAAACACAAGGAATCGCGTTCAGTTACCACTGCCTGCAGGCGTTTACAACCTTTTTGTTTCTGTGGAATGGGGTCGCCGCATTTGTAAATCGGTGCGCACGAAGTCACTGCGAGTAGTCCGATAGCGAACGTGCCCACCAGCATGGATTTGTTGAATTGTTTCATAACTTTTTCGTTTTATAATCGGGAAGATGATCCGTCATTTAGTTGTGCTACGAATCTATGAAGGCGGATTGGCAATTGGTTTGTATGATAGACTGTTATTGTTACATAGATCACAGGTGGGGATGATTGATTTCGTAGTGTTTTTTGAGTACAATCTGATGGCTTATCTATCTAATGTTAAAATCTACAGATGTGTGAATAATGTAATTGACGCGAGTTATTAAACAAG
>Ga0302292_1000733_pt1 | contig 22535 bp, 25 predicted proteins | sample III_Fen_N2_1_FD_194553 | JGI IMG/M metagenome (GOLD analysis project Ga0302292, IMG submission 194553) | Peat permafrost microbial communities from Stordalen Mire near Abisko, Sweden - III_Fen_N2_1 | ecosystem: Environmental > Terrestrial > Soil > Wetlands > Permafrost | place: Sweden: Abisko...
GTATTGTATCTAATAATTTTTCTAGTCTTTCTACCTCTTTGCGTAGGGTTCTTTTTATATCTCTACTGTCATATTCTTCATAGGTACAAATTGTACTCAGTGCATTACTTATAGATTCTATATTTTCTTCAATACTTCTAACACTTTTAACTTTCTCTTCTATGTTCATATTATTCGAGTAGCTTTTTATTTATAATAATTATTGCTTAACTCTTACTAAGATTATACACCTATATAAAAATAATACCTAATATTTGACAAAAGTTTATTTTATGTTATTCAAAACTAATATTATATTATAAGCCTTATTTTAAGCATTATAACATAATAATTATATTGTCAATAGATATTATGTATATTATCATTTTATTATAACACATTATTGTAATTATGTATATATAGTCTTATATGTTCGTATAATGAGTTATAATAAGTTTATGATATGCATTGATACATAAGACATTTTTATGTTTTTTATTGTTTATAGGAGCATTTAATGGCTATGGACATAATTATGTTGTGTGTCATAGTATGGGGTTAACTGCACATTCTGTCTCTCATGTCAATGGCAAACACTCACTACAACACAACAATAAATATTTGTCAATCGAATACTATGACATACATAACTATGACTGTCAACTCTATGTCGCTTCACTATTTGACATAATGGGTTAAGTGTGTTGTTATCATTTATGTATGGCAACAATATTATAACACATACTTGACAAACATACAAGTGTATGTCAATTGAAACGGAAATGGTTGACGACTAGGGGGGAAGAAAAAAACCTGTGTGTCGAAATACGGTAAATATACCACCATCATATTTTAGACAACTATTGTATTACAAAGATAAATAAAAAATAACACCCAATTAATGAGTGTTATTTTTTATAAATGATTCAAATATAGTTTTATAACTACCATCATTTATTTGCTCGTTTAGTATTCTTAATGTTTTAAATCGGCTCCATAGTTTATCTTTTAAATCATCTTTTGCTTTGGTTTCTTTATGATAACCTCCATCTATTTCAATAATTAATCTGTATTTCTTAATATAAAAATCACAAATTCTGTGAAATGGTTTAAAGAATCCTTTCTGAAAGTTAAACTTAATATGATTATCATTTAGATATTGCTTAAATATAAGTTCTTCTTTAGTTGCTTTTTTAATAAGTGTTATTCTATATTTAGAGTTATTTCTTTGTATTTCTTTATTCATGATTTTTTGCTCCTCCTTTAGGTAAGAGAGAATAATAGCCTATGGTGTGGCTATAAAACTCAATATCTATTTTATCCATTTTCTCTTGGTAGATATTTTAATCTTCTCTAGATTCACATAGCTTAAGCCGTACAATCCGTAATATAATAACACAAGATTAACTTATAGTTGAATGTTATTATTAGTGTTACTCCTCCCCTAGGTTTTAGAGTGGAACAACTCAATGATTTAAGTTGGCTTCCAGAATAAGGCTCATTGATTCGCCCACCTTTATTCCAGTATACCCATTATAGCATAATTTATACTTAATGTCAAGTTGATAACTATGTGTATAAACTGTGGATAACTATGTGGATAATGTATATAACTTGACAAATCATTTAATATATGCTATAATATAGAATATGAAAAAATTAATAAAGCATTTCTCTATAGGAGAAGAATTTAAAAACAAGGTTCCAGTAGTCGGTTTAGTAGTTAAGGATTCAGAAGCAGAGGAAACAGGTAAGATGATTGCCATGTTATCTATTTCTATGATGTATGATGGTCGCTTAGTTGAAGCTAATATTCCATTAGAAAATGTTCCTGATTTTAAAAAACATATACTAGAAATTATTAAGGAAGCATCTAAACTTAAACCAAGTAAGGATACTATTCAAAAGAATTTAATAGAAGAACAAAATAAAGGATTCTAATATGTCAGAATTACCAAAGAAAATTGATTTAGTTGAACCTCTTGAACATGGTGAAACTAGAACTATAACTCTTGATGATGGTACTGAAGAAGAAGTATATATATCTAAGGTAGGTAATATTGTTACTCCTCCATCTGAAAGAAATAAGAATCAGGATTACTCACGTAGACAACTATGTTGGGACCTATATGTTAAGTCTTGGAGGAGTGGTAATCCTAATGCTAAAGGTGCTGCTATGAAAGCAGGTTTTTCTGAAAATACTTCTATTAATATTGGTAATCAAAAATGGTTTAAGGAAAAGAAAGATAAACTTAGACGTTCTAGTATGATGTCTAATGCTGAACGTAATTATTCCAAAATACTTAATTTACCTTGGACTAAGATGAAATTAGTTGAAGTAGGAAAAGATAATGATGGTAAACCAGTAATGGAACAACAAGAAGAAGTAGATGTAGATTTATTACGTGTTGTTGAATCTGCTTCTAAAACTATTATGACTACATTAGGAAAAGATGAAGGTTATTCTACTAAGACAGAAGTAAAAGGTAATATGCAAGGTGAGATAAAAATTAATTCTGTAAATTATGCAGATACACCAGTGCAAATTGAAAATCAAGTTATTGATGAAACAATTAAGATTGTTGAAGATAAAATATTAGAAGCAGTAATAGAAGAAAAATAATATGGAGATAACTCTACCGTACCACTTTAAACCACGTGATTATCAGTTACCAATCCTAAAAGCTTGGGACTCTGGTATTGATAGACTCTATTGGGTTGCACATAGACGTTCTGGTAAAGATAAAACTATATTTGCAAATCTTCCAAAGAAGATGATGGAACGTAAAGGAACTTATTATTACTTCTTACCTACTTATGCACAGGCTAAAAAGGTTATCTGGACAGGTGCCGACAAAGATGGATTCAAATTTCTAGACCATTTTCCTAAAGAAATAGTTAAATCAATCAACCAATCAGATATGATTATAGAACTTATTAATGGTTCTATTCTTCAGATGGTTGGAGCTGATAACATTGACCGTATCGTTGGAACAAATCCTATTGGAGTAGTATTCTCGGAGTACTCTCTTATGAAACCTGACGTATGGAACTTCATATCACCTATTCTACGTGAAAACGGAGGATGGGCTATCTTCATTATGACTCCCCGTGGAATCAATCACGCATGGGACCTAATGAAAACAATAGAACATGACCCTAAATGGTTCTGTGAAGTTCTTACTGTTGATAAAACAAGAGCATTAACACCAGAACAATTAGAAGATGCTCGTAAAGAAATGCCATCTGACTTATTTAAACAAGAGTATTATTGTACTTTCTTAGATAATGGACTTGGATTCTTTAAACGTATAGATGAAAATACATATAAAATAGAAGAATATAAATCAAGTGAACTTGCTATGTTTCAACTTGGTGTTGACTTAGCTAAATATAATGACTTTACTGTTATTTCTCCATTTAACCTTAATGATTTCCATCTTTTAAAACAAGATTCATTTAATCAAATGGATTATAACCTACAAAAGGCTAGAATTGAGAATGCATATCTAAAACATAATAAAGGAATGATAGTAATTGACTCTACTGGAGTTGGTGAACCAATATTTGATGATTTATATTCAAGAGGAATGAACATAACACCATTTAGGTTTAATAAAACAAGTAGAACTGACTTATTACGTAATCTACAAATATTATTAGAACAAGATAAGATAAAAATACCAAATGATGATGTTCTTATAACTGAACTTAAGTCTATGTCATATAATCTTAATGAAAATGGTACTACTTCTATTCAGGTTCCAGACGGTAAACATGATGATAGAATTATGTCATTAGCATTATCTGTTTGGCAAATACCAACTCAACCAATAAGAATAAATCAATACTCAAATCAATCAGTTTATGGAGGTGTAGAACCAATGTACCCAGAACTTGGGATTATGTAATATGAAAGAAAATAAAAAATGTATAGAATGTAATAAAAAATTTTACAAAAAATCTTCAGAATCAAAAAAATATTGGAATACTAGGAAATATTGCTCAATGAAATGTCAACACATAAAGACATCACAAAATTTAGTTCATGGTATTAATAAGGGTAAAAAATTAAATTTATCAGAAGAAGGTTTAGCCAAGAGAAGATTATTAGTTAGTGGTAGTAATAACTATTTCTGGGAAGGAGGAAAATCAAACTTAAGAAGACAAATAATAAATTTATTTGAATATAGACAATGGAGGTCTGATGTTTATCATAGAGATGATTTTACTTGTCAAAAATGCAACATAAAAGGTGGAAAATTAGAATGTCATCATATTAAAGCTTATTCAAAAATTATAAGTGAATATGATATAAAATCAACAAAAGAAGCACTAACTTGTGATGAATTGTGGGATATTAATAATGGTTTAACACTCTGTAAAGACTGCCATAAATTAACAGATAATTATGCGAATAAATCAAAAAACCCAGAGTTAGGACTCTAATACTTGACAAATAATTTGTTTTGTGGTATAATGTGTGTACAAATTAAATTTTTAATTAATCTAAATAATGGATAAACAACAAATCGTAGCTCAACATATTAAAGATAAGGAAGATTCCATTAAATTTAAGGAACGTAGATTCCAACAATGGAATGAATCTTATTCTTTATATAGAGATAAGATAAATATAAATAGATTGACACAACGTCAACCTATAAATATTCCTGTTATTCGTGAAACAATTCAAACTTGGTTATCTAAGATTGACGAAGCTCCAAAACTTAAATTTGAAACTCGCGATAAAAGCAATAAAGATAAGGATGCAGAAATAGTAATGAATGAATTATATTCATATTATTTTGATAGACTAAAATTAGATATTTTAGATAATGCAGAAAAGAAAATAGTAGGTTTACAAGGTAGAGGATTTAAAAAGATTGGTATATCAAATGGTGAAGTATTCATAGATTTGATTGACCCTTATGATATTGAAATAGACCCACGTGTAAACCCATTAGATATTGAAACAGCTACTTATGTTAAACAAACACATATTTACCGTTCTCTTCGTGAAATTTTATCTAATCCTAAATATAATGGAGATGCTAAAAGAGATTTAAAGATTTATTTAGACTCAAAAGCTGGATTACTAAAAGCAGCTACAGATGACCAATCATATCAATTACGTAAGGAAAGATTAGAAAATCTTGGAGTATCAAACTTTGACCAATATCAATCTTCTGATATTATGGTTGAACTAAATGAATCTTATGATTTAGTTTGGCATGATGATGTTAAAAGATTTATTCGTCATATTAGAGTTATAGCAACTGACTCAGTACTTTTATTGGATATGCCTTTAAAAGAAGCTATAGGTATTAAAAATATACCAATAGTAACTTGGGCTTCTGACCCTGATGCTGTAGATTTCTGGAGTGATGGTATAGCTGATTCAGTTAGAACTATTAATAAAGTTATCAATATGTACTTCTCTCAAGACCTTGAAAGTAGAACATATAGAAACTTCGGAATGTATTTCTTTAATACAATGAATGGAACATTCCAACCTAGAGCATTTGACCCAAAGCCATTTGGAATGTATGGTGTACCAGGAAATCCATCAGATATTGTTAAACAACTAGAAATTCCAGCTCTTAATGATACTAATAATCAAATTTCTTTCTTAAAGGATTTAGTTCAATCTTCAGTATCTCAAACAGCTTTAGAAAGAGGTGTTAAACAAGCTGGTGAACAAACTTTAGGACAAGTACAACTTTCTTTACAAAATTCAAGTCAAAGAAATAGTGTTGTTTCAAAAAATTATCGTAAAGCTTGGAAAGAACTTGGATTCTTATTTTATGAACTTCTAAAAAATAATAAAACAGGTGTTGTAACTCTATTTAAAAAGAGTTCAGATGGAAACTATAATGCTAAAGATATATTTACAAGTGATTTCTTAACTCCTCAAGGATATGAAATTAAAGTAGAAGTAGAATCTGAAGCAAGTGCAGCTGATGACTTTGACCTAAAGAAGATTCAATACATTAAAAATTCTTTCGCAACAAATCCAGTAGCATTAATGATTGCAAAGAAGAAAGAATTAGAATTAATGGATTGGACAGATGATGAAATTGCATCAGTAATGGCTCAAGAAAATCCTCAAGCACCTCTTAATACTCAACAAGACGCACCTAGTAAAGTTAATAACCCACAGGATAGTGTAGCAAATACAAATGCACTACCAGGAAATATATAATATGTTACAAAAATATTTAAAAAAATTAGGACTTAGTTCATTCTCTGACTTAAATGAAGAAGAAAAGAAAACATTTCGTGAATGGGAAGAAGCATTAAGTGGTAAAAAATTGACAGATAAAGAAGTAGAAGATTGGTTAAACGCAGAATATGATATAGCTACTTCTAGAATTTGTGAAGAAGGTTTAGATAAAGATGTGATAACATTCAGACAGGTCGAAATACGCTTCATTAAAAAAATTTTAAACTTTATTAGTAGTCCAAAGGTTGCTCAACAATTTGCTGAGAAATCAATTAAACAATTAATAGATTAATTATATGGCAAAGAAACCAATGAAAAAAGGAGGAAAGAAGTGTTAACTATTTAAGTTCTATGTGGGTTATAGTACCCCTTAAAAAAGCTATTAATAAGTAATATGCCAAACCTCGAAAGAGACGGCACAAACATTATGACACAAGAAGAAGCAAACTCTGTTTTAAATAACGGAACGCAAGTAGTGGATACTATAAATCCAGAAATAGCTACAGTCCCAGCTATTGATTATGAAAAGAAATTTAGTGAGTCTTCTAAAGAAGCTCTACGTCTCCTAGATGTACAAAAGGAGAAAGATATTGAAATCGAAAGATTGATAATCGAAAATGAATTACTTACAAAAGGCAAAGGTTCAAATGATTTTGAACCAAACACAGATAATCCTTTTCCAGGATTTGAAGAATTAGATGATAGTGCAAAAGAGCAGTTTATTAATTATACTAATGGGATAGTTTCTAAGGCTACTCAAGAAATTAATAAAGACCCTGCTATTGCCTTCGCAAGAAAGCAATTTAATACTCAGAAATGGGAAACTGCACTAAATAATGCTATTCTTAAATATCCTAAATTAGCTGAATCTAAAGATGAATTTAGAACAAAATATTTTAATGTGAACAATGTTCCAGAAAATATTGATAATATCTTAATTGATGTTGCTAAAATACATCTATTCGATTCTTCTATGGAAATAGGAGCTAAGGATGAATCAGATAAAAATTCTCGTATTGAAATTGAACGTAATACTGCTGGTCCTAAAGAACCAAAGGTAAATCGTTCACTTGAAGATTGGACACGTATGCAACAAATGGAACCTCAAAAATTCCTTTCACTTTCAAAAGAGTTCAATGAAGATATGGCATCTGGTAAAATCTAAGGCTAAGTTATTTGTGTCATTAATAAATATTAATTTAATTTAACAATATGGCAAACAATTTAGCGGCTTTTACGCCCATGAAATATTCTCTTAAACTTATAGAAATTCTATATAATGAGACTATTTATACAAAAATAACAAACACAAAGTACGAAGGTACTATTAAGGAAAGTGGAGATAGAGTTCGTGTTCGTACAGCAGGTAAAGTAACTCTTAACGATTATACTAAAGGTATGACTCTAGTTAAGCAAGACCTTAACCCAACTTATGAAGATTTGATAATTGATACAATGAAATACTTCGACTTCGGAGTTGACGATGTAGATAAGATTCAAAACGATATAAGTGCTATTAATGAATATGCTCAAAGTTCAAAGGGAGTAATCTCTGAATACCTTGACGCAGCTCTTCTAGGAAAGATGGCAAAAGGTGTCAACGCTTCAAACGTAGTTGGTACAGCTTATGCAACAGGTACAGCCGCAGTAGCAGCAACAACAGGTGTTGTTACAGGTACTGGTACAACTTTCACAGCAAGTATGGTTGGTGGAACATTTACAATAACAGGTTTGTCAAAATCTTACCTAGTTACTGCATACACATCAGGTACAAGTATAACTATCAAAGACCTTGATGGAGTTGCTTATACAGGAGGTGCAGTTTCAGCAACAACTTACTCAATCGCAGGTGCGGTAGCTATTGCTCTTACAAAGTCTAACGTATATGCAAATATAGTTGCTCTTCGTACAGCTCTAGGTAAGTCTCTAACACCAAAAGCAGGTCGTTTCTTGGTTATAAACTCTCAATTCGAAGGTTTACTAATGCAAGCTCCAGAATTTATTCCAGCAGTAGGTGATTCTTATAATAAAGTAGTTGTAGGAGGAACTATCGGTAGAATAGCAGGATTCGATGTTTACACAAGTGAACTTGTTCCTGGTGATAATACAAATGGTTACTGGTTCTTAGCTGGTACAACAGAATACTGTTCATTTGCAATGCAAATCAACAAAGTTTCTGTTATCCCTTCTGAAGCAGACCCAACATCATTCGTATCTACATGTAAAGGACTTCTAGTATGGGGTTCAAAGATTTTCGAAGGAAATCGTGGTTACGGTGCAGTTCTACGTGCAACATTGGCTTAATAAACCAATAGTTCTACTCTACTCATCTCTTAGGAGGTGGGTAGGAATAGGATTATTAGATAATTAGTATAATAATAAAATGTCAGCATTAACAACAATACAAATTTTAAACTTAGCTAGAATTAAATTACTTGAAGCAACAAGTGAAATTATTTCAGATGATACTATTTTAATTTATGCTAATTTAGCTTATTCAGATTTACAAAAAAGAATATTCACTAATGATAAAATACTTTCTGCTACATTAACTTTTACTAATGGAGTATCACCAACACCAACATTATTTGGAACACTATATGGTTCAGGACAAGATTCTAGTAATAATATTTTTGAAGAAGTATCTATAGAAGATTTTGATAATAAAGTTCAATATAATATGATTACAGTTGAAGGTGGAAATATTAAAATATATCCAAATACAACATCATCTGTAAATATTAAATATTATCCAACATTCGCTACTCTTACTTCTGGTAGTAATCCATCAATAAATGAATACTTCCACGAAGCAATAGTTTATGGTATTCTAGCTAGAGCTTTTGAAGATTTACAAGACCAAGAGTTAGCATCTTTTTACGATGCAAAATATGAATCAATGATTACAAAAAAAACATCAATTCAAAGTAATTATGAGGAAGTAAATCAAAGAGGTGGAGTAATGTTTTCATACCAAAAATTAATTTAATATGCCATTAAAAAAGAAAAAATTTTCTATTGTTCAAGATAATATGGTTAATGCCATAGATATTAATGACAATAAAGGTAGAAGTATACCTATAAATATGAACTTCATTGAAAATGGGTATCTTACAAAAGATACTGGTTTTTCTTTATCTGGAACTACTGAAACTACTTCAATACACTCATTATTTAATTTTGAAAAAAAAGATGGTACATCATTCTTCTTAAGAGTTAAAGATAATTATTTACAAAAATTTAATACTAGTACAAATCTATGGGAAAATACAAGTAAAACTGTTACAGCTGGAGCAAAGTTTGGTTATATAACTGATAGTGCTGGAGATGTTATGTATGCTTGTAATGCAGTAGATTCTATGTGGAAATTTGATGGTACAACATTTACTGATTATGCATCATCTCCAAAAGGAAATATTTTAGAAATATTTGAAGATAAATTATATGTAGCTGGTGTTACAACTGAACCAAGAAGTGTTTACTATTCTAATTCAGGAGTACTTACAACATTTACAGGTACTGATGTATTTAAACCATTAGGAACAGATAAAATAACTTCATTAAAAAACTATTATGGTTTCTTAATTGTATTTAAAGAAAAATCTATTTGGAAAGTATCAAGAGTACAAGATACACTTGGAACTTACTATAATAAACAAGAACTTCAATCTGGTAATTATGGAGCTTGTTCAACTAAAGCAGTATCTTGGGTAGAAAATGATATTTGGTTCTTTACAGGAAAAGAAGTAAGAGCTTTTGGATTTAAAGACCAACAAACAGGAGTTCTTGGTATTAATTCATCTGTTTTATCAGAACAAATAAAAGAATCATTAACTAATATAAATCAATCTAATTTTTCAAATGTAGTATGTTGGTATAATAATCGTAGATTTTATTTATCTGTTGGAATATCAAGTTCAACTACAACAAATGATACGTTATTTGTGTGTCATACTCTTTATAATAATTCTTGGACAAAATATCTAGATAGAGATAAAAGTAAATGTTCAGAACTATTCTCAATAAATAATGTAATGTATTCAGTAAAAAATGTTACTCCTTTTTCTGTTATTAAATGGAATGATTCATTAATAAATGATAATGGAGTTGCTATTTCATCACAAGTTACATTTAAAAAAATAGAAGATAAGGACTTTAACTTATTTAATATTTATAGATACTTAGACTTAATGTTTAAGAATCTACAAGCTAAAATTACAATCACAATTTACCAAGATAAAGCTGATTTAAGAACTACAATGGGTAAAGTATTTTATATTGGACTTGGTACAAATGATATGTTAGCTACAACTGGACAAGTACCATTTGGAGAAAACCTAGTTGGTGATGGATTTGGACAAAATCCAGAATCTTCACCATTTATTAAAAGACGTGTATCATTCTTATCTAAAGCTCAATCAATTACAGTACAACTTTCAAATAGTGGATTAAATGATGTATTTACAATATGTCAATTCGCAGTTACAGGAATGAAAGAAACAAAAGAAACATTTAGTCCTGATGGAATTGTAAGTGTTAAATAGTTGACATTATTAATAAAATATGTTATAATACAATAAGATGTCAAAAATAATTCAAAATTACTATGTTCAAAAATTATCTCTAGACTGGTCTATAGGGACTGGTATATTTTATGTTACAACAAAACCAACAGTTAGTGATGGTTGGTTAGTTATATCTCCTAATAATCCTAATATAGTTGAAATAGTAAAATTTACTTCTACTGGAACTGATATAAATGGAGATTATATTTATGTTAGTCAAAGAGGAGTAGGAGGAACTATAGAACAAACACATACAATAGGAGAACCTATTCGTATGAACATTACTGCTGAATACTGGAAAGAAATGACAGATGATATTACTAATATTGTAGCAAGTGGTGTTCCTAATGCAAATACAACAACAATGGGAGGAGTAGAAGAAGCTACTGCTTCTGAAATAGATGCTGGAACACAAAATGGTTCAACTGGTGCAGAATTATTTATAAATCCAAAATTATTAAATGATGCACATAATATTCCTTTTGTAGTTCCTGGAACTTCGGAAAATATAATATCATCTAATGGTACAGATTGGATTAGTAGTAGTAGATTTAGAAAAAGTGTTGCTTCTAATAATTTAAAAATAAATAATACTACTGAACAACATACTTCTACTACTGGACTTGAAAAATTAAAAGAAGTAATGGTATATCATAGTGGAGTAATTAGAATAGTATTTGATTTAAAAGCTGGAAATGGAATTTGGTCTGCTTCAGGTAGAATTTATGTAAATGGAGTTGCTGTTGGAACAAATAGAAGTACATCTTCAACTTCATATGTTACTCAAACTGCTGAAGATATAACAGTTAATGCTTTTGATTTAGTTCAAATATATGCTTTAGAATCTGGAGGTTATGGAGCTTATGTAAGAAATATGAATATTTCATATGATTTAATAGATGATACTGATTATAATATAATAAAATAATTATATGGTTACACAAATACAAAATTTTTACATAGCAAAGATAACACGTAACTGGTCTGCTACAACAGGAGACTTTAATGTGTCTGTTAAACCTACAACAACTTCAGGATGGATAACAGTATCTCCTAATAACTCAACACTAAGAGAAATAGTTAAATTTTCTGCTACAGGAACAAATACTTATGGTGATTTTATTACTATAAGTAATATTTCTGATAGAGGTGTTGGTGGAACAAATGCACAAACACATACAATAGGAGAAGAAGCAAGAATGAATATTACAGCAGAGCATTGGAAAGAACTAAATGATAATGCAGTTGCTCCTAATATAACTATTGGAACTGTTACAGGTGGACCAACAGCTATTGTTACAAATAGTGGTACTCCAGTTAATGCAGTATTTAATTTTACATTACCAAAAGGAGACCAAGGAAACCCAGGAACTCCTGGAACAAATGGTACTAATGGAACTGGTGCAACTGTTGTTACAACAATATCTAGTCCTGGTTCTGACTTAAATGTTCCTTCTGAAAAAGCATTAAGGACTGAATTAGATGGTAAACAACCAGTTGGTTCTTATGCTACATCAACACAAGGAACTAAGGCTGATAATGCTTTACCTAAAACTGGTGGAACAATGACAGGTAAAGAAACATTAGCAGGACACGATGAAGTAGCTAAAACTTATACACCAGCAACAGGTTCTCAAACAGTTGTATTAGATTGTTCTGTAAATAATATTCATGTAGTTTCTGGACATGCTTCAGGAACAGCAATAACATTTACAATAGCAAATGCTACAAATTCTCAACCATTTATAGTTTCTATTCTTCAAGGAGGAACAACAGTTTCAACTATATCAGGATGGTTTGCAACTATTAGATGGGCAGGAGGTTCAGTTCCGATACTTACAGCAACATTAAATAAAAGAGATACATTTGGATTTATTAGAACAGGAGCTAACACATATGATGGCTTTATAATTGGACAGAATTGTTAATATGGAACTTACAGATAACTTAATTTCATATTATAAATTAGATGGAAATTCTAATGATAGTGTAGGTTCTAATAATGGAGCTGATACTTCTGTTACATATTCAACTGCTAATGGAAAAATAGGACAAGGGGCAGGATTTAATGGAACAAGTAGTCAAATACAAATTAGTGGTTTATTAGGTTCATTGCCTACTATTACAATATCTGTATGGGCTAATATTACATCGAAAGGTTTAAACGGAGCTGAAATAATAAATATAGGAGATTATTTTGCCATAAGAGCTAATGATGCTACATATAAAACTACTATGTTTTACCATACTGGTTCAAGTTGGGTTAATGTAACAACAAATACTAATTATATAGGAACTGGTTTCCATTTATTTACGGCAGTATTTGATAATATTAATCATACTCAAAGTATATATGTAGATGCAGTATTAAAAGGTTCTGGAATTGATACTAATAGTATAAATTATACTGGGGGTGCATCAAATACAACTATTGGTAGACATCCAGTTGATACATCATATTTTATGGGAGGTTCTGTAGATGAAATAGGAATTTGGTCAAGAGCATTATCACAAGCAGAAATAACACAGTTATATAATGGAGGAGCTGGATTATCTTATCCATTTTTATCAGGAGCATCATTTTTATATAGTATGATTTAACATTATTAATAATTAAAAAACAATGGCAACACAAACAAAAGCACAAGTTAAAGCAGTTCAAACAGCCCTTAATGCAAAAGGAGCTAATTTGGTAGTTGATGGTATTGCTGGAGCAAAGACTAATGCAGCGATAGCTAAATATAGTTCATCTCCATCAACAACATCAGGTTCACAAAATAGTAGTCAAAATAAATCTACTGTAGCTAATAAATCTGGTACAACACAAGGTACAAGTTATTCTTCAGTTTCATCAGGTAAATCATCTGGTAATAGTTTATTTGCAAATCCTCTTTCAGGTGGATTCTTTAAAAATGTTAAACAAGGATTTGATTCACTTATAGCTAATCCAATTAAAGATGCTATTACTTCAGTTTCAAAAAACTCTCAAGGTGCAAATGCTTTAAATGGTACATTAGTTGAAAATGCAAATACTAATGTATATAATGATAAAACAAAATATAGTAATTTAGATTTATTGTTAAATGGAGGAATGACACCAGGTACATTTTCAGGACAAGCTGTAAAAGATGTTAAAAATACCCTTGGAATGAAAGCAAAAACAGTTACTGCTACAGAACCAAATACTTCTAATTCTCAAAATATTGATTTATCATTAGGTTTACCAAATTCAGATACTATTGAACCCAATAAATTAGAAGCTAATATAAATTCAGGTGTAACACCAGTAACACCCAATTCAGTAATATCTAAAACAAGTACTCCTAATGCTGATGGTTCAACAACAACTCTTACTGCTGATATAACTCCAGCATCAACAATAGACAGTCCTTCATCTACATCAAATGCAACAATTTTAAATAATATTAATACCCTTAATACAGGACTTAAAAGTGATTTGAATGGTGGAAGTACAGCATGGATGTCTCCAGGTTCTAAAGGAGAATTTCAAAATACAAAAACAATTAATTATGCAACTAATGTTGCTTCACAATTTACTACACCAGAACAAGCTGTAGCATTTTACAAAACTCCAGAAGGAATAAATTCATTACCACAAGGAGTCAAAGCTGAAGATATTATTTCTAAGGTTACTCCAGTAGTTAATGGAGTAGTTCCATCTCAAACAACACCAGAATATTTAACAAGTCTTGGTAAAGCACCAGCTTCTCTTTCAGGTGAAAAGAAAGCAACAGAAGGATTAATGAAAAATATTGCTAATTATGCAACTGATTATGAAAAAACTATTCTTTCTCAAGCAGAACAAGATAAGATAACTGCAAAAAATACTATTGATAAAGTTACAGCAAAAGAACTTAGAGATGAATCAACTGTTCGTGATAGAGCTAATTTAGCAATAGATAAACTTAAGGCACAACAACAAGCTGATGATGCTCAAATAGAAATTAATCGTATTCAAGGAAAAACAAATCTTATAGAATTTCTTGCTAAGATTGGTGCATTAAGAACAGATGGTGCAGCTCAAACTGGTCTAGAAGTTTTAGAACAAAAATATCAAGCACAAAGATTAACTACAAAAAATAGTTATGAATTTGCTATACGTGATGCTCAAATTGATATGACTGATAAACTTAATGCTCTTGATGATTCAATGGAAGAAAAAATAATAAATATTAATTCTGATTTATCAAAGACAGAAAGACAAGTTCAATTAGAAGTAATGAAAACAAGATTTGATACAAAGATGAAAGGATTAGAATATGTATCTAAATTCCAAGATTCTATTAAGGCTGAAAATGAAAAATCTCAAACAAAACAAGATAAAATAACAGGTGATTATAATAAGATGTTACTAGATTTAATGGTTGATAAAAATATACCATTTGATATTGCTAAAACAATGATTAACTCAAAAGGACAAGTTAATGCTACATCTCAAAATGCAAGTAATATTAAATCATTTAGTATTAAACTTCCAGAACCAAAACCTGATTATAAAGGAGAAATATTAAATCTTGGTAAAGATACTAAAATAGCACAAAAGATATTTAATGCTACAGGATTAGGTGAATCAGATATTATTCAATTACAAAAAGAATTACAACAAGGTTACTCATTAGAACAAATTGCTAAGAATAATGGTATGCCAACAAACATATTTAATGCTCTTAGACCTTATGTAGTAGCACAAAAATAAAATGGTTTATTCATGGCAAAAAACAACAGATACACCTTCAACAAATTCAGGTAAGTACTCTTGGCAAACAGGTAATTTACAACCAACATTAACTGAAAAAGTAAATACACAAAAAGAAGTATTAAAGAGTAAAGGATTACCAATTTCTACTAGAAGTGATAGAGCAGAACCTACTGTAATTGGTGGTCTTATTCGTGATTCTATTAAACCATTTGCTAATATTGCATCAAATATTATTCAAGCTGGTCAATTACTTACAACTGGTAAATATTCTAAAAATCCTCTTTCTAATGATTATTTAGGTAAAGTTGAAGGATTAGGTCAAGCAGATTTATCTAAGATGCCTTTTGAAAAAAATAATTTAAAAACAATTATTAAATCAGTAGGTACAGGAGCAGAAATTGCTTCTTATCTAGGAGCTGGTGGAGCTGCAAAAGATGTTACTACTAATATTTTTAAGCAACCCTTAAAACAATTTATTAAGTCTGAAGGAATTAATTTAGCTAAAGAAGGTGCAATACAAGGTCTTTCTTATTCATTAGGAACTCAAGGACAAGAATTTGCAGATACTGGTAAACCTTTATCATTAACAAAAACATTAACTGATACGGCTATTTCATCAGTATTAACTCCTATTATTGGAGCTGGTGTAAATAAATTATTTGGTAAAAAATTAGTAAAAGAAGGAGAAAAAGTTATTAATCCAATAATAAATAAAGTAGATGAAATTGCTCAAAATTCTTTATCTAAATCAACAACTAGCATTAAAGAAGGTACAGTTAATTACTTAAAAGAAAATCCAAGTGAAATTGCAAATAAAGAAGTTAGACTTCGTGAAGTTGATGGAAATATTGTAATAGAAGATGGAATAGATACACTTGAAGCTGCAAAACAAACTGGTATAACTCCAGTATTTAAAGATGTTACTTCAGAATATACTGGTAAACAATCAAAAAAAATACAAAATTTAATTGAATCAAATAAACCAATTAATAATTCACCTAAAACAATTACAGGAATAGAAAAACAATCTGAATTACCACCTTCTATTCAACAAGTTAATGTTGCACCAGAAGTTATTACAAAAGATGTTGAACAAATGAAAAATAGTATTGAAGGATTTGATGAAGGAACATTTAAACAATGGTCTAAAGATTTACGTTCTATTCCAATAGATGAACTTAAAAATGTTGGTCTAGGTGGAGAAAAAACAATACAAAATACTATACCTAGAACTGCTTACTATGCTACATTAAAAAATATAGCAAAAGAAACTAATGATGTTAATTTATCACAAATGTTAGCTAATAGTCCTATTCCTTCAAAATCAGGACAAGAACTTGTTGCTAATAAATTATCTCAAGGTGAAAATCTTGTTGATGATTTAATTGCTATTAAAAAAGTTAGAGCAAAAGCAGTAGGATTATCTGACCAAAGATATGAAGCTGAAGCTAAATCTTGGTTTGATAAAATATCAAATAAAATAGAAACAATGAAACAACAAATTCCAACAGTACAAGAAGTTGAAGATATAATTACTAATAATTTAATCTGTAAATAATATGGTTTACTGTATAGACCCACAATATGTAGAACAAGTAAAGAATCTTAATTTAACAAAGTTAAGTTCTGAAGAACGTACTAAGGCATTATCAGAACTTCTTGGAGAAGATACTGGAAAAAATGTAAGTATACTTTATGAAAAAACTCTTCTACTTAAAAATCAAAAGAAAGCATTTAATAAATTTATAGAAGATATAGATGGTATTTCTATTGAGAAAAAAGCAAAGATGAAGGAAAACTTTGAAAAGAGAGTAGCCGAAAAGAATGGAATAATTAAAAATGATGAACTTCTTGCTATTGTTAAAGATACACTTGATAGAAAATATGACCTAGAAATTCCAGATGATAAAGTTAAACAAATGTTTGATATAAGGAATGAAATTGATAACCTTAAAGCTAAGGCTATTGGTACACCAGATGGTTCAGAAGCTAAACTAGAATGGGGTAAAAAAGTAGTAGAACTTTCAAATATAGTTGGAGATTTGAAACAAGTTACCCAAGGAGTTATGGGTGAATTAAATTCTGCTGGACAAAGAATTGTTGGTAAAATAAAAGATAAGGAATACTTAGGTGTAGTATCACAAATAGTAAAAGAACTTGGTGGAATAGTATTTTCTCCTGTTATTAAATCAGTTAAAGCATCACTTGATAACTCTGTATTATTTAGACAAGGATTAAAAGTATTATCTGCAGACCCAAAAACTTTCTTAAAACAAGCTGGAAATACATGGAGTATGTGGAGTAAGGTATTATCAAAGGAATCAATGGAACAAATGTCTACTGCCTTTAAAGCTGACTTAGTTACAAAAGATTTATATCAAGATGCACTTAAGGCTAAATTAGCAATAGGTGTTGTTGAAGATTTCTTTCCAACAGCAATAGTAGATAAAATTCCAGTATTAGGAAATTTCTTTAAAGCTTCTGATGATGCATTTACAATGTTTTCTCAAGGTTCACGTATGGACTTATTTGAAAAATATGTTAAAATATTTGAGAATGCAAATGGTGGTACTAAACCAAATTCTGAAATAATGAAACAATTTGCCAAGATTGCTAACTCTACAACAGGTAGAGGTGGACTTGGTAAATTAGAATCATCTGCTGGATTACTAAATAAAATACTTTTCTCTGCTAGATACCAAACAGCTAATATAAATACATTTAGACATGCATTTACTATGACAGGTGAAGCAGGTAAAATTGCTAGAAAACAAATGGTTAGACATCTTGCTCTTATTGGAGGTGTTATGACTACAATAGGTACATTTACTGATGTAGGATGGAATCCAAAAGAATCCACCTTTGGTAAAGCAAGAATGCCAGGAACAACAAAATGGGTAGACCTTACTGGTTCACTTGGTTCTTATTTCTCTGTTATTGGAAAATCTTTAGATAAAATAGAAAATCCTAAATATAAAGATACAGCAATGAATGTTATTGTTGATTTTATGAAAGGTAAACTAGCTCCAGTTCCAGGAGTAGCACGTGATATACTTGAACAAAGAGATTATTCTGGTAATAAACCTACAGTATCATCTGTAGCTGAAAGTCTATTTGCTCCTATTACTTTAGATAATCCAATAAAAGATAACCAAAAAGGATTTGATGATGGAGTTACTGCATTATCATCATTTATAGAATTTTTAGGAGGTTCTGTTACTACACCTAAAGCAAAAGGTGAAGGAACATATAAATCACCATTAGATATGATTACAGGAAATTAAGACTTGACATTATTACAATTTTATGTTATAATGTATTATAATACAAATATGGAAAAAGACCTTAAAATGGAAAGACAAAAGTTTCAAATGCACCAAAAAGGATATGAAAATATCGTTGAGGCTATTAAGTGTATAAAACCTACAGATATGTCTGAAACTAATATCTTACTTAAGGAACTTATAGGTAAATTATCAGAAATTATTATTAAGAATGAATAAAACACAAGAAGAAAGAAATAGTTCTCAAGATACAAAGAATGATGCAAATTCTCTTTTTAAATGGGCTTTTGGAACATTATTAGGTATACTATTTACCCTAGTTGGAATATTATATGGTTATTTAAAAACTTCTGATGTAGAAGCAGATATTTCAATAAAAGAATTACAACAACATCAATCTTCTGATGCTTTAAGATTTCAAAATTTAGAAAACAATGTATACTTACTATGTAAGGCACAAAAACTAGATTGCTTACCACCAGCAAAATAATATGAAAATATTATGTCTAAATTGTAAACCAGATTTAACATATTTCTCTAAAAGAGGACTTGTTTTTGATGTAGAATATAAAACTTATAGTCAAGTATTCCCATTAAAACTAATGCCTTTTACTACTGGAATATTAAAGAATCAGTATGCACCTAATCCAACAGATTTCTTAAATACTAACTATAATAGTAACTATGATTTTATATTAGTTGGATATGATATAAAAGATTATCCTACAACACAAAATCTTGGAGGATATACTTATGCAGATTGTTTACTTCCATCTAAGACATTCTATTCAGTAGTTCGTAATGATGGTCATAATAATTACTTTATCCACGAATTACATCATCTATTAGTTAATAAATTACACTATACAGAAAGTAAAACATATTTAACTGTAAAAGATTATATGGATACAGATAGTCAAGGAAGACCTTTCTATCTTAATGAAGAACCAGAGAATCCATTAAGTAATTACTCACAAACTTGGAATCAAATTAAACCTTACTTATCAATTTTAAATAATACAATGAATACATATAAATATTTTAGTGCAAAAGAAGTAGTAGGACTTAAACCAGAATTAGTATCTCTATTAGATAAAATGAGAGGTGAATGTGGTTTTCCTTTTAAGATAAATAGTGGATTAAGAACAGTAGCTCAAAACTCACAATTAAAAGATGCTGTTAGTGATTCAGCTCATTTATCTGGAGAAGCTGTAGATATTGCAATTACTGATTCTACACAAAGAATGAAAATAATAAGTTCTGCATTTATGAATGGAATTAAAAGAGTAGGAATAGCTAAAGATTTTATTCACCTAGATATATCAAAAACTCTTCCTCAAGGAGTAATATGGTTATATTAGTAGTATTACCTATATAGTTTAATACAAAGCAAAAAACACCCATTACGAGTGTTTTTTTGTTGATTATATCCTTATTTTACGTTGTGTGTTATCACAGTTAGGTAATCTATGTATTCTCTTATCTCCTTTTTAGTTAGTGAAGGCGTATCAAGTACAAATTTCTTAAATGCTTTCTTTATTATCGCATCACTATAACCTCTCTTATTGATTACTTCACAGAGACAAATATAGTCTCCAGTATTAGGAAATTTACTTTGATACAACTTAAATGCAATTTCTATTTCTTTCATATTATTCTACTTCTCCTGGATAGTGAGCAAATCCCATCGCAGGTACTAATTGTTTTTTATAATCTTCATCAAGCCAACAATCATCGACATGTTGTGTCTTATCTTTTTTTAATGCATCCTTAACTGAAGTAGCAAAAATATATTTTCTAGTTATATAAAGTTTTAATTGTTTTTTAATTTTCATAATCTTCTATGTATACTTCTATTCTTGGATTTTCTTTATCAATGAAATATATACTTGAATCTCTTTTTAAAAATTCTATTGAATCATCTTTTATACATCCTGCTTCTACTAAACCATCACAAATAAATTTCTCCATTACTGCTCTTATATTATGTCCATCAGTACCATTTCTTCCTGCATAAATATGATAAGTAATTTTTATTTTATCAAACTTAGTATTTCCTATTTGTTGTTTAACAAGTTCATGGTAATGTGCTTTAACTTTATTAGATAGCATGTGATGAGCATTTCGATACCAATTAAGTCCAACAAGAAATGTTTTACTAGGTTTAGTTTTAAATTCTTGGACATAATAGATTGGGAAAGTTAATTTAATCATTACTTGAAAATCCTAACTTACGTCTAGCCCAGGTTGATAAATTTTTAGAATCTTTAGCAGCTTTTATAGCTTCTAACTTTTCTTCGACTGTTACACGCACAATTATAAACTCACTCTTATTATCTTTTAACTTTGTCATACACATAGTATAACATAATAAAAGATAAAAGTCAAGCTTTTACCTGTGGATAACTTTTTGCGGAAGATGTTAGATTCGAACTAACATGTCTTTTACAACACTCGTATTCAAAGCGAGAGGGGTACCATTACCTTTGTAATCTTCCATTGCGGAAAGTTGTATACTCGAAATACAAACTTTTACATTCACACTCTTTAGCAAAGAGGTATGGCTCCTAGCCATTTAACTTTCCACTTGCGGCGGAGACTGGGATTTGAACCCAGACTAACAAGGTTGGAACTTGTCGTGTTTGCCATTTACACTATCTCCCCATTGTAGGACTAACGAGACTCGAACTCGTAAACCTGGTGTCTAAAGCCAGTGCGGTTACCAATTACGCCATAGTCCTATTGTCGGGATAACAGGATTCGAACCTGTAAAATTTGGTTTTTGAAACCAACATGTCTACCTTTGCATCATATCCCGATTGTCCTGGTAAGTGGAGTCGAACCACTAAAATTTGGGGTTTAAATCCAACACGGTTACCATTTACGTCATACCAGGAATGGTGCGATTTCAGGGAATCGAACCCTGCTATCCTGCTTGGAAGGCAGGTGTGTCGCCAACTACACATAAATCGCATTGTGGGGAGTATAGGAATCGAACCTATATTGGAACGTTAGAACCGTTCTGTCCTTATCCGTTGAACGAACTCCTCATAGTAACCGTATCGGGTACTGACCCCGAACATCCATCTTGAAAGGATGACGACCTACCACTAGTCGATACAGTCATGGTCCGCAATGAAAGAATTGAACTTCCGTCAAGCGAGTATCGGTCGCTTATTCTACCATTAAACTAATTGCGGGTAGGAGATACAGGAATCGAACCTGTGTCGACTAGGTATAAGTCAGTCATTCTGCCATTAAACTAATCTCCTATTGTGTTCCATAGTGGTAATGCTCCACTTTAATTGGGGTTTCAAGCCAATACATTACTTTTATGTTAATGAAACATTGTGGGAAGCCAGGGAATCGAACCCTATCCGACTCTTTCACAGAGAGCTATGCTACCTCTACACCAGAATCCCCATATTTATCGAAACCATAATAGATTTTATTTTTTCTATTGGCTCCTTTTCCCCAACCAGACATTTTTAAAATCCTTTTTACTTTCTTCTTCTTATTTTTTTTATTCTTATGGTTCATTTGATTGCATTACACCTTATAGGCGACCGTGGATAATCAATCCATTCAAATTAACTACTTCGAGACTTTTTTATCTATTTTCATTTGCGGGACTACGGAGAATCGAACTCCGACAATTCCGCAGACAACGGAATGTTCTACCACTAAACTATAATCCCATTGAGGTCTGTACAGGAATCGAACCTGTGATAGATACTTTGCAGGCACCTGCCTTTCCTCTT
>Ga0302292_1000735_pt1 | contig 22466 bp, 24 predicted proteins | sample III_Fen_N2_1_FD_194553 | JGI IMG/M metagenome (GOLD analysis project Ga0302292, IMG submission 194553) | Peat permafrost microbial communities from Stordalen Mire near Abisko, Sweden - III_Fen_N2_1 | ecosystem: Environmental > Terrestrial > Soil > Wetlands > Permafrost | place: Sweden: Abisko...
TTTGTTAAATTTTTAACTTCAATAATGTTATTCATTTCGAGTGCCATATGTAAAGTATACTACAAGTTCAATATCTACAATAGACACCAAAATAGACCTTCTTATTTAGGGTTTAAATATTTGCGGAGGTTATGAATTGCTACTGGAACTGAATTGTTGGAAAATAATAATAAATTTATAAAATAAATTTATCTGGATATTCGCCCAAGATTTCTAATGACCTTAGATATCTATCTTTAAATGCTTTTTTAACTTCAGGTATTACTATTTTACGATCCCAGTCTTGTTTAATTTTATCACTTATTCTTTTCTCTAAATTTTTAACGGTTTCCTGTTTATCATCCATAAAATAAGTCGAATGAAATTTACCAACAAAATGAGAAGCCCCATCAGCAGTGCTGACTATCTGGACCTCTATGGCTTCTTTTGATATATCTATTTCATTTTTCATCTCCATTCTGACCCAAGAATCATAAACCTTATTTACAAACTCTTCAGTGAATCCTATTTCCAGCATGACTTCTATGCCCTTTTCTTTTGTTATCACGCGTTCATTTTTAGCGTCTATAGGCTTACCAAAATCATGGAACCAGACCAAAGCAAAGACCACATCTCTATCAGCCTCTTTATAAATGTCACAAAGTTCCATTGCTATTCTTTCTACAATTAGAAGATGATCAGGAATAAACCATTCCCTATATTCGAATTCTTTATTAGTACAATTTGATATAACTATTTTTTTGAACTCACTAAGTTTTGTTTTTAGATCTTTCATATATTTTTATAGTACCAAAATTACTGAATCGTTTCCAAATGCTCAATTAAATTATCAATAAATCTATCCATACATTTAAAATTTTCTCCAGGAAAAGCTGTATGGGAATTTAGTTCAATTAGTTTTGGACCATCACTACCTATTCCGATATCCATACTATATAACGGCTTTGGGTATTTTTTTGTAATTTCTGAATGAACTTCCTTATAAAAATCTAAAATAAAAGAAGGTATTGAATCAATATCTATCTCAGTAATAGATGCACCTCTATGAGAATTACTTATCAATGTTCCAGGAACTGGTTGACGCACATGACATAGTGAAATCTTATCACCATGAGTAATGATACGGAGGTCGTGATATGAGGGAGCAATATTAGGAATGCCTAAACTGGTATCTATAAATTCCTGAACTAAAAATCCTTGGTCTTCCAGCTTGTCTTTTGGTATTAAATTTAAATCAACATCATTTGCATCCCAGATATAAACATCATCGCCGTTTGAACCTCTGTTGGGTTTTAGAACTACTTTTTTTGTTTTTATTTTAGTTAATGCATCTTTTATATCTTCTATATTTTTAGCCAAAAATGTTTTAGGAAAAAATTGAGGCATGTAATCATATGTATTTATTTTTACGCAGAAATCCTTGAATTCTGGAGTATTAGTAATAACAACCTCACTTCTGTCAAAATCTGTATCCGCCATTTTTTTAAATTGGTAAATAACATCAGCCTTAAAGTTATCATTGGTTTTTACTATCTCTCCTTCTTTGTATACAGCAACGTTCGAAAAGACGCCTTTTCCAAGATATGACTCAACATTATAGGCAAAACGAAAATTATCCCGTTCGCTTATTCTTTTAAAAAATTTATGATAAGCGACTCCTTTTCTATTGTGAAAATTTGAAAGAGCATGATCATCCACACTCTTAAGCCACATAACTATATTTCTAGGAGTTTTATTTTCCATAAGTAAAGTATACCAAAAATTACTCATTGGGTATATGGGATTTGATATTATTTACGGAGAGAGGGAGACCATGAGTACATTTTTCGGCTACCACGTAGCTAGGTACTTTTCCATCTTCGATAAGGAAAAGTCTTTCAAATCTCCCACGGGAAGTATGAAGATACTTCCCTTCTCTCCGCGCAACAAAAAATGCCCTCTTTGAGGGGCAATTTTTTGAACGCGCGGGCAGTATGGGTCGCTGTTGGAACTCATTTCATTGATAAATAAAGATATATTGCTTATCATCTAAAACAAGATTAGAACTTATTTAATAGATAAACAAATATTAAATTTACCTTTTGCTAAGATTTTAATTTTTTATCAATTTTCAACTCAGAAAATTTGGTTGCCATTGTAGTATTACCATTAGTTATTTTTTTAATAGTCAAATCTTCAGCTTTATTATTAGCGAGACGTAGATTATTTTCGGATGCTAAGAGATTATCTTTAGTCTTTTGTAGAAGGTCAATAGTTTTATCAATTTCTTCAATAGCAGTTTTAAACTTTTTACTTGCTAGTCCGTAGTTATAAGCAAAGCCCTCCTTAAACTTATTCAGATTGTCTTCAAAATTTGTAATATCTACATTTTGATTTTTTACAAGAGCAAGCTCTGATTTATATTTCATCGAGTTCAAAGATGCATTGCGTAAAAGTGTTATCATTGGAATAAAAAACTGAGGACGAATCACATACATTTTAGAATAACGATGAGATACATCGACTATGCCAGTATTATAAAGCTCGTTTTCGGCCTCTAAAAGTGAAACAAGAACTGCATATTCACACTTCTTTTCAGAACGATCCTTGTCTAGTTCTTTGAAAAAGTCCTCATTCCCTTTTTTGGTATTAGTAGTATCTAACTCATTTTTCATTTCAAACATAATTGAAATAATTTCAGTGCCGGATTCATCAGTTTCGCGATAAATATAATCACCCTTACTACCATTACTAGCATCATTATCTTTTTCAAAGTAGGCATTTTTAAAACCTGTAGCACGGAGTTTATTAAATTCTATTTCACAATGCTGTTCCAAGGTTTCACCGACCATTTTTGTAGAAAGTTTAACTTTCATATCTTTGTAGCGTTCGATTATTTCATCTTTTGTTTTTATTTCAGTAGCATGATTTTCTTTCAAAGACGAAATAACTTGCTGTTTTTCACTATCTTTAATTATTAATTCAGATGCAAGTTTATCTCTTTCCCTCTCAATTTTCGTCACTGCATTATTAACTGCAAGAGTTTTTTCGGATTCTGCAAGCTGAATCTTAGTTTTTAATTCAGCTAATTCAGCATCTTTTTGAGACTTAAGTTTAGTTAACTCGATTTCTTTTTCTGATTTAAGTGCAGTAATCTCATAATCCTTTTTATTTAAAGCATCTTTTGATATATTTTTAATACGCTCTTCAGCAAGTTCAACATCTTTTTCATTATCGGCTTTTAAGCGTGCTTCTTGTTGATTTAATTCTTCTTCAAATTCATGGTCACGTATCTGCTTAACGATATCAGCAAAACCTGCCTCGTCAATCTTGAATGCTTTTTTACAATTGGGACATATAATTTCGTTCATATTATTATTCAATTTCTTAGTTAATTATTAATTTAGTTATTAATTTATTTTTCTCTTACAAACTCATTTAAACCTTCAGGTTTTTCTTTTAATAAATATCTTCTTATAACTTTATTCATATATGAATTTTTTAATCGAAAAGCTCTTACCTCCGCTGGGGCTGAACTATTAGGTTGAGAAGTTTTTGATATATGACAATTTGGATCTTTAAATTTACCATTGTGCTTAGGACATAATGTTAAATTTGTATGCTGATGTTGATGTATATGATGAGCTTTCCCTAATTTAATATGTTCAATAATAGATAAATAATCTTCATTGAGTTCTCTAACAACTTCATCATCCATATTCCAAAGAAAAACGTATTTTATAACATATTCAGATCTTAGTTTATTTGCATCATGAATATACCAAACGAAAAGAATATTTTTATTCTTTTTATAAAGAGAAGATTCTTTTATACTTTTATTATTAACCTCATTACAGTAATTAATTATATTCAAAGAAAGAGGTTCTTTAACTCTCAACTTTCCATCCTTACCCATTTTAAGAGGACTGGTTTTTAATTCAACATTCAAGTGTGCAATATCAGGACCAGCTGTACTATTTTTTCCAATTCCAAAATACCCTTCTTCAATTACATAACCAACACCCGCCTTTGTACTAACACGAGTACTAGAATCACTAGTAGAAATTGATGCCATTATTTGTTGTAATGTTTTTCCTTCTAAATCACGCCTTACAATAGTTTCTAGCTCTTCAGGCGTCTTTATTTTACTAAGATTTATTATGGCCATTTATCAGCCTATTATACACCTAAATTTGATCTATTTCATATTTTATGTTCCAATGATGAATCTACTTGATCCCAATAATTCATCATGCTATAATCATCCTATGATTAAGAATACCAATAAAAAACCTATACGCGTTGCTGAATTATTCGCAGGAGTAGGTGGTTTTAGAATTGGATTAGAAGGTTATCCTTCAAAAAACTCTAATTATATAACTGTCTGGAATAATCAATGGGAACCAGCTACAAAGAAACAACATGCATCTGAAGTATATATTTCTCGCTTTGGACCAGAAGGCCATTCAAACGTTGATATAGCAAAAGTTCTAACTAAAGATATACCGAAACATGATTTACTTGTTGGAGGCTTCCCCTGCCAAGATTATTCAGTAGCTAGAACCTTGAGTAAGGCTGATGGAATTATTGGTAAAAAAGGTGTTCTTTGGTGGGAAATACATCGTATATTAAAAGAGAAAGGAAAAGATGCTCCTTCATATTTAATGCTAGAAAATGTTGATAGACTTTTAAAATCCCCTGCTTCACAAAGAGGTAGAGATTTTGCTATGATAATTTCTTCTTTAAATGATTTAGATTACATCGTTGAGTGGAGAGTTATTAATGCCGCCGAATATGGAATGCCACAACGAAGAAGAAGGACTTTCATTATGGGATACAAAAAAGGAACATCTATTTATAAAAAAATATCAAATTTAAAAGAACCTTCAGATTGGATTAAAAAGAATGGGGTTATATCTTTCGCTTTCCCTATAATTACTAATAAAGAAATTCCAAAAGAATTTAAAATTATTGGTGACTTACCAAAGGTTAGTGAAACTTTCAATAAAGAAACTCCAGAAAAAAGTCTTTTTTCAAATACAGGTATTGCAATAAACAGAAAAATTTACACTATTGAATCTAAACCAAATTATGATGGTGAAAGAATTTATATTAAAGATATTTTAATTACTGATGAGAAAAAAGTTCCACCAGAATTCTATATTGATAAAAAAGACTTAGATAAATGGACTTACTTAAAAGGTGCTAAAAATGAAAAGAGAACTCTTAAAGATGGATTTACTTTCTTTTATACAGAAGGATCAATGATTTTTCCTGATTCAATAAACGGACCATCTCGTACAATAATCACAGGTGAAGGTGGACCAACTCCTTCTCGATTTAAACATGTCGTAAAAACTAAGTCAGGAAAACTAAGACGACTTATGCCAATAGAATTAGAACGTTTATGTATGTTCCCCGATAATCATACTATGGGACAACCAGATACAAAAAGAGCATTCTTTATGGGAAATGCTCTAGTTGTAGGTGTTATTGAAAAACTTGGAAAGGCTTTAATAAAACAAATATAATATTTTTTTATACTATTTTTATTGATAAACCTGAGTTTGGACCTGGAATTAATTTCCCTTCATTTTCATCAATTGTACCAGGAGCTTTTCTTAGTGCGTCTAATAATTCTTTTGGTTTTACTTTTTGTCCAATTTTTGCTTCTGATTCTTGTCTTGGTTGAGACACTTCTTTGGCCCTATAAAATTCTATTTCTATATTTTCTTTGATAGCATATAAACAAATTGCTCTCATGTAAAAGCGATTAAATTGACCTTCTGCAAATGTAGAAATAGTAGTCGTTGGTATATTTTTAACTACTCCATCTTTTGTAGTTTCTTTTTGTATAAAAAATCCTCCAGTATTAAGTGAGTTAAATAAGGATTCATCTGTTCCATTAATTATTGATTCTTTAAGTAAATTAGAATATTCTATTATTCCAGCATCTGAAAATCTCTTACTTTTATATAATAAATCATTTTTTATATCAAAATTAACTTCCTCTAACATAAGTTCACGAATATTTTTTTCTAGATTTAAATAATTTAATAACATATTATTACCCAACTTTTTAATAAAACAAGAATTGTTGGCCTTCTTTTATTCATTAATAATACCTTAACTGTACAACTATTAATTTAAAATACAATAGATATTATTGTAATATTTTTAATTTCTTAATATTGTAGAAAACATAGCATTTATAGCCTCTGGCGTTATTGAATTAAGTTTTTTAAGATAATCTATTTTTTCATCATTAGAAAGTTTATCAAAACCTCCAAAAATTTTATCAAGTAATTTTTTCTTAGAATGTTTTGTAGCAAAAGCATTATAGCTAAAAGTATCAATCAAATCATTTTTTATAAACTCCTCCATTACTTCAAAACAATCTAATGTTTTAAATTCTTTCTTATTTAGAATAAAACCTTCTTTTACTTTTGGTATATATTCGGGGATATTTTTTCTAAAATAATTAAATGCAAACCAACTAAATCCTTCCATTTCAATATTTTCAATCTCCCCTTCTTCAGATAAATAAACCTTTTTTAAATTTAAAGCAAAAGCATGGTTTAGTTTTTGTGGCTTCTGAGGAAAAAACTTTTTAAAATAACTCTGCATTTCACTTTGGTCAGATTCACTTTCAATTAAAACTAATAAAAAATTTAATAAAAAACCCACCAACATACTTGAATAAAACTCTTTTAAAATTTCAAAAAGAACTCTCTTAAATTCGGCAAAATCATTTCTGTTTATTTTCTTACCATCTTTTAAGTCTGCAATGATTAAATTACCAGTAGCTTCTAAATTGTTTTGAAGATGATCTTCATTATTACCACCCTTCATTAATTTTTGCATTATTATTGGCATAATCTTTTCAAATAAAATTAATCCTGTTCCTTCAGGTAATAAAAACTTTTCTCTTAATCTTCCAAGTCTTCTTTCTAGATTTTTAGCATTTATTAATTTTTCACTTTTTTTAATACAAAAACCTTTTGTTTTTTCTGAACAACGATAATATTCCCCATCTTTTACTAGGGTATGTTTTGAATCTTTAAATGTTAAGCACCCCTTTGAAAATAGCGGTGGTGCTTGTATTTTATCTGTCTTTTTAATCATAAATCTGAAAGTTCAATATATAAAAGCTTTATTTTTAAGCCTTTTTGTCCATGAAGGGTGATTTTTAACCACGCCATACATTTACGCTATCACCATGTCTACTTTTACACAAGAGTTGGTCGATAGGACAATTAAATACTTTAAAGAGAAATATAATCACGATATTTCTCCTGAAATTGCTGAAGAATATTTAAATTCTCTTGCGAATTTATATAGGGCTATCAGTAAATTTCCCTACCCAAAATGAAACAGATAAAATACTACTGTTTTGATGAAAATCTTAATCTAAAAGAAATTTCTGAAGAAGATGAAATTATCAAAACGTATGACAGTTCAGTTATTGAATTAGCTTTTAATCATGGGATAGAAGCTTATCAATTATTAAAATTAACAATATTACCAGTTGATATTAAATTAGCTCCTTGCAAAGAGTTACCAAATTATTATGACAAACGAAAACAATTACAAAAACAATCATGGTTGGAGTCAAGAGAACGAATCGAGACAATCATCGATGAACACAAGAAGAGTAAGGGGCCAGATCAAGAGAAGCTCATTCGGTTCAAGTCGCCGAGCGAAGGATATTTTACGGAATACGATAAGAAAAATGACCCACGAAATCGGATTGACATATCCAAGGGAATTTTCAACAAACGGAAAAGAAGTAAAAGATCACCTTCACAAGATGAGACAGTGGTTTAGAGATAGAGGAATAGAATCATTTTGGTTTTTAGAATTTCAAAAAAGAGGTGCCCCTCATTTTCATGGAATTATTAGCAAAGAAGTTACTGATGAAGAATTAAAAAAGGAATGGTATAAAATAGTTAATTCAAATGATCCTAAACATTTAATTCATGGTGCTCATATTTCAGCTATTCGTTCTACCGATGGTTATGCTCATTACCTAACAGGCTACTTAACCAAAGAAGGGCAAAAGTTTGTTCCTTTAGAATTTCAAGACGTAGGCCGATTTTGGGGTTATTCACGATCTCTCCTAGATCCTTATATTATTAAAATAATAATAGGCCCACAAAGTGATTTAAGAGCATTTAGAGCTAAACATATAAGACCGATAAGAAGGTGGATGGACAATAGGAGAAAAAGGTGGACACCCACTAAAATGAAACATAAAAAGTTTATTAACCTTTATTCTAATTACTCTCCTGGGGATTACTTAACTGCTAGATATGGTCGGGATTATATTGATGAGCTTAAACGTAGGGGTTTAGATACTTCACTTTTTGAGTAGTAAGGAATGGGACCCCGTTCGGCTTTAGCCGACGGGGTCTCTCCTTGACTCTATAGTCATATTTGAAGAAATGATAAAATAGTAGTATTATCTCGTTTATGGAATTATCTATTTCAGAAAAAATTAACCTAGAAGAAATGAGGGCAGCAGACCCATACTTAAAGAATCTTTCTGATGAAGAATTAGAAATAATTAGAAGTGCTTTATACTCTATGGGCCAACTATCATTGGAATCTTATTTGGGAGAGAATAATAAAAAATAATTATGAAATATATTATATATTGTAGAAAATCATCAGAGTCAGAAGATAAACAAGCTTTGTCTATTGAATCCCAAGAATCTGAAATGTTACAGATAGCCGAAAAGCTAGGTCTGGAAATTTTTACTATTCTTAAAGAAAGTAAATCTGCTAAACAACCAGGTAGACCTGTTTTTTCTCAAATGATTAAAATGATTGAATCAAAAAAAGCTGATGGAATTCTTTGTTGGAAACTAGATCGTCTTGCTCGTAATCCTATTGATGGAGGAAATATTTCTTGGCTACTTCAAAAAGGACTTCTAAATAATATAAAAACTTTTGATAGAGATTATTACCCAACTGATAATGTTTTAATGATGGCTGTTGAGTTTGGAATGTCTAATCAATATATTCGTGATTTAAGTGCAAATGTAAAACGTGGTAATCGAACAAAATTAGAACGTGGTGATTGGCATAACATGGCTCCCATTGGATACTTAAATGACAAAGCCAATAATAAAGTAGTTGTTGACCCAATAAGATCTAAATATGTTAAACGTGCTTTTGAACTTTATTCAACTGGCGGTTATGCTTTTAATGACATCGCTCATCTTTTAAAAGAAGAAGGCTTTTGTTCTAGAAGTGGACTTTTTTATCCTAAGGGTAAAATATTAAAAATGTTTTTTAATCCTTTTTACTATGGAGTAATGAAATCCAATGAAAAACTTTATAACGGAAATCATATTCCAATTATTTCAAAAACTTTATTTGATAAAGTTCACGAAGTAATGGAAAAAAGAGGACGACCACATGCTAAAAATTTATTCTTCCCTCTTCGTGGTTTTATAACATGCGAAGATTGTGGCTGTATGTATACTGCAACTCTTAAAAAAGGACATGATTATTATTACTGCACCAATGGAAAAAATATATGTGTTGCTCATAAAAGATATATGAGAGAAAATGATATTTATGAGAAAATTGTTCCCATCTTAGAAAGTTTGGCTATTGACCCAGAACTTGTTGATTTAGCATATGAAGCTGAAAAGCAACAGGGTGGCTCAAATACCTCTTACATAGAGGAAACATTGAATACTCTCAATGCTAGTCTGAAACCTCTTGTAGAGAAAGAATCAAGACTTTTAGATGCCTTCCTGGATAAATCTATAGACAAAGAAATCTATGACAAAAAGAAACTAGAAATACAAAATGAAATCTTTGAAATTAAAAGACAAATTAAAAGCGTAAAAAATAGCAGCACAGTTTCTACTTTGGAACCTACTAAAAAACTATTTTTAGATTGTATTTACTGGGCTAATAAATTTAAAGACGTAGATTCTAAAGAAAAGCATGAAATCATAAAAACGATACTTTGGAACCTTTCCATGAAAGACAAAAATATCTATAATTGCCAACTAAAAAGTCCATATAATTTGATATCAAAATTGCCTAAAAATGCTACTTTTGACGAACTGCGGAGAGAGGGAGATTCGAACTCCCGGTACGATTTCTCATACACAACCTTTCCAGGGTTGCCGTTTAAACCACTCACGCATCTCTCCAATGATTAAAAACTTTACTTATTCTATCATTTGATGTACCAAATATTTTTAAATACCTAGTAATCGATTCTTCTTTATACAAATAAACACTCCTTCCTTTATTGCTAATATGTGGAATTATTTTATTTTCATTAAAAATATCAACTACCTGATTTATTAAATCTATAGAGTAACTTGTAAAACATAAACCAATATTATTATATTCTTTCCCTTTAACCAGATGTTTATGTGTATACAGACCCCCATCAGTATCCATTAGTCCTCTAACACAAGCAATTCTATATGATTTTCTATTTAAAATCCATAGTGGAATCTTAAGCCCTCCTCTAATTTTATTTCCTCGAATCAAGCCATTATTCACAAGAAAATCTACTATTGTTGTACTAGATAAAGAAATAACTAAGGCCTGGCTTTCTTTCCTTTTTCTCAACACGGGAACAATGCCAAACAAATTATTAATCAATCCCGAAACATAAACTGAATATTGTTTATCTTTAATAAAATTTAGAGTAATGGTTACTTGCCATAGATTATTAATTCCACCATCCCCCATCATTAAACCAAAAAATTCAGCAAGTTTAATTGATTTTTTAGGAAATAGAACAATTTTTCTATGACTCTTGTTGGGATATTTTAAAGAAGAAATATCACCCATGTGTATATTGTATCATATTAATTAAATAACATTATATTTTATGCACTAGATCACTATCATTAAATTATTTTTATCAAAAAATGACAAAACCCACCAAAAGGTGGGTTTTGTAAAAAGTGAGCTAAATAAAAATAAGCTCACAATAAATCTGAAAAGAACATCTGGATGTATCATACTAAATATTTAATTTTTTACCAAGTATTAAATAACCTATATTTATAAAGGGTTGTAAGGATATTTTTTTATAATTAAATTATTAAAAAATCATAAAAAAATACATAGATTATTTCTATTTATTTTTAGAATAGTGGATTTTTTTCTGCTCCATGAACCAATCTAGAAAGAGTACTTGATATTTCTATCCCGAAACCCAGTAGAACCATACCCATAAAACCACTTAGAATTGAAACTCCAATATAGGCAGCACTAAGACCAATTATTATACTCAAGGGTGTATTATATTTATTTACAGCAATGTATTTATTTAAATCAATTATTTTAATACCAGAAATAATATCTTTATTTTCTTTAATACTTTTACTATAAAGCAATTCGTATATAGAGAAAGATGCCATACCAAAACCTGCACCTAAAATAATTTCACTTAAAGAATTATCTGAAACAAAAATACTAAATGCCATAATAATAAGCCCGAAAATTATTGAGAGAGAGTTACTAGATTTTGTAACATAAGCATAACTAGCTTTTGAAGAATTACTCATAATATTTAATTGTTATATACTTCCTCTTAGTTTATTTATTCGGTCTTCAACAGGTGGATGAGTTGAAAATAGATTTCCAACTTTTTTACCAAACTTACCTGAACCTAAAGGATTTGCGATATACAAGTGAGCAATAGCATTTGATTGAGCTTGCATGGGTCTTCCGTACTGACTAATCTTCTCTAACGCACTCGCTAAGCCCTCAGGATAACGTGTAAGCAAAGCTCCTGATGCATCCGCTAGATACTCTCTTTTGCGTGAAATTCCAAGCTGTATGAGAGTAGCGGCGATAGGTGCCAAAATAGCCACAACTATACCTATAATCATAAATAAGCCACTCCCTTCTCTGTCGTCACGACGTCCACCAAAGATACTCATACGCATCATCATATCTGAAACTATAGCGACAAAGCCAACGAGCACGACGGCGACAGTTGATACAAGCATATCTTTATTGCCGATGTGACTCATTTCATGAGCAACAACTCCTTCCAATTCTGTCTTATTCATAATGGAAAGTAATCCTGTAGTAACAGCAACGACGGCATGATCTTTATTTCTACCTGTCGCGAATGCATTGGGAGATGGATCTTCGATAACGTAAATCTTCGGCATTGGAAGTCCTGCTGTAATAGCAAGATTTTCAACAATCGTATAAAAGTCAAAATATTGTTCACGTGTTGCAGGGTGAGCCTTTGCCAAAGAGAGTGCTATCTTATCTGAATACCAGTAGCTCGTAATATTCATAACAATACTAAAAATAACAAATATATAAAGTATATTCGGATTACCATAAACTCGCGCGAAAACATATCCTAGTCCTATGACTATGATTAGGAATGAGCTCATAAGAACCCAAGTTTTCCAAACATTATTCGATTGTTCTGTATAAAGTGTTGCCATATATTTTATATACCAAATTTAAATTATAATTACCAGCTTCCTCCTCCCCCACCACCTCCTCCACCGCCAGAAGCACCACCACCACCAGAGCCAGACTGACCCCCTGCGGCTGTGTTAAAGGATTGAGACATTCCTGACATATGTGATACGAAATCTGCCGCGGCAAAACCACCAATTACATTCCCTGAGTACCAAGATGGTTGCTCTAAATAAATACCCTCAAACTGTTTTGCCCATTTCTTTTCTACTCCCAAAGCTATAGCATATGGTAGGAATTTCATGAATTGTTCTGGTGTTTTATCTGGAGCATTATGAAAGTTCAATCTATCTTTTTCGGTTACAGACAAAAAATCCTTAAAGCCTAAAATATAATCTTTTGTCTCAGCACCAAGTTTTGTTTTCTTACCCATAAAGAAACCAAAAACAAATACAATACCACACGAAACAATAATTGAAATTATAGAAATTGAATTATTAAAACCAAAAACGATTATTAGTATCGGTGCAAGTAAAAACGGTGTTATGAGATATGGGAGCTTGGCATAATTTGGATTTTTATCATAGAATCCTCTAACCGTCATTTCTTTGTATATATTATTCATCACCACTTGAACATTACTCCTAAAAGATAAATCTTTTTTAAAATCTGAAATTTTTATAATTTCACCCTGTTTTAACCCTGAAAAAAATAATTCTAAAATATCTTTTTCTATTTTTTCTAAATTAGAAGCATCATTTTTAAGTAATTCAATTTCGTAATCATCAGCACTAAAAACCCAAGTTTTTTCTATTTTTTTTATTTTAATAAAACCTTGCTCTGCTAAATAAATAAGACCAGCCGTGATATCATTAAAATCCGCCCTCTCGTCAACAAGAGAACCAACGAGTGTAGGCTTCATATCTTTCGGAGGTTCATACTGAGCTATTATAGTACTATAGCCTTTTGGATCTTTACCATATTTTTTCCAAACTAAAAACATAATCCCAAATACAAGTATCGGTAAAACTAAAATTAAATTACCCAATATAATTGATTTAATTTTGTCTGTTTTAGTAGGTTCATAAACTGTCCCTTTTGGAAAACTAACAGCAATAGTAATTCCCTCATTTGGTTGTAAAATCCTTGGAGATAAAGAAACAATAGAATTACCAACAATATCTATAGCGCACGATTCCTTAGAGCCTACAACTCCCACATAACAGCTAAATTTATTTTTTGACATGTCTACACTAGGAGGTAATTCAATCGTAGTCTTAACATTATTTATGGGCATTTTCCAATAATTACCTGTAATATTCCAATACAGCTCATCAAAATCTTTAAAATAATTTACGGAACCTTTTACTACATATGTAATCTCATAAATATGCTCTCCTTTTACAAGAACATCTGACTTCCCTATTTGTATGCTCTCATCAGATGATGTATGGCTAACTTTATATTCTTCATTTTTTCCATCCACTGTAATACTTTTTATATCCAATACGATTGATTTATTAGTGTCAGATTTTTTATCATTTGAAACAGGTATATTACGATAAATACCATGTCTTTCATTTTCTCCAAAATCATATTTAATAATTTCTTTAACTAGAATAGATGAATCTGGATTAATTTTTATATCAACATCAAAATTATTTATTAATTCAGCATGAGCCATCTTTGTAAAAACAAAAAACAACCCAAAGAAAATTGTACTAATCAATAAGGTTGTTTTTGTTTTTTTCATATAATCAAATTAAATTTTAGAACTTAACTTCTACTGGGTTCTTCTCTGCACTGTCTGCTTCTAGCTCGAAGAATTCTAGCGCTGTAAACTTGAACATTCCTGCAATGATATTACCTGGAAACATTTGAACCCCTGTGTTGAAGTCGCGAACGTTACCATTGTAAAATCTACGTGAAGCCATGATCTTATTTTCTGTATCTGAAAGTTCATTCTGTAACTGAATAAAATTTGTATTGGCTTTCAAATCAGGATAAGCTTCTGAAATAGCAAACAAAGATTTAAGAGTCCCCGTTAGTGCATTTTCAGCCTCCCCTTTTTCTGCGAGAGTCCCTGCTTGCATAGCCTTTGAACGAGCTTCTGTAATCTTCTCAAATGTTCCAGACTCATGAGTAGCATAGCCCTTTACTGTATTTACTAGATTTGGAATCAAATCGTAACGACGCTTAAGCTGGACATCGATATCTGCCCAGGCTTCTTGTGTACGAGTTTTTAATGTGACGAAACCATTGTATTTAAAGATTAAATACAAAACGAATGCAACTATAACTGCTAAAACGATATATAATGTTGTCATATTTGATTTATGTTAATTTTGATAAAAACGACTTTATTAAAGTACAGTCTATTATATCACAAAAGCACCACCGGTAAACCGGTGGTGCTTTTAACTAATCAATACAAACTAACTCTTCTTATTTTTAGATTGCCAATTCTGAACTAGAACCAACATTGGACTTGCTAGGAATATAGATGAATACGTTCCAAAGAACATTCCAGCTGTAAGCATCATAGCAAATACTTTTGTACTTTTTGGACCAAAGAAGACAAGAGCAAGTAATGCGATTATAACTGTAGACGAAGTCGCGATTGAACGAGCAAATACTTGATTTAGACTTTTACCAACTGTTTCTTCAAATGTCTTAAAATTACCGATACGAATATTTTCACGAATACGATCAAAGACAACAATAGTATCAGAAACTGACAAACCAAGGACAGTAAGAACAGCGACAACAAACAGTGTGTCCATCTCTACCCCATATATACTACTTAGGACAGCAAAAACTCCAACTGGAATCAATATGTCATGTATAAGTGAGACGATAGCAATGAAACCATATTTCCAAGAAGAAACTGGCTTGGAAACTTTTCTAAAAGAAAAAGCGATCCAAAAGATAATTCCTAGAGATACAAGAATAAATGAAATCAAAGATTTACGAGCAAGCTCAGCTCCAACAGATGGACCGACTGAAGTAAAACTTTTTTCTGTAACATCTGTTCCAAGAGTACTTAGTATAGCTTGGTGTTCCTTATCAGATAAATCACGAGTCTTCAGACTGTAACCCATATCCCCTGTTGGCTGTATAAGAACTTGACCTATCGATAAAGGTTTTAAACTTGATTCAACTATTGATTGATCTGGACGAGCAGTCTTGTATTCAATTTCTGTTAACGCGCCCCCTTTAAAATCAATACCTGGCTTTAAACCAAAGATAGCTATTGCACTAATAGAAAGTATTACTAAAACAGCTGAAATGGAAACGAATATTTTTTTGTATTTAATGATAAACATAAAATTGAGTTTAAAGTTTATAAAGTTATAAGGTTATAAAGTAAATGCATTTTGTATTTACTAGAGCTTTATAACTTTCTACTTTATTACTTGATAACTTGTTTCTTTGCGCTAGTGAAACCCGACCCGAATAAGAAGTTTGTGAATCCACTTGTTTTCTTTATGTTAAGAGTGTACAAGAACAATCTTGTGATTGAGATAGCTGAAACCAAAGAAACAAGAACACCGATTAAGAACACTAAAGCAAATCCTTTTATGAGAGTTGTACCAAACCAATAAAGAATAATAGCAGTAATAATACTTGAAATATTTGAGTCGCGAACAGATAGCCATGCTCTTTTAAAACCATGGTGCATAGAATCTGTTACATTACTTCCAGATCTCAATTCTTCCTTAATACGTTCAAAGATAAGAACGTTGGCATCAACAGCGATACCAATAGAGATGATGAATCCTGCAATACCTGCTGCAGTAAGAGTAACTGGTAATAATTTAAATATAGCTAGCATAGCAACTACATAGATAGATAATGAAACTGTGGCGATAATACCTGGAAGTCTGTACCAGATTATCAAGAATATAGCGATAGCCAAGAATCCAATAAGGGCAGCCTTAACACCAGCTTCTGTAGCTTGAGAACCCAAAGATGGACCAATAGTTTCTGTGGAAATAAGTTCGATTGGAACAGGAAGAGCACCAGAATTCAAACGACCAACAAGGGTCTTTGCTTCTACAGCTTTAAAGTTTCCAGAGATTTGAGCCTTACCTCCTGTAATAGCTTCATTTACAACTGGAATAGAAATAGGTTGACCGTCTAAAAAGATAGCAACTGTTTTTCCTACATTTTCACTAGTTATCTTTTCAAATAATTTAGAACCTTCTTCGTTGAACTGTAGAGAAACTACAGGCTCACCGGTATTTTGATTAAATTCAAGAATTGCCTTATCCAAGAAACGTCCTGTTAAGTCAGTCTTGATATATTTTGTTGCATAAGGATCTATAACAACCTTACCGTCTTTACCAACAGTAGCTTCCTGTGGAGCATCCTTAACTGGATTTTCTGTACGAAAATCAAGCATTGGGGTCTGACCAATCATTTCGATAGCTTTTGATACTTCTGTTACTCCTGGTAGGTCTACCATCAAGCGTTGTTCTCCTTGGTTTGAAAAACCTCCATCTTGAACTTGGATACTTGGTTCTGAAACTCCAAAAATATTAACACGTCTTTCGATAACGTCACGAAGAGCAGCCATTGAGGTAGCAACTTCTGCAGATGAAACCTGAGACACGTCGGCACGATATACCAAGTGTGTACCACCTGATAGATCAAGACCGAGCTTAAATGGGAATTTTGCTAAACTCTTTGGAGCTTCCCCTTTTACGACTGCTCGACTTGCCATTTCTGACTTATAAACAAAAAAACCAATACCAAAACCCAATAATAAAATAAGTAATGCTGTAATTCTTGTTTTCCACATAATAGGTGTATTCTATAGCTTTTTACCCTAAAAATCAATGACAAATGAAGCATTGACAAATAGCTAAAAAAGTTCATAATTTGATAAATTTAAAGCAAAAAACATGGAAAATCTTGTACAACGATCTAAACTTATAAATGAAAAACAATTAGATAACCTAGTAGAAAAAAGAGAAAATCTTAACAATGAGAGTCTAACTAAAATAAGCCTAGGTTATGCCCAAAAGCTTGATAAAGCTGAGATAAAATTTGCACTAATCGCAGATCAAAAATATTTATCTGTATATGTAAGTGAAGTAGACCTAGAAGAGTCTATTATTTTATTAAATAAAGAAAAAGAACCGGCACCAGTCTAACTGGTGTTTTTTTATTTTAATTTATTTATTTAATTAATTAATTTAAAAAGAAAGTAAGAAATCAAAACTAAATCAAAATATATATTAACTAAAAAATATTAAAATATACAGCTAGTATTATAATAGCTATTAAAATACGATACCAGCCAAATATTTTAAAAGTGTGTTTTCTTATGTATTCCAAAAGCCATTTAATAACAAGAAATGCTGTTATAAAAGATACAACAAAACCTATAGAGATAGTTCCCCACTCAGATGAAGAAAATGAAAAACCTGATTTATACACATCATAAACCGTGGCAGCAAGCATTGTTGGAACCGCCAACAAAAAAGAAAATTCTGTAATCAATTTACGGCTGATTTTCATAGATCTCCCTGCTATTATAACAGCACCAGAACGTGATACTCCTGGTATTACAGCTATAGCTTGGGATATACCTAAAATAATTAGTTGCTTAACGGACATATCTTCAACTCTTTCATTTTGGTTTTCTATCTTATCTTGAGCAATCTTTCTACTTTCAAAAATAAGAATAATTATACCTCCGATTAATAGTGCTCCAGCTTCAATTAAGATATTACCTAGTAAATAAGATTTGATAAGTTTATATAAAATAAATCCTATTATTCCAGTTGGAATAAATGCAATAATTAAATTTATAATATATTTCCAAGAAGAAAAAACTTTACGCGCAAACAAAACAGCAACTGCCATTATCGCTCCAAGCTGTATTATAATTTCAAAACTTTTCAAGAAAGGAGTTGCTGGAATTCCCAAAATTGCCCTAGTTATATCCATGTGTGCCGTTGATGAAATAGGAAGAAATTCTGTAATACCTTCTACTATACTTATAATTATAGTTTGTATAAAGTTCATATTTATTTAAATGATTTGATTAAAAAGTAACTAATAAGAAAACCCAAAATATATCCACCAATAATATCAACGGGAAAATGAACTCCAGCAATTACCCTAGAGACACCGATTAAAATTGCAAAAATTATAAAAATATACCCAATTTTCTTATGATATAATAAAATTGCTACAGCAACAGCCATAAAAAAAGTTGAATGACCAGAAGGAAAAGCGTAATCTGTCGGTCTAAAGAGTGGGATAATATTAGGAAATTCTATAAACGGTCTAGGTGAATGAAATATAATTTTCAATAAAATAGAAGACAGCCAAGCTAAAAAAACTGATAATGATACAAAGAATACTTCTTTCCATTTATGTATGGAATCTTGAAATTTATTTTTAATATTTAAAACATCATGGTGTGACAATAAAAAAACTACTGCCATTAATATAACAAGATATTGAAAATACTTAGAAAAGAAAATAATTACCAAATCAAAAACGTACGATTGGTGAGCTAGACTATGTAAACTAAAAAAGATTGTATTATTCATTTAAATTATTTAATATTAACTACTTTTTATTTTGAGCAACCCTCACAACATTTTCGAGCAACATAGCTACAGTCACAGGGCCTACGCCACCTGGAGTTGGAGTTATATATGAGGCTTTTAAAGAAACAGAATCCATATCTACATCTCCAACAACTGAACCATTTTCTTCGGACGTTCCAGCATCAATAATAACAACTCCTTCTTTTACCATGTCCCCTGTCAAAAATTTTCCGCGTCCTAATGCTGAAATTATAACATCTGCATTTTTAATAATTTCATTACTATTTTCAGTTTGAGTATGAACAACGTTAACCTTAAATCCCCTTGATTCTAAAATGTGCGTAACTGGCAATCCTACAAGCTTACCTCTCCCTAGAACTGCAATATTTTTGTTTTTTAAATCTAAATCAATACTATCCAAAAGCTTCATACAGGCTAAGGCGGTCGGATACCCTATCGAACCAGTGTCCCCATAAAAATTTCTACTATTTACAGATCCTAAACAATCTACGTCGAGTTTTGAATCTATCATATCTAAAACTACCTGTGTGTCTATATTTGAATTTTTAGGTAATGGCAACTGAATTATAACTCCACACATATGAGGTACTTTATTTAAATTTTCTATTTCTTCTATTACTTCTTCTACTGTTGCACTTTCAGGAAAGCTTACAGACTTAAATTTAATACCAATAGATTCTGCTATTTTTGCTTTCATTCGTACATATTGCAAAGAAGATGGATCGTCCCCAACTAAGATATCACAAAAAATAGGAGGAAAAGATAGAGCTTCTACTTTACTCTTAAGTTCATTTAGGATTTCTTCTTTAATTTTTCTTCCATCAATAATATTCATAATTTTTCCATTAATACGCTTTAACTAAAAACTAATTAGATGATACCACATACGAGGCATAAGTGAGTAATGTGAGAGAGATGTAGTAGTCTACATTGACCGAGCATACGGAACTTATAACGAAGTAGATGGTGTTAGATAATTAGTTTTTAAATTCCAAGGAATTCATTTCTCATATCATCCCGATGTGCCACCCTACTATATCTATTCATTCCCATCAAAATTCCAAGTCCTATAAACTCTGTTAGCAAGTGAGAACCTCCATAACTCATAAATGGTAATGTTATACCCGTAACAGGCATCACACCAATATTCATTCCTATATTTACAATAAAATGACTCATAAAATAAATTGCTAACCCCACTCCGTATAATATTTCAAAATTCGTTGTCCCAAGCATGGCGATATGTAATATTCGCCAGAGAATCAGCCCTAAAAACAAGAACAAAAGCATAGCTCCGACAAAACCCCATTCTTCTACAAAGGCAGCAAAAACAAAGTCCGTCTGGTATTCTGGTAAAAATTTCAATCTAGATTGTGTACCAAAACCAACACCCTTCCCCATCAACTGACCAGAACCGACAGCAATCGTTGACTGATAAACGTTATATCCGGAGCCATGAATGTCTGACATAGGTTTAATAAAATTTATAATTCTTTCTTTTTGATAAGTATGAAAAACAAATGACCAGAGAACTATAAAAACAACAACTCCAACAGAAGCTAAAATCAAAAAATATTTACGAGAGATTCCTGAAACGAGAGTCATACCAATCCAAATAAAAAGAATTATAATAGCACTACCAAAATCAGGTTGAAAAAAAACTAAAAGAAACGGAATGAAGGCATACAGTCCTGAGATAAAAATGTGTTTAAAATTATCAATCTCAACATGTCTTCTTGAAAAATATTTAGCAAGCATTAAAATAACAACAAGCTTCATCATATCTGATGGCTGAAATGAAAAACCTCCGAGAGAAAACCAAGACTGAGCTCCATTTGAAGTGTGCCCTATTGCAAATAACAATATAAGTAAAAAAGAAAAAATGCCAAATACTGCCACTAAAACATCTGTTCTTTTTAAAAATCTAAAATCTATATAAGATAAAGAAAAAAATACAGTAAAAGAAATACCAATCCACATCAACTGATGCGAAAAATAAGGAGTAACCTCTGTAAAAGACTTCATCGTAACCAAACCAGCAAGCAATACTGGTAATATAAAAGCAACAAGAAGCCAGTCTATTCCTAGATGTCGTGTCTTCATAAAATTCTAAAAAGAAACAGTGAAAGGATTGATCTCTATAAGAACATCTTTTACAACTGGTTCACTTATTAAAGGCTCCGGCCATGTAAAGAAAACTTGCAAATTCTCTCCACTCGCCAAGCCTGGCTTAATAGTTTTTGAGACATTGATAGCATTTCCTTCTGCATCATACAAGATTGCAATTGCTTCAAATGGTGGTAAGTCCTGAACAGACTCATTCTTTATACGGGCAGTCAAACTAGGGTTTTTTAAATCTTCACCCATAACTATATTATCAACAAAAACAGGTAAACTATTTAAGGTCGGTTCTTTTTTAATCCAGACATAAGGAGGTAAAAATTCAAAAGAAACACTTTTAACTTTTGACTCACCTGAGTCAAAACGTGCTTCAAAAACAGCAAATTGTTTATTTGGAGGAATAAATGTCGTACCCTTTTTGCGTCCTAAAAGTCTATTATTCTCATCATAAACCCTGAATTCATAAGGTATATTTTCTACTCCAGAGTTTTTGTTTTGATTTTCAATAAATGCAACTAGATTGTAAGTATTTGCAACAACATGGAAGGCTCTACTCCATAAAATGACTGGTTCTGAAACACTTTCCTTACACATGAGAGAACATGAACCACCACAGTCGATTCCTGTCTCGTCTCCATTCTTTTTTGTATCTGTACAAGTAGGTTTTTTAAATAGTACAGGGTACAAAAATATAAAAAGTATCACTAAGATAACCCCAAAAAATCCACTTAAATATTGTAATTTTCTTCTGGTTGCCCAAGTCATGTTTTTAGTATAGCAAAATTCCGCCTCAATATGAAGCGGAATTTATAAAACCTTGTTATATAATACTATGGCTGGAAAATACCTTCTGTTTGACCATTGACTGAAAACTTAACTGACTTGATAGTTGGAAATTGCATTAATGTTTTTGTTATTTGAGATGTCCTTGTCCCACCACCATTACAAGTAGTAACTCCTGCTTCTATTTTTTCATTCAAATCAATTGTAGCTTCACCATTTTTAATAGTTATTGATTTTACAATAGTCCCCTCTGGAATATCAGACCAGTAACCTGTATTCTTTTCTTCCTGTGTCGGACCTTTCAAAAGTTCATCAATAGCTGCTCTAGCTACAGCTTCTGTCTTTGGAATAATCCTATGAAAATATTCAAGATTTATATTCTTTTCTGAGCAAGCAGAAACTCCCTTTCTAAAATAAACTTGAACACTTAAAGTATTTGGCTGATTAAATCCAACAAAAGAATTCAAGATTTTATTGAAAATAATTTCTTCTTCACTAGCAGAGATAAATCCAGGAACATTATTTAGTTTTTCTCTACCCACTTGTAACGACTGTAAATAA
>Ga0302292_1000736_pt1 | contig 22426 bp, 20 predicted proteins | sample III_Fen_N2_1_FD_194553 | JGI IMG/M metagenome (GOLD analysis project Ga0302292, IMG submission 194553) | Peat permafrost microbial communities from Stordalen Mire near Abisko, Sweden - III_Fen_N2_1 | ecosystem: Environmental > Terrestrial > Soil > Wetlands > Permafrost | place: Sweden: Abisko...
TCCAAAACCTGAAGTTGGTAATTTGACGCCTGCAGAGGCAAATTCGTCATTCATTTTCGAACGGTAAATCGCCTCTTTCTTCCCTTCTCCAAGATCATCAGGCATTGTTCCCTGCGAAACTTCTTCAAGATCAGTGAACTTCGCAAGTGAAGCCTTAAATGCCAACTGAACATCGCCCACTGAACCGTTACGATGCTTTGCAATGATAATTTCGGCAACACCCATCAACGAGTTTCCATCTGCATCCTGCGTGATTCCGTAATACTCTGGCCGGTGAATAAACATGACCATATCGGCATCCTGCTCGATGGCGCCCGATTCACGCAAGTCGGAAAGCTGCGGACGTTTTCCGTCGCGTGACTCAACCGAACGATTCAACTGCGAAAGTGCAATAATTGGCACATTTATCTCTTTGGCAATGGCTTTCAGATTTCGTGAAATTGTACTTACTTCCTGCTCACGGTTCCCTTTTACGTCGCTGCCGGCAGTCATTAACTGTAGGTAATCGACAACAACGATTCCAATGTTGTGCTGCATTTTCAATCTCCTGCATTTGGCCCTGAATTCGAAAACGGATAAGGCCGGGGTATCGTCGATGAAGAGCGGGGCGTTTTCCAGATTTTTAATCCTGCGGTTAAAAAGTTCCCATTCCCAATCTTCAAGTTTACCACTTTTTATTTTCTCAGATCCGAGTTCCGTTTCGGCGGCAATCAACCTGTTAACTAACTGTATGGAAGACATTTCAAGTGAGAAGAATGCAACCGGTACATTTTTAAGTACTGCCATATTTCGGGCCATTGACAGTACGAAAGCAGTTTTGCCCATCGCCGGTCGTGCTGCAATGATCATTAAATCAGTATTCTGCCAGCCCGATGTGATTTTGTCGAGATTTGTAAATCCCGAAGCGATTCCGCTCAATCCATCTGGTTTCTTCGCATTTTCCTCAATTCTTTCAATGGCTTCGCGAAGCAATGGCTTTATTGGTTGCGACTCTTTCGAAATATTTCCTTCTGTAACTTTGAAAAGTGAAGCTTCCGCGTAATCGATCAGATCGTCCAACTCCAGGGAGTCGTCATACGATTTAACCTGAATTTCGGATGCAATCCTGATCAATTCGCGCTGAATAAATTTCTGTGCGATGATCCGTGCATGGAATTCGATATGTGCAGCCGAAGCGACTCTGCTGGTTAATTGAGTGATATAAATTGGACCACCAACTTCATCCAGTTCTTCCCTGTTTTTCAACTCCTGGGTAACCATCAGAAGGTCAACTGGTTTTTCGTTGGCAACCAAATGCTGAATAACCTTGAAAATTTTCTGGTGCTCTTCCTTATAAAAACTTTCAGACTTGAGTATTGCTGCTACAGAAATGTAAGCGTCCCGTTCGAGCATCAATGCTCCAAGTACGGCTTCTTCCACCTCAGGTGCCTGCGGTGGAATTTTCCCATATTGAGCATTCAGCTGCTCAATGGTCATTTTAGATTTTGTCTTGTTACGAAAATTATTTGTTTCGGCAGGCATAACGAATGTTTAGCAAAAAATATTTTTTAATTATTTTGCAATAATTAATTGAAATAGTGTGTGATAGATTAATAATTAAAGCAACCTTCAATCTCCGTGCTTCATTGATGAATGGTAGTCTTATTCCTTCAAAAATAGCATTCAATTCCGGATTTCGAAACCTGAAAATGAGTGTAGAAATGGGTATCAGTTCCCGGCTCAGACGCTTGGGCTTCGCATAATAATTGTGAACACCTGAACGAACATGGTTATTCACAAAATGTTGAAATCTTTCGTAGCGTGCAAATGCTTGAAAAACTGTTATCTGCCAATGTCAGTTTTTCAACCCTGACTGAATGATATCGGTTAATAAATCGGTCAGATTCAATCCCATTGCCTTGATTTGTTGTGGAATAAAACTGGTTTCGGTCATTCCGGGAACTGTGTTTACCTCCAGAAAATAGAAAATTTCGTCTTTTAGGATATAATCAATGCGCACAATGCCGCTACAACTGCAAAGGTCGTATATTCGGGAAGAGAGTGCCTGAACTTTTAGGGTTAACTCTTCAGAAATTCTGGCAGGGGTGATTTCGTCGGCCATCCCCGGGATATATTTCGATTCGTAATTGAAGAATTCGTTTTTTGGAATTACTTCAGTCACCGGCAAAACTAATTTCCGCTGTCCGGTTTTGACAACTCCAACGGTAAATTCTTTTCCATCAATGAATTGTTCAATAATCGCTTCAGAACTTTCGTCGAGTGCCTTATTCACTGCTTCTACTAATTCATTAGCTTCCTTCACTTTGGTTACTCCAAAACTTGAACCTCCTGCACTTGGCTTAACAAACAGTGGAAGCCCCAATGATGCGATAATCTGCTCTGAACTGTATTTTTCGCCGGTGATCAGGCGTACTGATTGGGCCATTGGAATGTCAAAGCTCCTTAAGTAATTGTTGCAGAAAAATTTATTGAATGTTAACGAGGATGATTGTACATCGCACGAGGAATAGGGTACATGCAGCATTTCGAAATAGCCCTGTAATAAACCATCTTCTCCGGGAGTTCCGTGAATGATGATATAGGCATAGTCGAATTTGCATTTTTGTCCGTTCACCGTAAACGAAAAGTCGGATTTGTCAATATCTGACAGCTTGTTTTCGCCGTCAAGAACAATCCATTCTTCACCTTTAACTCTTACTAACCAAGGGGTGAATAATTCCTGGTTAATAGCCTTTAATACATTGGCTCCGCTTCTGACTGATACGACATACTCTGATGAGTCGCCTCCAGCTACGATCGCAATATTTTTTTTAATCATTGTTTATATTTGTTGATCTGAATCTCTGTTTGATATATAGTTGCGCCATTTATCAACCAATTTTCCTAAATTTTCAGGTAATTCGGAATCGAAAAGCATTTCTTCTTTGGTCACCGGATGGACAAAGCCAAGAATCTTGGCATGAAGTGCTTGTCCAGGAATCATCGAGAAGCAATTTTCGACAAACTGCTTATATTTTGCAAATGTTGTTCCTTTCAGAATACGGTTTCCACCATATACGTCATCATTAAAAAGTGGGTGGCCGATGTACTTCATATGAACCCTAATCTGGTGTGTTCGTCCTGTTTCCAAAACGCATTCCACAAGATTTACGTATCCAAGCCGTTCAATCACACGATAATGTGTGACAGCTGGTTTTCCTGATAACCCATCTGGGTAAACTGTGAAAACCTGACGATTATTTGTGCTACGGCCTATGTTTCCCTCAATGGTTCCATAGTCAGAAGCCAGATTGCCCCATACCAGGGCAACATACTTTCGTTTTGTGGTTTTATTGAAAAATTGGAGAGAAAGGTTGATCTTTGCAAGTTCGGTTTTGGCAACAACCAATAATCCCGAGGTGTTTTTGTCAATACGGTGAACCAAGCCTGGCCGGGGATCATTACCTCCGTACAATTCAAGGTCCTGATATTTGTAAACCAGTCCGTTAACAAGCGTCCCGCTGTAATTACCGTGTCCGGGATGAACCACAAGACCAGCAGGTTTATTGATGATTATGAGTTCACTATCTTCGTAAACAATGTTCAGAGGAATGTTTTCGGGAAGGACTTTTAGTTCGCGCCGAGGATAGTCAAGCATAACAGTTACCTCTTCGCCAGGCTTAACGCGATAGTTTCCTTTGACCGAAACGCCATTTACAAAAATACTTCCTGCTTGTGCTGCTAACTGGATGCGGTTTCGCGATATACCCTCAATCCGGTTGGTCAAAAACTTATCGATGCGTAATAATCCCTGACCTGGATCAGCTATAAAACGGTAATGTTCAAATTGTTCAATCTCTTCTCCGGCATCATCCAATTCATCCGGGTCAATATCGTCTGTTATAGAATTCATCAAGTACCTGTTAATATTATTTTATTTCAGAATTTGTGACTTCAGCTTTTAGCTTTAACCATAAATCAACTGATATTCCTGGCATTACATGCGCAGTAGAGTCGGGCATTGGCATCTGTTTCCAAATGACGGCACTCAAAGTATCTTCGGTTGTAAGAATTGAGGGATCGTAAATGATTGAACCAGCATTTAAGGATTTGCTTTTTAAGGTGTCGCGGGCGGCTGTTAAAGATAATGATGTAAGATCAGGGATGATGGTTTCTCCGCCAGCCATGTTTTTACCGACCACTAAATCAATGGTTGAGCCGTTGTCCAATCTCGAACCTGGTGAAATCATCTGCCCGTTGTGCTTCTGCTCAAGGACAAGGTCATTAAATTCAGAAGGACGCATTTCAATGTTTCCCAGTGCAAACCCTTTTGATTCGAGTAAAACGCTTGCCTGCCGCAATGAAACATCCGTAAGTTTTGGAACTTCCACCTGTTCTGGCATTGAAGATGCCATGGTGATGTAAATGACTCTGTTGGGCTTTATTTTGTGTCCGGCTAAAGGGTTCTGCAATACGACAGTACCAGGCTGAACCTCTTTCCGGAAGATCGTATCTTCAATCACGAACCGGATATTATTTTTACCAACAAGTGCTTTCACTTCACTAATTGTCAGTCCTTTAAAGTCAGGAGTGGAAATATTTTCTCCTTTATTGGTGTAGAATGAAAGCATTGTCATCGTAAACCAAATCAATACAAATGTTAGTACGACAGCGATCCCAAAGTTTTTGAGGAAGATTTTACTGGTGAAAAATTCTTTTAGCTGCATACGATCTGTTTTCAATATTTTATCAATGGGAACAAAAATAATCCTAAACTTTCAATTAGAAAATTGAATTGCGATTATTTAGGGGAATATTCTGATGATGTTTGCTATTGTATGCGCTTTATCAGCGATTGTGGATGGAAAATAATCGGAATAAACACAAAAGGTAAAGAACACAGTTCCTTACCTTTTGTTTGAGATTATTGAACAACAATCTTTTATCTCTTGTGGTGTGGTTCGTCCGAAACACTCAGTTTTGTACGACCTTTTCTGCGACGAGCTTTTAAAACTTTACGTCCGTTGGCTGTCGACATTCTTTCACGGAATCCGTGTTTGTTGATTCTTTTTCTATTCGATGGTTGAAATGTTCTTTTCATCTCGGACAAATATTTTATTAATTTACACTGTTTCTTCTACATTTTGGAGTGCAAAAATAAGTCTTTTTTCGTTTATGGCAAAACAAATATTGAAATAGAATGCATTTATTTCTTACGATTATTTATTTACGGGCAGATAAACCACTTTTTTCGTTTCGAAAAATGGTTCATCAAAGAAATTTGCGATTTCTCTCACTTCAATATTTCGCTTGAAATCTTTAATTTCATCCTGAAAATCACCACCTTTCAAATAAATTATTCCGTTTGGAAGCGCATTCAGCGGTTTGCGTGAAATGTTCTTTTTCACTATAGCAACAAATGCAGGGAATGTTGTGACTGCTCTTGAAATCACAAAATCAAATTCTTCCTTCACATCTTCGACCCTGCCGTGAATTGCCGTAACATTCTTTAATCCAAGTTCCTCCGCTACTGCCTGTACAACTTTAATCTTTTTTCCGATTGAATCTATCAGGACAAAATGGCTGGTTGGAAATAGGATGGCAAGCGGAATTCCGGGGAAACCACCGCCGGTTCCCACATCCAAAATTCGTGTTCCTGGCCTGAAATCGATGATCTTTGCGATTGCCAGCGAATGTAAAATGTGTTTTTCGTACAACGAATCAATATCTTTTCGCGAAATGAGGTTGATTTTTTCATTCCAGTCGCGATAAATGGGACCCATTTTTTCGAAAAGGATGATTTGCTCCGGTGTTAAATTGGGGAAATACTTTAAAATTTTCAGCATATGATTGTATGAAAAGGAGCTAATCGCTCATCTCTGTGTTTTTGAGGAGTTCAAAAAGCATCTCGCGCGATCGGAACAATTGTACTTTTACTGTTCCTAACGGAAGGTCCAGCTCTTCGGCTATTTCGGCATATGAGTATTCTTTGAAATAGCGCAATTCAAGTAGTGTACGGTAGCGGGGCTTTAAGGTTGAAACGGCTTTTCGTAACAATTTTGCATTTTGCTCTTTAATAAAAGCCTCCTCCGGTGAGTCTGATTCTGCCCGAATATTGTAATTGTATTCGATTCCAATAATTTTATCGTTTCCAATTGTCGGCTCAAGCGGAACGGTAACCGTTCTCTTCTTGCGCAGATGATCGATCGCATTATTTGAAGCGATACGGAACAGCCATGTACTGAAAGCGAACTGAGGCTCGTACTGGCTAATGTTGGTAAATGCTTTGCCAAATGCTTCGATTGCAAGATCTTCAGCATCTGCTTTATTATTTACCATTTTTAAAAGCATAAAAAATATGGCGTCTTTATAACGCTTCATAAGTTGGGCGAATGCTTTTTGATCGCCTAAGCGAGCCGCATTAACTAACTCAAAATCGTGCCTGGCATTTTCCGAAAGATTTGGGTTTATTTCCATTTGCGCTTCTGACCGGTAAATAGCTGATTTAATGAGATTATAGAGTTGAAGAGTGGAAGAATGAATCTGAACAATAGCAGCCCGGGAAAAAGATTTTTTTCTCCAAGGCGTTTCGTTGCAACAATACCCCATACTAATTCATGAATGATTTTTACTAACCAGATTCCAGCCACCCAAAGCCGCCAGGGTGAAAGAATCAGAAGAGCAATCATCGAAATATCAAAAACAAGTCTGCTGATTGTATAAATCCATAAGAACACGCTTTGTCCAACGGTAAATTTTTTCTTTAATAACAACTGTTTCTTTTTAAAGTTCATTCCATCATACCAATCGGTGTCACCAACATAGGAAACGGCGGTTGGTTGGTTAAGGAGATAGACTGAATTTGTGCGGTTCGATATTTTGTTCAGGTACAATTCGTTTTCGCTAAACGGAGAATCAAGTACTGCTGCGAAACCTCTTCGACTCAGAAATTGCTCACGTTTGTAGGCTACGTTCATGTCTGTGATGGGCATTGATAAACCAAGGTAACGGGCTGATCCGTAAAGGATAAAAGAATCGAAATTTTCGTATCTGATAAATTTTCGCATCGAACCGTTTGAATTTGTATAATTTACGAATCCAAATGCGGCTTCTGCTTTTGGATTCAACTCCTCAGCAAAAGTTTTCAGCCAGTTCTTATCAGCCACACGGCATAAAGGGTTTAAAAATACCAGCCATTCTTTGGATGCAGCCCTGATTCCAATCGTAATTGCAAGCGCGTTGGGGAAGTCGGTCTCCTGTATGATGCGGCTTGTTTTGATTTTGTTGGATTGCAATTTAAGTTCAGTGAGGTACCACTCCGTACCGTCGAACGAACAATCGTCAACAACAACCACTTCAAAATCGGGATAATCCTGTTCAAGAAGTGTGGGTAGGAGTTCCCTGAGATTTTCTTCGTAATTTCTTGATGGAACAATGATTGAGAATGAAGGGTACACAACTGGCTTATCTTTCTTTTTGCCGCTTATAGTGAAATGGGCCATCAAAATCTGATAAAACAATTGTATAAAAAACATCAGCACAAATCCGAAAAGCAGTGCCAATTCTGCAACACTAAATGAAAACCCGCTTAATTCAATCATAATTATATCGTGGAAAGTGCTCAAAATTACACATTGGCATCAGAAAAGCAGTATTCTTTCCGGAATTCTTAACGATTTATTCACCTTTAATGATATTCTTTCATAATGACTATCTTTACGCCGCGAAATTTTGAAAATGAAATTTGAACTCCAATGCACAGCTCCGTTATCAAAAGCACGGGCAGGAAAAATAGAAACGGCACATGGTCAAATAGATACACCGATATTTATGCCGGTTGGTACGTTGGGATCAGTGAAGGGTATCCATTTTAAGGATCTGAAAGAGGATATTAAAGCTCAGATTATTCTTGGCAATACATACCATTTATATTTAAGGCCTGGTGCCGAAATCATCGAAAAAGCCGGGGGACTCCATAAATTTATTGGATGGGATCGGCCAATTCTGACAGACAGTGGCGGTTTTCAGGTTTTTTCGCTGGGCGATATCCGGAAACTGACCGAAGAAGGTGCACGATTTCAGTCGCACATTGATGGTTCGCGCCACCTGTTTACTCCTGAAAATGTCATTGATATTCAACGGTCTATCGGAGCGGACATTATAATGGCATTCGATGAATGCACACCTGGTGATGCCGATTACGATTATGCACGCAAGTCATTGGAATTGACGCAACGATGGCTTGAACGGTGTATTAAAAGATTTGATGAAACCGAACCAAAGTATGGTTATTCACAATCTTTATTTCCAATCGTTCAAGGATGTGTCTATACTGATTTACGAAAAAAGGCTGCAGAACATGTTGCTTCATTCGATAGCGACGGTTATGCCATCGGTGGACTTTCTGTAGGAGAAAAGGAAGCTGACATGTACGAGATGATCGAAGTTGTTAATGCAATTCTTCCTGAGAATAAACCACGATACCTAATGGGTGTAGGTACACCAATCAATATTCTTGAGGGAATTGACCGCGGAGTCGATATGTTCGACTGCGTGATGCCCACCAGGAATGGCAGAAATGGGATGCTGTTTACACGGAATGGAATCATCAATATTAAAAATAACAAATGGCGTGATGACTTTTCGCCAATTGATCCTGATGGAACATCGTTTGTTGATTGCCAATATTCGAAGGCTTATCTGCGTCACCTTTTTCAGTCGAAGGAGATGCTTGGTGCTCAGATTGGAAGCATTCATAATCTCGCTTTTTATCTCTGGCTTGTAGGCGAAGCCCGCCAACAGATTCTGGCAGGTACTTTCAAACCGTGGAAGGAAATGATGGTGCAAAAACTTGGTAGTCGGCTGTAAATTAATCGGTTAATATTAAATGTAAATTAAGACGGATGGTCTCAAAATTTATTTCAAGGATCGATCAATACATCATTAAAAAATACCTGGGAACTTTTTTCCTGGCTATTACATTGATAATAAGCATCTCAATAATTTTCGATATTTCTGAAAATATTGATGATTTTATTAGCAAGAAAGCACCTTTACATGCGATAGCCATTGACTATTACCTGAATTTCATCCCTTATTTTGCCAACCTTTTCAGTGCATTGTTCACTTTTATTGCTGTCATTTTCTTCACAAGTAAGATGGCATATAACTCAGAGATTATTGCAATTCTTGCGAGTGGAATTTCATACCGACGTTTTATGCGTCCTTATATGATTGCGGCAGGTATAATTGCGGTAATGTCATGGTTTTTAGGAAATTTTATCATCCCTGTCTCTACCGAAGCACGTGTAAATTTCAGAAATACCTACATCAAAAACGAATATATCAACAGCGATAAAAACATCCATCGCCAGCTGGAACCCGGATTGTTTGTTTATATGCAGAGTTACAATAATAAACTCGATTTGGGCTACCGATTCTCAATGGACCAGTTTGTCGATCGAAAGCTGGTTTCTAAACTGATTGCAGAGAGCATAAAGTGGGATAGGGATAAAAAGAAATGGGTAATTCAGAATTACTATATTCGTGATATGCATGGAGCAACTGAGGTTATTAAAACAGGTACTGCTATTGATACCACCCTGCGGATGCTACCTTCTGACTTTGGTCAGCAATTTAGCAAGGAGGAGACCATGGATTACTGGCAAATCAACGCTTATATTAAGGACTTGAAACTACGTGGTGTCGATAATGTGGCGCGCTACGAACAGGAAAATTACCGCAGGACAGCCGGACCAATCAGTACCTTTATACTGACTGTGATCGGCGTTTCGCTGGCTTCGCGAAGGATGAGGGGAGGGATGGGATTACATCTCGGTTTGGGCTTATTATTAAGCTTTTCGTATATCATGTTTATGCAGGTCTCTACCATCTTTGCCATCAAGGTTGGCTTTAATACCTTGCTTGCCGTTTGGCTTCCAAATATTGTATATTCGTTGATCGCAATTGGCCTCTACAGGTGGGCCTCAAAATAATTAGAACATTTTACCAGCATAGTCTATTCTTTGATTCATAAAGAATTAGTAAAGTTTTATTTTTAAATTGGGTAGTTAAAAGTGGAAAATATTGTACTTTTGCAACCGTATTTTTGAGACCAAACAGTGTTTGACTTTGGTAATAAACGATGAATTAGTAATTTAAAACACACTTATGTCATTTAAGAGAAACATCCTTGACCTTCGAAAAAGAAAAAAGGAGGCTCAGCAGGGAGGTGGCGAGAAAGCCATTGAGAAGCAGGTGGCCATGGGCAAAAAGACTGCCCGCGAAAGGATAAAAGCCATTCTGGACGAGAATTCTTTTCACGAGTACGATCTCTTTGTTGAGCACACAGGCCGTGATTTCGATATGGAGAAAAAAGTATTACACGGTGATGGTGTTATTATTGGAACCGGAACCATGTACAATCAGCCTGTTGCTATTTATGCGCAGGATTTTACGGTTGCAGGTGGTTCGTTGGGACTTATGCATGCTCGTAAGATTACAAAAATTATGGATCACGCGCTGAAGATGCGCGTCCCATTGATCGGGATTAATGATTCGGGCGGTGCTCGTATTCAGGAAGGTGTAAATTCACTTGCCGGATATGGTGAAATATTTTACCGTAACACGAATGCATCAGGGGTGATACCTCAGATTTCTGTTATCCTCGGCCCTTGTGCCGGTGGTGCAGTTTATTCACCTGCGCTTACCGATTTTGTATTTGTGGTTGAGAATATTTCAAAGATGTTCATTACTGGTCCAGGCGTTATTAAAACTGTTTTGGGTGAAGAGATTTCGATGGAAGAACTTGGCGGTGCTATGGTTCACAGCGAGATAACTGGAAATGCACATTTCTTTGCCAAAAGCGAAGACGAATGTTTCGAGCAAATCAAGAAGCTGATTACATTCATTCCGTGGAACAATGCACAAAAAGCGCTTAAGTTTCCGATTCAGGAACCAATTTTAATGAAAAGCATTGACGAGATCGTCCCTGCTGACCCACATCTTCCTTATGATATTCGTGATATTATCAAAGCTATTTCTGATGGTTCTGATTTTTTCGAAATTATGGAAAATTTTGCACGCAACATCGTAATTGGATTTGGTCGTATCCAGGGAAATACAATTGGATTTGTTGCCAACCAACCGATGTATCTTGCTGGTGTACTTGATTGCGACAGCTCGGATAAAGCCGCTCGTTTCATCCGTTACTGCGATGCCTTTAACATCCCGATTGTTACTTTGGAAGATATGCCAGGTTATTTGCCAGGCGTCGATCAGGAACATGCCGGAGTGATCAGGCACGGTGCAAAACTATTGTATGCCTACAGTGAAGCAACCGTTCCGAAAGTAACGGTAATCATTCGGAAAGCTTATGGAGGCGGTTACATCGCAATGAATTCACGCCACCTTGGAGCAGACTTTGTATTTGCATGGCCAACAGCAGAAATTGCAGTAATGGGACCTGAAGGAGCAGCAAATATTGTTTTCAAGAAAGAAATTGACGAAGCAGAGAATCCTGCAGAAATGCGCAAGCAAAAAATTCAGGAGTATAAAGATAAGTTTGCGAATCCATTCGTCGCAGCATCGAAGGGTTACATTGATGAAGTGATTGAGCCTTCCGAAACGCGTGCAAGACTTATTCATTCGCTCGAGATTTCAGCAAGTAAAGTTGATCCTCGTCCTGCTAAAAAACATGGTATTCCACCATTCTGATCCAATTTTTGCGAAAAAATATATAGTTATGGAAGAAAACGATTCGAAATATCAGGCTTTTTTTGTTAATAGTGTCAAGTATATGACATTGACAACAACGAAATTTGATAAACGTAAAAAGTGGCAGAAGGCCGATCCTAGAGAGGTTCGTTCCATTATCCCTGGTTCTGTGATAGAGATTTTTGCCATTCCAGGACAGAAAATAAAAGAAGGAGAAGTGATATTGACGCTCGAAGCAATGAAGATGTACACGAAGGTGCAAATGCCTTTTGATGGCATTATCAAAAGCATCGATGTTGCGAAAGGTGACAGAATCCCCAAAAATACGGTGATGATCACACTTGAATAAAAAAAGGGCTGCTAGTGATAGCAGCCCTTTTTCCTTAACCTTTAGACCAATTATTTTAAAACGGTAACATTTTTATACCTGTTTTGAATTTCTACTTTGGCTTGTTCCATCCGGTCCATTGTTTTAACACAAAGAATACCTTTTTTCTTCATCTCCGGATTTCTGCTTATATGAGTTTCGGGGAATTTTCCGTCTTTTACAAGAACAATCCTGATTGATAATGCAAGAATAGCTGTTGAAACCAGGGCTATTGCAATCAAGATAACTTTTAATGTGATCATCTTCTGTATATATTTAGGCGGCAAAGCTAACTACAATTTTCAACTCTTGTGTCTAAATCTCTGAAAATATCAAGAAGATTTTCAAGTGAAGAATTATTCCCTGCTTGAATTCCAATATGTTGCAGTAAGTTAGTCGCTTCTGTCTGCAGATCTCCCCGGCAATAAGATGTTTCGTGCGCAAAATTCAGGTATTTTAAAATCCAGAATGCATCCAGTAAATGGAACACCCTTTTTTCAAAGACTTTTACATTCGAGCAATTCTTCCGCAGTTCAATCAGTTTACCAACCGTTTGCGAGTTTATTAAAAAAGCCGCCAATGAAGGATGTAAATTTCCCACGATATTTTCTATTTCAGAAGGTTCCATTTGCCAAAACTTCGAGGTAATCGAAAACAGCGGTTTTAGATTTTTGAATGCTTCAAATGAATAGGTAAAGTTCAATTCCGAACTCCCTTCAATCCATTTTTTCATGGCCGCTCCTGTACCAAATGGTACCCTGTCTGATTGACGCGCTGCAGGGAAAACTGTTGTTGAATTGATATTTCCATAATCGCCAAGCAAAACCAACTTGTGCAAAAAATAAAAGTCTTCACCTGCCTTTCGTCTGTTCATACCACCTTGTTTGGCGTATGCCGATGCTTTCAAGGCGAAACTCGATCCTACTGTATGAATGGCGTGCGGGTAACCGCACCACTGCATGGCGTTCCTGTAATAGCGCATATGAAGTTCGTAGCGGATAATTCCTTCGCGGAACGAGGCACTTAATTCTTTGTTGGCAAATGGATGTTCAAAACGAATTGTGAAGAAATTACAGGTGGGATTGTCTTTAAACGCAGATTCAATCGTTTGTAAGTAGTTAGGCAACACGGTACTGTCGGCATCGAACGAAATGATTATTCCATCCGGAAGACCATTTTTAACAATTTGTTTTACCGCTTCATCCATTCCAATTTTTCTGGCCCAGCCGACTCCGGCCCATTTTTGCGGAAGAGCAGGTGCCAAAATTCGCTGCACATCAAAAAACAGTTCCTGATGTTGTAATTGCCACTCCAGTATACTATTAGATGTCGAAATATTTTGTTCTATCGCTTCCTTTGGTGCATCTTCTGCACTATTGATTACAATAAGTATGGTAACTTCGGCTTTTAGTGGAAAACAATCGGCAAGTGAATTGAGCGTCGTAAGGATATCGGGTTCGTTGTAGCAAGGTATCACCACAAAAATTGAAGACCGCCTTGCAGAGCGATCCGGAAATTTGGAGTGATTGTTGTTTTGCTGATCGATGTAACGCTGAAGAATATCCATGAAAGAAAAGAGACCCGAAAAAATCGGGTCTCTATTTTTTATTTTGTAAAGGATTTGTACCGGTCATTCAATCCCTGGGTGACCTCTTTCGTTATATTGTATTGAGGAGAGCCCTCAAGCATACTTGCACTATTTAAAATAACATCGTATCTTTTCGTTTCGTTATAGTTCTTTAAAAACGAAGAGATGCTGTCGACGATTTGCTGTTTGATTTGTTCTTGCATTTCAGATAACTTCTGTGTAAGATCATAATCAAGCTTTTGAATTTCCTGCTGAACAGCTCCAAGGCGTTCTTGTTCCTGACGCGCACGATCTTCAGTTAAGAAACCGCCACGCTGAACTTTTTCCTGAAAGGATGCAAGATCGCGGTCGAATTTAATTCGTTTTTCGGTGTACTCTTTTTTGAAATCCTCCCTTTTTGAAGCAAATTCGGTATTTAGTTTTTTTGCAAGTTCGTAAGTGAAAAGCATAGAATCCATTTTCACATAAGCAATGGTTAATGGTTTGTTGTTCCCTTTTCCCGTGTCAGCCTGAGTCGATTTGTCTTTTTTATTGCCGGTGAAATAAATAATGTAAAGACCTGCAACTGCAAGCGCCAAAACGATATTCACAATAGTCGAGTTCTTCATAAAAAGCATTTATGGTTTAATCTATGTAAAATTTTTGCCTGACAAATATAATCGAAAAGTCGAAGCGTAAAACTACCTGATTTATTTTTGTTTTATGCTGCATTTAGCTCCATAATTAATCTGATATAAGTCATGACTTGACTTGCTTCAATCCTTATGGATTCGTTTCACCCTGTAAAAATATTAAAAATGATCATATGTATTGATAAACATCATAGATCATCTGGTATTAGCGCCATATTTTTACAAAGTTTAACAATGACAAAATCTCAAGATTAATCTGACGATAAAATGATCAATCAATTAATTGCTAAAATGCTTCCCTTTTTCCCTGAAAAACTCGTCTGGGTATTTTCGAAACGGTATATTGCGGGTGAATATATAAGTGATGCACTTTCAGAATCGCGAAAGCTGAACCAGAATGGGGTTTTGGTTACTGTTGATTTACTCGGAGAGTATGTTAACAATTTGTCGGAGGCGGACCATTATAAGGAGCAATACATTGAGTTGATCAGGAGATTTACTGCAGAAAAAATTGACGGGAATTTTTCTGTAAAGCCTTCCATGTTTGGGCTTTTGCTCGATCAGGAAGCCTGTTACAGGAATTTGTATGATATTATTGAAGTGGCCCACGAGTGTAACTCATTTATTAAGATTGATATGGAAGACTCGGCGTGTACTTCCATTGAAATCGCACTTTTTAGGCGATTAAAGGTCGATTTCCCGTCGAGTGTTGGCCTGGTTATTCAGGCATACATGCGCCGGACACTTGATGATGTGAAGAGTCTTATGGATTTAAACCTTCCTGATGCACCTTTGAATTTCAGGCTTTGCAAAGGAATCTATATTGAAGAGGAGCGAATTGCCTACAAAGGATACCAGGAAATAAGGGATCGGTACCTGGAAGATTTACGTTTCATGCTTCAAACCGGTGTTTATGCCTGTATTGCAACTCATGACAAATATCTGATAGATAAGGCTTATGAATTAATTGAAGAGCTAAATATCCCCAAAGACAAGTATGAATTTCAGATGCTTTACGGCGTAGCGCCTAAATTGAGAAAGTCAATTGTCGATCGGGGACACAAGATTCGGGTTTATGTTCCTTACGGTAAGCAGTGGTTCGGATATTCAACGCGCAGGCTTAAAGAAAACCCCAATATGGTTTGGCATATAATTAAAGCCATGTTTGTAAGGCAATAGAACTGAGTGATTGACATACACATTCTCTATCCGAAATCTTAAAAATTATCCTTTCGTCACTTACCAACTATTGTGTCAGAAGCTACTGCTGGCTCCTGCATAATTCTATTGATGGCTTCGAAGTGTTGTAGCAGAATTGTGCTTTCATTATTCGTAATCATCTCTTTTGCAATTTTGTGAGGCGTGGAAATTGGAGAGCCATAGATCATGCTATAGGTTCGGTAACTTTGTGTCGACAAGCCCACCGAATTTTCAGGTGAGACTAGCATCCCCTTGTATTCCATTCGTGTTTGATTGTTTCGCATTGTCTTTCTGGCATTCATATCGGCATCGTAAACCTTTACCGGCTGAGTTAAACCTTTTACAACTGCATCATTGACATGGCCTTGCGCGATATCCATCGTTCTTTGATCTGTCTTAACAGGTGTTATCATGATTGAAGTTTCCGGAGCCCTCGGTAAAATGATAATCTCGGCTAATTTTATCGGCTGCTCATACATGAAGATCCCCACGACATATTCTTCTGATTTTAAAGTATCGGGTACAATGAGCTTTGTCGGTTGGTAGCCCATATAGGTAAATAAGATTGTATCACTCGGAGAACCGAAAAACGAAAAGCGCCCCAACTCATTGGTTGTAAAGATGTTTTTATTATTGACTTTAAAATTGGTATTCGATAATGGCTCACGCGTATTACTGTCATACGTAATTCCGGTAATAAAAACTGATTTGCCGAGTTTTTGAGAGATATCCTGCCCAAAGGAAACTGCTCCTAAACTACTTAATAACAATAGGTTTAATATTGCCCGCTTCAAGTTAAGACTTTTCATGGCTTTAATTATTGATTAAGGTGAAGTTACTATAATTTAACAGATTTTGTCGCATTTAGTTCAAAACATTAATTGACACATTTGTCTGGAAGAATTGTGAAGTTACATGTTTTATAACATCATTAAAATAAATCTGTGGCATGATTAAAAGATTAAGTTTGCAGAACGGATCAGAACGGATGATCTGATAGTTTTTTTACATGAAAAAATTTAGTTTTAAACCTAATTTAGATTCGGGAGTATCAAAAGTTCAGCAGCTCGTTGACGCTTTGATCCGTTCCATTAATTATAAGATGCTTCGCGAAGGTGATGCGTTGCCTTCTGTCAATGAACTAATGAAAGAATCTGGTTTATCGCGGGATACCGTATTTAAGAGTTATGCAGAACTGAAAAGACGAGGTATTGTTGAGGCGATCCCAAATAAAGGCTATTTTGTGACACGTTCTCAAAAACAGGTATTTCTTTTTCTTGATACGTTTAAGGCCTATAAAGAAGTGCTATACAACTCTTTCAAACAGAGTTTGCCTCGTAATGTGATGGTGGATATTAATTTTCACCATTATAATTTCGATCTGTTTGAATCGATTATACGGAATAGCATCGGCAAGTTCAATTCGTATATTATTATGAATTTTAACCACCCCGATATTCCTGCAATTGTCAAAGAAATTGACCCTGATAAATTACTGCTTATCGACTGGCACATACATTCTGAAGTGGGGCAGGCTAAAGTTTACCAGGATTTTGGAGAATCTGTTTACCGGTGTTTAACATCAGGGTGGCATCTGCTACGAAAATACGATGAGGTGGTTTGTGTTTATCCGGAATATACATTCCATCCAATTGAGTCTGTAGAGAACGTGAACCGTTTCTGCGACGATAACAACATGAAATTTAGTGTAATATACGATATTGCTGACCTCGATATCCAGATTGGAAAAGTATACATGGTATTCGAGGATATTGATCTTGCTGCCATTTTGGAACAAGCTAACAGTAAGAAATTCAAGCTTCGGGAGGATTTTGGCATCCTTTCATACAACGATACGCCGATGAAGAAGTTCATTGCTGACGGGATCACTGTTATTTCGACTGATTTCAAATTGATGGGTCAAAAAGCGGCGGAATTTGCTTTAGACAATACAAAGCTCGATTTTCTGGTTCCCACCGAATTAATTATCCGGGAATCACTTTAATGATCATGACACAACAGAACAGATATATTAATAAACTTTGAACTACAAACTACTATGTATTTATTAGGAATTGACATCGGAAGCTCTTCGGTGAAGGCTTCCATTCTGAACGGTGAAACAGGTGAAATCGCCGGAACCTCATTTTACCCCAAAAATGAGATGACTATTGTTGCCAAAAAGTCTGGCTGGGCAGAGCAGCAACCTGAACTTTGGTGGGAAAATCTAAAACTTGCCATTCTCGAAGCCAAATCATTGGCGAAGATTTCGGGTGAGGAGATCGTTGCTATCGGAATTTCTTACCAGATGCATGGACTTGTCGTTGTTGATAAACAGCAGAATGTATTGCGTCCTTCCATTATCTGGTGCGATAGCCGGGCAACAGAAATAGGAAGCAAAGCATTTACTGAAATTGGCAATGAGAAGTGCCTTAGCACTTTGCTAAATTCTCCCGGTAATTTTACGGCTTCGAAACTGAAATGGGTGAAGGAGAATGAGCCCTCTGTTTATGAGAAAATTGATAAAATAATGTTACCCGGCGATTATATCGCGATGCGTTTGACCGGTGAAATAAGGACAACCGCTTCGGGATTATCAGAAGGAATGTTTTGGGATTTCAGAAAAAATGAAGTTTCGGAACTTGTTCTCAATTATTACGGATTTAGTAAGGAACTGATTCCTGAACTCGTCGATACATTTGGAATTCAGGGACATGTTTCGGCTAAGATTGCCGGTGAACTTGGTTTGAAAACCGGTACTCCTGTGTCGTACAGGGCAGGGGATCAGCCAAACAACGCTTTGTCGCTGAATGTTCTGAATCCTGGAGAAATTGCCACAACTGCCGGAACATCGGGCGTCGTTTATGGTGTAAGCGGTGATGTGAAATACGATCCGCAGTCGAGGGTGAATACATTTGCGCACGTCAACCATTCCGCTGCGGAGAATCGTTTAGGCGTTTTGCTTTGTATCAACGGAACCGGAATTCTGAATTCATGGTTGAATAAATATGTCGGGAATAAAGCATTCTCATACGAAGAAATGAATCGGAAAGCGGCAGAAATCGCTATTGGTTCTGAAGGTTTAAGCATTCTGCCTTTCGGAAACGGTGCAGAACGCGTTCTTGGCAATAAAAATATTGGCGCACAAATCTCGGGAATTGGCTTTAATATTCATACGGAGGCCCATCTTTTCCGCGCTGCGCAGGAGGGAATCGTCTTCTCATTCAAATACGGAATGGAAATCATGGAACAAATCGGTATCAAGGCAAAGGTTATTCGCGCCGGAAAAGCCAATATGTTCCTCAGTCCTGTATTCCGCGAAACACTGGCTGGAGTTTCCGGTGCAACGATTGAACTATACAATACCGACGGATCGGTGGGCGCAGCACGTGGAGCAGGTATCGGTTCCGGATATTATGCATCAGCAAAAGACGCATTTGCCAATCTGAAAAAGCTGGAAACAGTAACACCAGATACCAGCAAAAGTGCTCAATATGAGGAAGCCTATCAGAACTGGAAAATTCAACTCGAAAAAAACATCTAAGTAAATAACAATTCAATAAATCAATTTTAAAATTTATCATTATGGCAGCTTTTAAAGGAAACAAAGAGTATTTCCCTGGTATCGATCAGATTAAATACGAGGGACCGGATTCAAAAAATCCAATGGCATTCAAATGGTACGATCCTAATCAGGTTGTATTAGGCAAATCAATGAAGGAGTACCTTCGTTTTGCGGTGGCTTACTGGCACACATTCTGTGGCGATGGCGGAGATCCATTTGGTCCCGGAACACAAATTTTCCCATGGGTTGGCGCTTCTGATCCGATGACAGCCGCAAAGGAAAAAATGGATGCTGCATTTGAATTTATCAGCAAATTAGGTGTTCCATACTACTGTTTCCACGACACCGACGTTGTTGGAAACGGAACTGTTTTCGAAATTGAAAAACGGTTGGCCAACATGATCGACTTTGCTAAAGAACGTCAGCAAGCCACAGGTATTCAGTTGTTATGGGGAACTGCCAATGTATTCTCCGATCCACGTTACATGAATGGCGCTGCTACCAATCCTGATTTCAATGTTGTTGCAAATGCAGCAGTTCAGGTAAAAAACGCAATGGAAGCAACCATCGCTTTAGGTGGAAGTAACTATGTATTCTGGGGTGGACGCGAAGGTTATATGAGTCTTCACAACACAGATACAAAACGCGAACTGGAGCACATGGGTCAATTTCTTGGAATGGCGCGCGATCATGCACGCAAACAAGGGTTTAAAGGTACTTTCCTGATTGAGCCAAAACCTATGGAACCAATGAAACACCAATATGATTTCGATACCGCAACCGTAGTTGGCTTCCTGAAGGCACATGGTTTGGACAAAGACTTCAAAATGAATATTGAAGTAAACCACGCTACATTGGCTGGCCACACTTTTGCTCATGAATTAAGAACAGCCCGCGATACTGGCATGTTTGGTTCAATTGATGCCAATAAAGGTGACTATCAGAACGGATGGGATACAGACGAATTCCCAACGAATGTTTATGAAGTAACTGAAGCGATGATCGAGATTATTCAGAATGGTGGTTTCACAACAGGTGGTATCAACTTCGATGCCAAGACACGTCGTAATTCAACCGATCTTGAAGATATCTTCATTGCACACGTTTCGGGTATGGATGTATTTGCACGTGCTTTGGTGATTGCTGACAAACTGTTAAAAGATTCGAACTATCTGAAGCTGAAATCTAACCGTTATGCATCGTTCGATTCGGGTAAAGGCGCTGAATTTGATAAGGGCAAACTCAGTTTGATTGATTTATATAATCATGCAAAAGAGGTTGGCGAGCCAAAACAAATCAGTGGCAAACAGGAAATGCTTGAGCAACTGATTAACAGCTATATTTAATAAGATGAAGGGACATAGCTCGTTTTATGTTGTTGGAATTACAATGGTCGCAACATTGGGTGGACTTTTATTTGGTTACGACACGGCTGTTATTTCGGGCGCCGAAAAGTCTATTCAGGCTTATTTAATTACCGGACTTGGACTTGGATCGTTGGCGCATGGCGCCACGATCTCAAGTGCTTTGATCGGATGTATCATTGGAGGAATGCTTTCGGGGATTGCTGCGTCGAAACTGGGTCGTAAGAATTCGTTGATGCTTGCGGCATTCTTATTCTTCTTTTCATCATTAGGATCCGGTTGGCCTGAATTCTTGTTCTTTACAAAAGGTGAACCAACCATGGGCCTGTTGTTCATGTTTAACTTTTACCGGATCATTGGTGGAATAGGTGTAGGTATTGCCTCTGCTGTTTGTCCTATGTATATCGGTGAAATTGCTCCTGCCCATATGCGCGGACGATTGGTTTCATTCAATCAATTTGCCATTATTTTTGGGATGTTGGTGGTTTATTTCGTCAATTATGGAATTGCCCACGGACATACAATTGAATGGATCAACACGATTGGATGGCGCTGGATGTTCACTTCGGCAGCTATACCATCGGCAATTTTCGCCATTCTTTTGTTCTTTGTTCCCGAAACGCCCCGTTACCTTGCTTTGAATAATCACGACGAAGAAGCGCTCCGTATTCTGACCAAGATTAATGGATTGGATAAGGCGAAGGAAATTTTTAAGGAAATCAGGGTATCGGTCGAAGCCTCCTCCGAAAAACTTTTTGCTTTCGGAAAACTGGTAATAGTAATTGGTATTTTATTGTCTGTATTCCAACAGTTTGTAGGCATAAATGTAGCACTGTATTATGCACCCCGTATATTCGAAAGTATGGGAGCAGCCAAAGATGCATCGATGCTTCAAACCGTTGTGATGGGACTGGTCAATGTTATTTTTACGGTACTGGCAATTATGACAGTTGATAAATATGGCCGAAAACCTCTTCTTATGATTGGGTCTATTGGTATGGCAATTGGAATGTTTGCTATTGGCGGATTGGCTTTCATGCATGTGATCGGTATCAGTACCCTGATATTCATTGTCATCTACACCGCTTCATTTATGATGTCGTGGGGACCGATCTGCTGGGTTCTTATTTCGGAGATCTTTCCAAATAAAATCAGAGGCCGTGCTATCGCAATAGCCGTTGCTGCTCAATGGGCTGCCAACTATTTTATTTCGTCTACCTATCCGGCAATGATGGAATTTAGTGGAGGAGTAACCTATTGTTTCTATGGCGTGATGAGTGTTCTTTCGTTTGTTTTTGTCTGGAAAATGGTTCCCGAAACCAAAGGAAAGACTTTGGAGGCAATGGAAGGATTATGGCTGAAGAAAAAGTAGATCCGGATTTAATTCGATTAAATTAATTAGAATCCCCCAAAGCATTGAATGCTTCGGGGGATTTTTTATTTTAAAAGTTTAATTAACCTGACCAGCAGTTTTCTACGGGTCATTATTAGTTACCTAAAATGCGAATATATTGTATTCTAAATTTCTTTATTGACTGCCATTTTTTTCCTTTTCCTGATTAAACCAATCATGCTTGAATAAGTCAAAACAAAGCACTAAAATTTATTTATTAATTTTGTATAAAACAGCTTTTAAATTGATAGATATTTCAGTCATAATAGTAAATTTTAGAGGATGGAAAAGACTCTCTCAATGTCTTGATTCATTGAATGTAATTGAGGATAGACGCTTTTCGTTTGAGGTAATTGTTGTTGATAACGATTCTGATGATGGGATGATCGACAATTTTAAGGAACAATTCCCCAAATTCACTTTTATATTAAATGATGGCAATTTCGGTTTTGCCAATGGTTGTAACCTTGGAGCGAAGAATAGTCATGGTTCCTATATGCTGTTTTTAAATCCCGATACAATTATAAATCCCGAAGCGCTTTTTGTGATGCTTTCGGAGACCCGTGCAAGAAAGTTGTTTTCAGTAATTTCATGTTGCCAGATAAAAGAAGATGGTTCAGAGG
>Ga0302292_1000740_pt1 | contig 22404 bp, 19 predicted proteins | sample III_Fen_N2_1_FD_194553 | JGI IMG/M metagenome (GOLD analysis project Ga0302292, IMG submission 194553) | Peat permafrost microbial communities from Stordalen Mire near Abisko, Sweden - III_Fen_N2_1 | ecosystem: Environmental > Terrestrial > Soil > Wetlands > Permafrost | place: Sweden: Abisko...
CGGCAGGCGATACCGTCATTTGGTCGAATACCGCTGGAAACCACAATTTAGATGGACTGCAGTCGGTCTTTCCTTCGAATCCCGTATCGTTTGGCAATAATCTGGGATCTGGCTGGACGTATAAATTTATTTTCAAAACCGCCGGAACCTACGATTATCAGTGCGACCCACATGCAGCCATGGGAATGGTAGGCAAAATCACAGTTAACACCAAAACGGTCACGTCTGCTGAAAGTTTGTCCGATAACTCAGGAAACCTTCAACTGTACCCAAATCCGGCCAGCACGTTTATCGAATTAAAGATTCCGGCCAATTATTCGGTAATCCAATCCTTGAATGTATATTCGATTTCCGGCGCACTTATCGATCAGAAAGCTTTCCCCGGAAATTCAGGATCAATCCGTTACGACATCAGCCGGTTCAAAAACGGAATCTATTTGATGGAAATTAATACGGACAATCACAAAGACGTTCTCAAGTTTCTGAAACAATAGAACGGTTGATTTTCGCAATTCAAAAAAATTCCATTTTCTGAAAAAAGTGGGATTTTTTTATGCGATATGCCGGTAATAATCATTTCTTAGGTTAAATCTTTTCCCTACATTCGGCCTTCCAAACGCAAATCATCTAAGCATTTATCCATCATGATCAAAAATTTCATCTTCATTTTAGCCTGTTTTGTTATGATTTCAGCTTGCCAGCCAACCGAAAAGCAGCAAAGCGCTTCGGGTGTAATTACCGAAGCTACTGTATTATGTACTGTTAAGGCCATCAGCGAAAAAAATAAGAACTGTAATGTTCCTTTGCTCGAAAAAGGAGTTAAACATGCCGCCTCACTTTGGCGCGTTGATGATGGTACTCCGGCTAATTTCATCCAGTTTTGCACCGAAAACTACCTGGCCGATCCGGCCAAAAAAGAAGCTTCGTTCAAACGATTATCCGAATACATGGAATCCTTGTACGGTCATTTTAACAAGCTGAGTCTGGATATGCAGGAAAATGTGCAGCTTCAAAAAGGCGAGGTGTTATCCATCGATCCGTTGTTCGCGGGCTACAACCCGGGCGCTCACCTGATAAACGATTTTTACGACAACAAGATAGCTTTTATCGTTGCGCTAAACTTCCCGTATTATTCAACCGAAGAAAAAAACCAACTGGGAAGCAAATGGTCGCCGCTCGAATGGGGTTATGCACGGCTGGGCGATGTCTTCAGCTCGCGTGTACCTTCCGAACTGGTTCAGCTATCGTCGAAAGTTGCCGCCGAAACCGATGCCTACATTGCCGACTACAACATTTACATGGGTCATTTGCTGAACAAAAACAATCAGAAACTCTTTCCTGAAAACATGGTTTTGCTGAGCCACTGGAATCTGCGCGACGAAATAAAAGCCAACTATGCCAACAAGGAAATAGGCTTCGAAAAGCAGGGTTTAATCTACCAGGTGATGCAGCGAATCGTCGATCAGTCGATACCAAAAGTAGTGATCAACTCTGGAAAACAGGACTGGAACCCGATTACCAACGAAGTAACGGTTTCAGGAAAAAAGACCGAAAGCCCTGCCGAAACTGATGGCCGCTACCAACAAATCCTCAACACGTTTCATTCGTATCAGGCCATCGACAAATACAGTCCCGATATGCCAACAGCTATCCAGCGGGCTTTTTCGGCTGGCATGCAAATTCCGCAGCCCGAAGTTGAAAAGCTGTTTACTGAATTTTTAGCTTCTCCGCAAATTAAAGAAGTTGCCGCAATCATCCAAAAACGGCTGGGACGCGACCTGGCGCCCTGGGACATCTGGTTTGATGGGTTTAAAGCCCGCAGCTCGATTAACGAAGAAAGCCTGAACGCGATTACCGAAAAGAAATACCCGAATGCCAAAGCTTTGGAAGATGATTTAGGAAACATCTTGCTGAAACTGGGTTTTACCAAAGAAAAAGCTGCGTTCATTGCCTCTCGCGTTTCGGTTGATCCGGCACGTGGATCGGGACATGCCTGGGGCGCACAAATGAAAGCCGAAAAAGCGCACCTGCGCACCCGCATTCCGGCAACCGGCATGAACTACAAAGGTTACAACATTGCCGTTCACGAATTTGGTCACAACGTAGAGCAAACCATTTCGATGAACGATGTGCCGAATTACATGATCAACGGCGTGCCGAACACCGCCTTTACCGAAGCGCTGGCTTTTGTTTTTCAGGAACGCGACTTGTTTTTACTGAATATGAAAGACAACAATCCGGATAAAGAATACCTGAAAACATTGGATATTTTCTGGTCGCTGTACGAAATCATGGGCGTTTCGATGGTCGACATGAAGATGTGGCAATGGCTGTATGCCAACCCGAACAGCACCGCCGTGCAATTGAGGGATGCTGTTCTTCAAATCAGCAAAGATGTTTGGAATTCGTATTATGCTCCGGTTTTCGGAATGAAAGACCAGACCATTCTGGGAGTTTATTCGCACATGGTTAATTCGCCGATGTACCTGCCCAACTATGCCTTTGGCGACCTGATTCATTTCCAGCTGGAAGAACATTTTAAAACCCACGAGTTTGCTCCTGAAGTGTTGCGCATCTTTGCGTTGGGACAACTGACGCCCAACGAATGGATGAAACAGGCTGTTGGCGCACCGCTGTCGAACGAAGCCATCCTGAAAGCTGCGGATTTGGCCATTGCAAAGCTGAAAGCCCCCTAATCCCCCCAAGGGGGACTTTATTAAAGTTGAATCAATAATTTGCTTTTTGAAACACAATTATTCAAAACCTCTACTGCCAGCTCCCTTCTCCTTTGGAGAAGGGTTGGGGATGAGGCTCCAACACCACCATGAGAAAAACCACATTTGCACTTGTTCTGATAACCCTTCTTTTTAGTTGTAACGCTCAAACGGAAAAGGTCAGTCAACTGATTACCTTGTCGAACGGAAAAATCGAAATAGGGATTCTACCTGCCGTTGGAGGCCGTATCGTTCGGGCTTCGCTGGTTGGAAAAGAAAATATCCTGAATTCGGATTCATCTCAATGGAACGAGAGTCCTGAGAAACGGCCCACGCTTAATCCCAAAGCGCCATTTAAAGCTTACAACGGAAGCATCACCTGGCTAAGCCCGCAATCGCAATGGTGGACCAACCAGGATTTATTGCCCGACTTAAAAAAGAATCATTCGCCCTGGCCACCCGATCCGTACCTGACAATGGCTCGTTACCTGATCACCAACCAGCAGCCCAACCAAATTACACTGGTTAGTCCCGAAAGTCCGTACTCCAAAGTTCAGTTTACCAAAACCTATCGCATCAACGACAACAGCGTAACGCTCACCACCGTGGCACGCAACATCAGCAAAGACACCGTCAGCTGGGGCCTTTGGCACAACACGCGAATGAATGGATGGGATGTCGTTTTTATACAGGCCGACTCAACTGCCCTTATGAAAACCACCTACATTACATACAGCAACATCCGAAAACCGAAGTTGCAATATGCCAACGGTTTTTATACCTACGAAGCTGTTAAACCTGAAGCCGGACAAACCGTTTACAAATCGAAGTCGTTTTTTGCAGTCGATCAGCCGCTGATTGCCGGATTCCATCAAAACCAGTGGCTCATCATCCGAAGCAAACCGGTTGACCGGAAGTTGATTCATCCTGAAGAAGCGCGGGTCGAAATTTACGTGGAAAACTCAGCGACTCCGGCAAAGGATTTGCAGGAACTCGAAATACAGTTTGCTTACCGGAAGATTGCGCCTCAAGCTACCATCGAAGCTACCGAAACCTGGGAAATACTACCCGGCAGCGGACTAACCGATAAAAACAAGTTGCTGCAAGAGCTGAAAGAAAAGCTGAAATAGAAGCCTTCCCTACCCCTTCACGAAAGGAAAAAAATAAAGCTTCCTGATTAAAATACTTCTACCAACGGATCATTAGTGGCCAGAAAGCGGCAGAGCCGCCAGATATTTGTAGGATAGAAGACGATAAAAGCGGGGATGGTGCAGCGCACCGGAATAGTACAAATATCAGACGTCTCTGTTTCGGTGCGCTGCACCTTTTGCGTGCGTTGAATCTATTTACTACAACTGTCAACAGTGCTCTGCACCTGGAAATACCTGCTTTATTTTATCCATACAAATCGTTATAAATATATGACAAGATTTAATGTCGCATTTACAAGTGATCGTTTTATTAGAATGCAGTTTCTGTTATTAGAATAGTATCACCACAGATAACACAGATTTACACAGATTAAAAGTAAAAAATGGGTTTTCAATCTGTGTTAATCTGAGTAATCTGTGGTAGAATTAATTTTAGGTATTCCGTTTACAGAGACAATAGAGTCATCAATTGTCAAAACCTGAATACGACAATTAATCATTCTCATTACTTAGAACCTTAAAATTCCGATTCTTCTCTGTGCGAATCGCTGAAACCGGGGGTTAATTACTAACCAATACAAATTTTTGTTTGAACGAAGCCCTTTCGAATGGATTGCTGTGTTCGCCCGAAGCACTGCCAAAAGCGCCACGTCCGCCGCCACCCATGCGTCCGCCGCCCATTCTACCACCGCCGCCCATGCGTCCTCTGCCACCTTCAGAAACACCTTCTTCCGACATGCCTTCCGATCTTTCTTCGTCTCCACCAAAACTACCCTGGCCCGATGGTCGGTTCATGGCATTTACGTTGACATTTAAGGTAATCAGTTCATTCAGTTGAATCAGTTCTTCCGAAAAAAGTTCTTTGAGGGGTATCGCTATTTCGTAAATGAGGTTTTGTTCACTGTCATTCCCTACACCAATCTGAATATCTTTCCGGCTATTCAGTTTCAGTTCGGTCTGCCCCGACCGGAATCCATTGATCGAAATATTCGGCATCATGGATTGATATGCTTTAATCATCAGGTTGCCTTCGGCCCGGTTTTCCTTTTCGTTGTTGCCTCTCTGGTAACCTTTCCCTGCCATTTGCACTTCCGGAAAGTTTAGGGTTGCCACAAATTTCCGCTTTTTCTCTTTCGACGAAAGTTCAATCGACCAGCCCGACCGCATCAATTTCATCATTTTCATCGCATCGTTGACCGAAAAAACCAAATACAAATTCTGGTGATCGTTACTGATGGCATACATCAATCCAGTGTGGTCGTCGTAAAAATTCAAGGGTTTTTCCCACTCCTTATCATTTCCGTCAATGCTGATTTCCTGTGTTTTCCATCTCGAACGGGAGACATCACTTTGAGCAGATAAACTGAAGGTTAACGCAATAAATGCGAGGAAAGTCAAACTGATCTGTTTCATTTTTTATAGTTAACGGTTACTCTCTGACAATTGTTGGTGAACGAAGTTTATGCTAACTTCCGGTTGTAAAGAAAATTATTTTAAAACCACTGTATTCAACAGGTTCCGTTAAAAATCATTAATAAAACCTGGTCGTCATTTGCCGGCTGAATTGCAGGTTCGGTATTTATCAGGGCGAAAATTACTCCTGTCATTCTCTTCAGTGACCAAAGGTGATGTGCATTTCAATCCATCACATAAATGTGACGGCAAAGCCTTCCCGCCGCAGGCAGAGATACCGCTTTTAACAACAGTAATGTGTATTCATAGCAGTATCCTTTGGAGGCCATTTTAAAAGTCAAGAAACTTGATAAACCAGTCACCCCGAATTTATTTCGGGGTCTGACATATAGTGCGTTGGGATCCTGAAACAAGTTCAGGATGACGTGATCAATGAACTTTTAAGACGGCCTCAAAAGCCAGCCTAACGCATACAGTGAATGAAATTTTTGATTGTTAATCTGAATTTGGGATGAGTAAGTTGAAAAAAACTCTTGTTTACTCCGTCTGGAGTTTTATATCAATAGTGTCCAATTATCTTAATACTCTTTCTCCGTTAGGATATATCCATTTTATAAAATGTTGATGTCCTACGGACAATATTTTGTTTCCAGACAACATTTTCTATGGATATTGATTGCCTATGGCAAAGTTAATCATCCCATTTATGGGTTAAGAAGATCCTTTTTAACTTCTTCCCAGCTCTTTCCCTCTTGCGGATTTTTGATCACCTGCTCGTATCGTCTCTCTAATTCTTGTACCATATTGTCCGAAAGACCGGTTTCCTCTTCATAAATACTAACAAATGGATTGTCGCCTACCAGTTCTTTGATCTGTGCAATTAGCTTTTCACCCTCTTTATTATTCTCAGCAATCTTTATCGTATAGTTCATGGTACATATTTGTTTGATAGTAGCAACAAATTTCCTGATTTCAAAGATAACGATTCTGATTTGTACTGGTTTTCGGGAGACGAAATAATGTTGTTCAAATTCATTCCTATTCAACCAATGAACGAAGCAGGGATTAAAGATGAGGCTATAAAATCCCGAGAAACTCTTATCATTCTCTTCAGGGCTAAAGCTCAATGATGATGTACATTTCAAATCCGTCACATAAATGTGACGGCAAAGGATATTTGCATTTCAAATGAATGTTGAATTGTTAATTGCTCTAATATTCTTTGCCGTCTGCTTTAGCTGACGGTTGTAGCAGTAAATTCAAACACCACAAACCGATCTGGTTCAACAATTATTTTCTACTTTTGGGTATGACCGATGTACACAACAAGCAAACGCGGAGCTTCAATCGGAAGTTAAATTTTGACATTTTGATTTTGAATATAATTGACAATCTGGTTTATACAATCCTCAAAATTTTTATTTACCTGTCTTTCCCAAAATCGAATCACATGCCAACCATTATTCAAAAGCAATTCGTCATTTTGAGAATCACGTTGAATATTCCTCTCAATTTTAGGTATCTAAAAATCGCGGTTTGTTTTTATCCGAGAATTTCCCTCTAACCAAATAAATCCTTAATTTTGATCAGATATTATAAAAGTAAAAAAATGAACTCAAGCCACTTCAGAAAGCTATTTGAGACATTGACCGAGACATTAATAAGTACAATTGTATCCGTGATAATAGAAAAGATAGATCGTTATCATATTCAAATTTCTGACACTGAAAAGACAATAATTATACAAAATCCGACACTTGAGAAAAAAAAAGAAACTATCAAAGTAAAAATGCTTTCATCAGATTCAATTGTATTTGAAGATAATACATCATTAAATTGGGATAAAATCGAGAATTTTTATGATTTATTATTAATCCTTGAATATGTTGAAGATTGGCTAAAAGTTAAAGCAGATGAATCAATTCAAATAGTGTGGAGTATTTATGATTTTGAAGACCGAGCTGCTGAAATTGAAGAAAATACTAATGCGAACAATCTATTATTTGATCGTGCCAAATTTCCAATTGCCCTCAAAATATTAGAGGACTATCACGATTACAACTTGGGCATTTGCTGGGATGATGTGGATGATCACCTCAACCAATATTGTAGAATTAGTTAGTTTTTTACTAGCAATTTAAATAACAATATGCAATAAATAAAAGCTAAATAGAATTTTATGATGTTACTTTAGACTTCCGTTTTCAAATGATTTTAACCGAAATAAATGAAAAAGCTGCCAAATAGAAATGAATTGATGTCACCAACCCTTGAGGCAATAAACCAACTTGGTGGATCTGCAAATACAGATGAAATTTATGAAAAGATTGTCGAGAATCTAAAATTAAGCGATTCTTTGTTGGAAGTAATAAATGGCAAAACTGGTCAATCTGAATTAAAGTACAATTTAGCTTGGGTTAGAACTGTTCTAAAAAATCAAGGAGCTATTTCAAATGCAGGGAAAGGACTATGGGTTCTTGGTGAAAAGAAACAATTAGAGCCGAAGGCAATTAAAGTTCAAAGAATCAAAGATGTGGATGAAAAAGAAGCCGATGAGGAAGTTGAAGATGCTGAAAAATGGAAAACAACTGCTATTGATATTATCACCGAAAAAATGTCTCCGAGTGCTTTTGAAAGACTAATTCAAAGAATTTTACGAGAAAAAGGTTTTTCACAAGTAGAAATTACTGGTAAATCAGGCGATGGAGGGATAGATGGTAGAGGAATTGCTAAGATCAATGGCATTCTAAGTTTTCATATAATTTTTCAATGCAAAAGATATAAAGGTAAGGTTCCTTCAAGTGATATTCGAGATTTCAGAGGGGCAATGGTAGGAAGAACAGATAAAGGTTTATTTATAACTACAGGTACTTTTACAAGAGATGCAATAAGAGAAGCAAGCAGAGATGGAGCTCCTGCAATTGATTTAATGGATGGAGAAAAGCTAGCTGAAAAATTAAAGGATTTAAGGTTAGGAATTGAAGTTGAATTTAGAGAGCATATTACAGTTAATGAGAGTTGGTTCGAAGATTTTTGATTGATTACCGTCTCTCTAATATTTCTTTGTTGCATATATTAGTAAGAGTACAGTTTTCTTAATCTTTCAATGATTCCTTCAATTTCTATTAAAGCTGATTCTAATTTTTCCTTTTCTTTAGATCCTAAATAATTTACTGCATCTTCTTTTTTATCAAACCAATAAGCCCAATTTGACAATTTATTTTCTCTTGTTTTTTCTCCTGATTTTGAAATGTAAATTACTTGTTTCTCTGTTTCTTTTATTATTTCAAACTCCTCTAATTCTCCAAAGTAACCTGCCCTAAACTTTTTCATTGGATTTTATAATTAATTGAAGTTTAATACCATTTAGGCTAAATTAATAATTACTATAACATTAATAATTTTTGTTTAAAGATTGAAAATATTTTTGACAATGTGACTCATAGTCCGTTGACAAATGTTCCAAAACCTCCTTCCTTTGTTCCAAAAATCAATGAGCAAAGTAATTCGGTTTAATTATCTCTACCGCGATTCTGGGAACTGGAAAAAATTCGGAAGCAAAAGATTCTCAAATCCCGATCAACTTCAGGAAGACGAAATAGAAAAAGTAATTCGTCAAAATCTGATTGATCAGGAATACTTTTATCCGAATCAAGTCGGAATCAAAAAGTTCAAGTTTCATCGATATTTGGATGATTATTTATGGTATGAATTTGAATCAATTGAAATTGTCGATGACACTGATCCGCCAATGAAAGAATTGGAATCAATTAGCACCTTTCTTTTGCGGCTAAAAAAACCGAACTATTCTGATGTTTTCATAATGGGAGACCAGCCGACAACTTGCCCAAAATGTGGCTCCCGGACTGAAATCCTGTCAGAAATATTAGACTATCCAGCAAAGATACAGTATCATAAATGTCTGTCAGTTGATTGTAAATACACCTTCATTCAGGAAGAAGATAAAGAAAGTTAAAGTATTCCACGTTGTTGCCAGTTTAAATGTCCGGTTCATGCCAACAAAATTTCCTTTCCATTTCTTTGCAAACCGAAAACCATTTTGCGATTACCCGATCTTGTTGCCAAATAACCCATTCTGACAAATCTTTTAACCGGTCTGATTTAGCAATTTAGCAGTCTGTTTTCCTGATCACCCAATCATTTAATCGGATTTGTCAATCGGATTTGTGTTTTTACAATTCGTATTTGTAGATAAACCATTCTGTTTTGTTTTTAGACCATTCTATTTTGTTTTTAATCCATTCTGTTTTGTTTTTAGACCATTCTGTTTTATATTTAGCCAATATCAATTTATATTTTTTCAATTCTGATTTGTATTTTTACAATAACTATTTGTATTTTTACAATACTTATTTGTATAAATACAATAAGTATTTCTATATTTAGCATCAGTGATATACAAACAGGCATTCTTGTTTTACAAACAGGCTCCTGCAAGTTCTGTTTTTGTAGTCGGAAACTTTTTGGGAGCCGATTCAATTTTAATTCAGAAGTTTAACTTTATTCGAACCCAGGCATGGAAACACTTTCAGTAAATTCAATGATCATACGCGAATTGAAGCGTAATCACATTACCGATTCGGCCCTGGCACGCGCCTTGAAAATCGACCAATCAACCGTTTCGGGTATGTTTCGCAGGTCGACCATTCAGATACACCGGGTTGCACAAATTTCGGAGTTCCTGAAATATAATTTTTTCAGGGAAATAGCCCGGCAACTTCCCTATCAGGAACCTGATTACACCCAGCCCATCGACCGCACCGAAGTAATTGAGTTGCAAAGCCGGATTAAGGACCTCGAACTGGAGGTAAGCATTCTACGGCAAACCCTTAAAGATGCGGTAAGCCGGTAATATTTGACCGGGCAACATGGACACAAACGGCTTGTCCGAACATAAATTGCGAGAAACCCGCCACCGATAGAAATGAGGGTACATCGGGCAGTCGTAATTAATGAGAATGATTAAATGTCGTATAATTTGGTTTTTAATCCTGACTCACTCCCATCACACCGTTCGACTGAGCTCACGCCGAAGCCTTCGGTGTTCTGGAGGTTATCTCAAAAGTTATTGATCACGTCATCCTGAACTTGTTTCAGGATCCCAACGCATTAATCGTCAGACCCCGAAATAAATTCGGGGTGACTGGTTTATCAAGTTTCCTGACTTTTAAGACAGCCTCAAAGACCAATTTATCGGTCTTCCCCGCCTGACGGACGAGGCAGGGGGTGAGTAATATTAATACGACAATATATTGTTCCTATTACTTAATTAAAAAGTAACTAAATTTGTCTGTACATTTTTTAAATCATGGTTATGGCATCAATTACAGTTAAAATAGACACACGGAGTAAAAAATCACAGTATTTAGTTGGCTTAATTTACAAACTATCAAAGATTGATAAAGGAATTTCAATTGTAGATGATGAAACGGACGTTCTTAGAAGTATTGATCAAAGCTTTAAAGAGCTTGATTTAGTGCGAAAAGGCAAATTAAAACCAAGTCCCGCCCGAAATATTCTTAACAAATTATGATTAAAGTTTATACAATCCCCGAATTTGATAGAAGTTTAGTCAGGCTTTCAAAAAAATACAGAAGTTTAAAAGCTGAATTACTTCAAAAGCGAATAGCTGATTATAGTTCAAAACTGTAATTTTATTTCTTCAACCCTCCCGGCTGGGGTTCAATATTAGTTCGTACATTCCAATTTCAATAATCACCCACCTTTATGAAAAAAATCCTGCTCTTTATCCTCGGAATCATCCTTTTTCAGGTGGCACGCCCTGCCGATTACGAAGTTATTCATGCTGATCATCCTTTGATTGAATATACCGGACGGATTGATTTTTCGAACCCGTTGAATCCCGGTTTTTCCTATTCAGGAGTTTCGGTTCGTGCAAGTTTTCGGGGAACAAGTGTGGCCATAATCCTTAACGATGCTGGCTCCCAAAATTATTACAATGTGATTCTCGATCATGCAATCGTTTCGAGGTTACAAACCAAAGCGGGACAAAACACCTATCCCATTGCCACCGCGTTGAAAGATACCATTCACGAAATTGAGCTTTTTAAACTGACCGAAGAAACTTTCGGAAAAACTCAATTTTGTGGATACCTGCTCGACAAGGGAAAAACACTGGTCGAAATAACCAACAAACGGGAACGCCTGATTGAATTTATTGGTAATTCGATCACCTGCGGATATGGGAATGAAGGGCTTTTAGGTGGGTCGTTTGGTGCATCTACCGAAAATCATTATCTGACGTATGCGGCCATCACGTCGAGAAGCTTCAATGCCCGCCACCTTGGTGTGTGCAAATCGGGAATAGGAATTTACCGCAATTACGACGGACCGGTTACCGGAAGCGCCGATTGTATGACCAATTATTATCAGCGGGTTTACCTTTGGGATGACAAACCGCTTTATTCCTTCGCTCTGAAACCCGATTTGATTTGCATCGACCTGGGCACAAACGACTTTAGCACCGGCAAAGGCGATTCGGCCTTGTTCGTCAACAAATACCTTCAGTTTATCGATACCCTTCAGCTAAAAAATAAAGGCGCGGATATTCTTTGCCTATTGGGCCCGATGCTTGGCGGGACTGATTTAACCCATGTCAGAAAATACCTGAAATACGTAGCAGATACTTCCACCAAAAAGAATCACGGGAAAGTTTCTTTCTTTGAAATGTCGCAGCAAACCGGAAGTTTGGGAATCGGCATTGACTGGCATCCCACGGTTGCCCAACATTTAAAAAACGCCCGTGAACTGATTAAAAACATTTCGACGCTCAAAGGCTGGCCGGTTGTTCCGCAATTAATACTTGGAAGTACCGAAGCAACCAACGAACTTTTGCTCGAGTTTACTACCGAATTACAGGATGGTTCGGGCAATTTCAAAGGTTTTAGCGTGTTGTGCGACCATGTTGCGGTGCCGGTTTCGAGGGTTTTTGCGGATGCGTCGGGCAGTTCCATTCTCCATCTGATGCTTTCAACAAAAATTTATAAAGGTTCGACGGTTGAAGTCACCTATTCGGAAGGTTCGGTTGAAGGAACGAGTAAAATGAAACTGGTAGGTATTCCAACTTTCAGCATACCGAATACGATCACCGATAACAGACCAACGGCTGTTAACGACATGGCGGTGAACCCAGCCAATGAGATGATCGTTTATTCAGATCAGGCAAATCCAAAACGGATCAAATACAGCATCGGAGGTTCTGCTTCGGAAAAGCTGACAGCTGATTTATTCGATCTGCGTGGAAACCGCATTGCTACCAGGCAGTTGACAAGCACCTCAGGAGAAATTGATTTTAACGGGATTGTCAGCCAACGAGGCTTGTATATTTTAAAAATCAGCGCCTCGAAAAAACAATATTCGAAAGTGGTGTTTTTATAAATGAAATTCGTTTCTCTACCTGAAAATCGTGTTCGGTTCTATTTTACCCGTAGGGTATCAATAGAGAAAATTTACGAATGAATCGATTGTCCGTCAGGACATCAATATCGAACAATTAATTCCCTACGGGAAATTTACGTTCTGCATCTAGCTTTTCTATTGATATTCATCTCCTGCGGAGAAAACACAGGATATCCAACAAACATCATAGAGGCATAAAGATGATTGTTCACTGAAATTCACAATTCGGAAAGTTGTCAAAATCGTTCATTTTTGTTTCCGAAATCATTTCTGATTCTCCATTCGTATTCTGCGATTCGTTATTTTTTGCTTCCTTTGCGCCCTGAAACGGATACAATTCACGATTCATTAATCCGACCTACCATAGACCTTCGTTAATAAACAAATCATGAGCGAGCAAAAAACAGAACGACTTTCGATACTTGCGATGGACGATAATCAGATGAACCTGATGGTCATGAAAAGCATGTTTAAACAATTGGATTACACTGTTTTATTACGCTGAATGTGGTGTACAGGCAATTAACATAGCACGCGAGCTGCATCCCGATATGATTTTACTGGATGTGGTAATGCCCGATATTAACGGCTTTGAAGTATGCCGCATTCTGAAGGAAGAAGATTATTTCAAAGATATTCCGGTAATTTTCATCACAGCAGCCGACGAAATTGAATTCATCATTAACGGGTTCGAAGCCGGTGGTGTTGATTACATCGTAAAACCTTTCCGAAAAGAAGAAATACTGCTGCGCATCAAAACGCACTTTGAACTGAAACTGACACGCGACCAGTTGATTGAAACAACCCGGTCGCTCACCGAATTAAACAAAGTAAAAGACCGCCTGTTTTCGATCATCGGACACGATTTACGAAGTCCAATCGGCAATGTAAAGATGGTCCTCGAATTTATGTCGAAAGGACTAATCGATCCAACCAAAGGCGATCAGTATAAAAAAACGGTTAACGACCTTCTTCGTACTACCGACGAGGTTTTTTCGCTGCTCGATAACCTGTTGGCCTGGGCAAATTCTGAAAGCGGAAACCAAAAAGTTATTCCTGAAAACATTAACCTGAAGGAAGCCGTGGTAAGTATGGTGAACCTGTATCAGGCCGGAATTAACAGCAAGAATATAAGTCTGAATATAAATATTGAGCCTGAAATAGTTGTTTTTGCCGATCTGAACATGATTAAAACTGTTATCAGGAATCTATTCTCGAATGCCATCAAATTTACATACCCGGGAGGTAACATTCATTTTGATGCATGGGATGAAGGCAATGCGATTAAAATCGGCGTATCCGATAACGGCAAAGGAATGCCGCAGGATGTAATCGATAAAATTCTTGATCCGCATGTCTATTTCACCACTACCGGACTTAACAAGGAAAGCGGTAACGGGCTCGGGATAAAACTCTGCAAACATTTCATCGAGCAAAGCGATGGTAAAATCTGGATTGAAAGCCAACCGGGTTCAGGAACCACCGTATTCTTTACCTTGCCCGCCAAAAAACATGAAATTAAGCTTAACGAATCACAGGAACTGGTTTGGTAAGGAAAGAGAAAAAAAGGAAAAAGGAAAAAGGAAAATCGCTTTTAAATTCTTCCTGTTTCCTATTTACTTTCCCCACCTGCCAACTGTTACTGATCACTGTTTACTTTTTCCTAATGACCATTTAATGACGTGAAACAAATGACCACTTAATGACTATTTTCAACTGCCAACTGCGACTGATCACTGTTTACTTTTCCACAACTGCCAACTGCGACTGATCACTTTTTCCTCTTTTCCAATGACCATTTAATGACGTGAAACAAATGACCACTTAATGACTATTCCACCTGCCAAAGCGACTGATCACTGTTTACTCTTTCCTAATGACTCTAAAATTCAATATCATACAATCCTTCCGAATCAATTTCAAACTGCTTCACGCTGATATCGGTCATGGGGTGTTTGATGAGCTGATACAGCAATTCGGGGCATACGGTTACTGAATGTGAACCAGCCATGCTGACGCGGTAAATCTGGTCGACGGTTTTAAAACTGGCTGCCAGCACCCGGCCTTTCAAATTGTATTCAAATATGTTTTGAACGATATCGCTCACTACTTCAATACCGTGAGAGGAGATGTTATCGAGACGGCTTACATAAGGGGCCACAAAGTCGGCGCCTGCTTTCATGGCCACCAAAGCTTGTTGCTGAGTAAAAATAGCAGTTGCGGTAACATTTACCCCGGCATCTTTCAGGATTCGCATGGCCCGATAACCATTTGATGTTACCGGGATCTTCGCATAAAAGTTATCGCCAAAATCGAAATAACTGCGGTACTTCTTGGCTTCACGTACCATGTCGTCGGTTTCCGAAGAAATCATCTGCACATGCACCATTCCGGTGCCGACCAGTTCCTGAATACCTTCGATGGCTACCGAAAGTTTATATCCGGCGTTTTTCAAAATTGTTGGATTGGTAGTAACACCTTCCAACGGAAAAAAAGAGTACAGTTCCCTGAGTTCGTTCAGGTCGGCTGTATCGGCCATGTATATCATTGTTCAATTGTTTTAATAATCCGGTGCGAAGATACGTCCAAATATTTGTACCTTCGTGAAAAATCTAGTATTATGCAAGAGTCAATTATTATTCGCAATTTTGGTCCTATCAAAGAGATAGAAATTAAAGATATACGCCCATTAACAGTTTTTATTGGTGAATCGGGAAGCGGAAAAAGTACGATTATGAAAGTAATTGTGTTGTTTCGTTGGATATATAAATGGCTAAATATCCGCTCGTATTTAAAATTTGCCCATATATCTGATTTGCCTTTTCCTTTCGATTTCAAAACATTGCTAAACGACAATGGGTTGATAGAATATTTGAAAGAAGGAAAAACTGAGATTATTTATAAAAACGGAAAAACTGCTATTCATTATAAAAACAAACTCAAAACTTCACCAATTGTGCCACAAGAAGAATTGAGTTTAGAAAAAATGTGTTTTATCGCCGACAAACGAAATGTTATACCAGATATTTTAACAAATAAAGATAATTTACAATCAGATTTTTATTTGAATGAAACATTAGACGACACATTGTTATCGCTCAGTAAAATTTCTCAATTGGACATAGATTATTTGGGTGTTAAGTTTGTTACAAAAAAGATCAATGGTATTCCTAAATATGAAATTAAAAACATTAATGATGGTGAGGAATATGCTATCAATTTGTATAATGCTTCATCAGGAACTCAAACAGTAATACCATTATCTGTAATTGTTGAATATTTTTCAAGACATTATGATTTCAATAGTCGCTTCAACAAAATCATTTTTGACTATGTATCAAGAAATGATAGTTTGAAAGATTTTAAAACGACTCAAAATATCGGCGATATAAAACACAAAAACATTCATATTCACATAGAAGAACCTGAACTAAGTTTATATCCGGAAAGTCAGCGAAGTTTGATAAACTTTATTGTAAATCGTTGCTTAGTTGAACAGCATAAAGGTTATAATATGACGGTTATGCTGGCAACACACAGCCCATATATTATTAATCATTTGAACTTATTGATTAAAGCTAACGACAAAAACAAATTGGTAGAGGGCGCAAAATTGGCTTACGAAGATTTATCTGTTTATCAGGTGGAAAACGGGGAAATTAATGATTTAAAAATACTGAACGAGCGATTAATAAATACAAATCCTCTTTCGGACACGATAAACGATATTTATGACGAATACAATCGGTTGTGATGATGAAAAACTTATTGGAACATCATTTTGTTTCTCATTATAGACTTGCTGACCATGTTTCCGTCAATGTCGTTTCAACAACCAATGCTGATTTTGAATTGAAAGATGATGCGGTTTTGGTTTATCCGTCAGGAGCAGGTATTGCAAAATACAGTAATCCAAACCATAAGGAAGTGAATGTTATCAATTATGAGGTTTTTTTCAAGTCTTTACCTCAACACTTTCAAAAAAACAAAGAGAATTGCGATTTAATTGTATATACTTCTGATTTTTCATATTTTATACTGAATGAATTAACAGATACACGACCAAAATACATACCTGATTTTGCATTAGCTGACGGAACACTAAGAATAGGGAAAAGAAATAAAGCTATATCACAATTAAAACGAACATTGAAAGATATTTCCAAAGTGCCTGATATTGGAAATTTCATTAAAAAACATTCAACAAAACATTGTTGTTTTTTCAATAAACAAGTTCACGCACCAAAAGGAATTAGAGCGACTGATGCTTTCAGCCGTTTAGCAACATTTTCAGAAAATGGTTATCACATGACAAATCCCGAAATTGAATCTTATGGCTTTGAACTATGGGAATTTTCAGGTAGTCAAACCTATTTACTTCAGGAATAAGCCGACAGACAACAAATAGAAGAACACAATAGAAAGCTATGGGATACAATTGCATTCAACTGTATTCCATCGCATTCAACTGCTTTTATTTTCTAATTCGCCAATAAATACTCTTCAGCTTCAACCGACCAAAGTCCCTGGTGACGATTACAGATTTCAGCGAGTTTGGCAAACATCGGATCGGTTTTTCCAAGTTCGGCGAAATCAGAAATGGCAGTTAACGGCATTTCGAGATGTGTATAAATCAGTTTTTTGCCTCCCGGAATTTGCGGAAGATGCAAAGTTGTTTCGGCCACAGCATTCAAACCGCCAATATGAGTAACAAGTCCGGCCGGGTCGAGACCGGCAGTCATTACATCGAGCGCTTCTTTCATGTCATCGGTGTTTCCTCCTGAAGTACCAACCAGATGGGTATAGGCATAATGCACGTTGTAAAAATTCATTTTGGCCTGAAGATTTTGATCGGATGGTCCGGCGAAGAAATTAAGACAACCGTCGAATGCCAAAATCGCATCGCCTTGTTCAATAACCGGCGCCACCGGTGCAAACACAAACACATCGTCGTAACCGGTTTCTCCTGAAAGGCGGCGAAGTTCTTCAACCGGATTATCGATTTTTGTATTCAGATAAATCAGTTCAATGTCGCGTTTGGCAGCTTCTTCAACCGTATAGATTGAAGCAGCACGATCCAGGCGGGTTTGATCGATATCAGTCACCACGAACAGTTTTGGTTTGCGGTCGGAACGATGGATCACGTAGTTGATCGCAGCCAGTCCCATTGGACCAACGCCTGCCAGGATAGCCATTTTACCGTCGGCCACAATTTCCATGGTATGAATGTACGAACCCGGAGTGGTGTGGTAGTTGGCATGCATAGCGCCAATGACGCACGAAAGCGGTTCGGCGAGCGATGCCGGATAAAAGCCCGGACCATCATAAGCCAGCAGGCAATCCTGAACCAGCACATCTTTGGGGATGATCACATACATTGCATCACCGCCAATGTACGAATACGAATAACCCGGAGCGCTCAACACACCTATCGGACCATCTTCGTAATAAATGGCTGGCTGAATGGAGAACTTTTGTCCGGCTTTGAATTTATGTTTCCAGTTGGCACCAATCTCGACCAGTTCACCACTAAACTCATGACCAATGATGATCGGGTTTTCAGCCACATTAGCCGGAATACGTTTGTGGTCGGCGCCCTGTTTGGCTGCTTTATAGGATGACATGCATATACTGTCGGAAACAACTTTTGCCAAAATCTCGTCGGCTGTGATGGCCGGAAGCTCGAACTCTTCCAGTCTCAAATCTTCTTTTCCGTATAAACGAACTGCTCTTGTTCTCATTTCTATTTTATTTTTTAACACGGCGACACAGAGTCACGGCGATAATTTTTAAAACTCATAACAAGGTTTTCGTCATTGAGAGGAACGAAGCAATCCATTACGTCACTTCGTTCGCAATGATGCTTTAATCAAACCTTTTCTCTGTGTCGCTGTGTCTCTGTGTTTAATTATCCTTTTCTAGTTCAACATATTCTGCCCGCCGGTTACGGGCACGGCCTGACCGGTTTCGTATTCCTGTTCGATGATGTAATACACAGCACGCATCACATCCAGTGGAGTACAACCACGGCGCGCCGGAACCTGTGCTTCGTAAAAACGTTTCACATCTTCAATGGTTTTGGCTCCCGGAACCTTTCCAGTCCGAAGGTACTGCACAAACAGCCCTTTCTCCGGATCGGCCCAAAGTGGACCGTCGTAAAAATTGCCCGGACAAACTGAGTTTACCTTGATTTTAAACGGCATCAGCTCCAACGCAAACGACTGGGTGAGGCCGATTCCACCGAATTTACCACCTGCGTAAGCAAAATTCTTGTTGCTACCTTTCAATCCCGATTTTGAATTAATCTGGATGATGTCGGTAAAATGATCGGGCTTGAATTTATTCTGAAGTTTCATCACTGCTGAAGCATATTTGGCACACAGAAAATAGCCCGAATAGTTCACTTTGGTCATCAGTTCGAAGGTTTCAGGCGACATTTCTTCCAGACTGCCGGCACGCAAAATACCGGCATTGCTGATGAAAATATCCAATCCGCCAAACTCGCAAACCGTTTGAAGTACCAGACTTTCGACCGAAGCAGCGTTCGACACATCTGCTTTTATGAAATAGGCTTTGTTTTTGCCTTTCCCGTTATTGAGCGATTCGGCAAACCTGGTTCCCAGTTCTTCGTTCAGGTCGGCGATTACCACATTGGCGCCATTTTCAATCAGGTTTTCGACGATTCCGGCGCCAAAACCCTGAGCGCCACCGGTAACAATGGCAATCTTTCGGTCGACACGCCCGGTTGTAGCTCCCATGGCAATGGCGCTACGGTATTGCTCCACTTCCCAGGTATCGATAAACCGAACCTGCTCCGCATTCATCGGGCTTTGTCCGCCAAACTTTTCGGAATACAGACTGATCAAACAAGTATCCATCATGACATCTTCCAAGGTTGCCACTCCCTGCGCATGGTTGCTGGCCAGAATGCAACCGATTCCTTTGATGCAAATGATCTTCGGAGTTTTGGGCTGAGTTTCAGCGTAGGTTTTTATTTTTCCTGAAAGTTCATTCAGCAAAGCATCCACATCGCCCAAATATTCAGCATAAACGAACGACGAATTGCAATACACGATTCCGTCAGGAATAAAAGGCAAAGCTATTTTCTGATATTCAGCTTCCGAAGAAAAGAATCGTTCATAGTAAGAATTATTAATGACTTTCAGGGTTTTCAGGCCATTTGATGATAACATCATGCGGATAGCCGGAACGATTTTTACAGCCACCGGATCGACCGGAAGACTAACGGCAGAAGCTATTTGACCAATTGCTGCATTGAGTTTGGCGATTATCTTGTCGTAAAGTTCATGAATTTCAGCAGTCGTGTCGGCAGCAACAAAAACACCGTGGTTCTGCAACAGAATGATTTTAGGTTCAGCTCCTACCCTACTGCGGTAAGCATCGATTCGGACCTCCACTTCCTTGTACAAAACGTATCCCGGATCGGTGTATGGCACAAACACAACTTCGTCACCAAACAGTTCGGCAGTGCGCTTTTCGGCATCGATCCCACACATCAGCCCGTTTACTTTGGTGTTGTGCGTATGAACCACAAACCGGAAAGCCAGCAGGTTGTGCAGCGAAGTTTCGACCGAAGGGCGCTGTCCTTTTTCGGGATAAACACGGGCATTCAGCAGATCGTTTTTGATCTGGTTTTCGCGTTCCATCACCTCTTCGGAATAGGTTTTTCCGGAGATACGTTGAAGCACTTTACGGTCAAGTTGAGCAAAACCATCTTCGCCAATGGTTGCCAGACTATGTCCGCTGGCTTTGATGTACAGGTAGTTTTCGTCTTTGTACGACGTATTGCCACCACCTGCAATGACAAAATCTTTCTGCTTTCCGTAGAACTGCGATATTCCGATTAATTCTTGTAGAGCCGAGGCCTCCCCCAACCCCCTCCCAAAGAGGGGGCTTTGGCAATCGATATGTGAGCTTTTGTTTTTTGACATACAATTTATTCTTTAGCGATCTAATATTCAAAATCTTCAGTTACCTAAAGTCTCCCCTTTGGGGAGATTTAGAGGGGCTATTCTCCCTTCTCCTTTGGAGAAGGGTTGGGGATGAGGCTTCTATAAAATGATTAATCACAGCCTGCCCTAATTCGACAAACGAATCATATTCATCGGCTTTGGCAATTCCGTTCATATCCAGATATCCTTCTTCACCCTTGGCTACCAGGTATTGGTGGGCGGCAATGATGCAGGCGCCTTCAAAACCAATTCGTGTGAGTTCTTCATCGAGTTCAACGCCGCCGCGACAACTTACTTTTACGGGATCGAGCTGAGGTGTATTGTGTTCGGTTCCGAAAGTGATCAGGAAATTCCGGGAACGGAAATAAGTCACAAAATTTTTCAGAACCTCGAAAGAGTTTCTTACGGGAATAAGTTCCAGACTAAAAATACCTTTGCTGACAAGGGTTTCGTAGAGTTGTATAAAATTTCCTTCGTAGTCGGTGAAATTTCCTTTGACATCGTCGAGCAGCACCGGATAACAGGGAATGCCGCCCGCACTGATAATGATGTCTTTGACCTGTTCGAGGCTTAAAAATGCTTTCGGATCTTCTGGCACAAAAGCACGTCCTCCGGCTTTCAGCAGATTTCCGCGAATCTCATTTTCAAGTCCGGGAACATCGTTCAAAGCCGATTTCACGTCTTTTCCGGAGAAAACCTGAACATAGAATGCTTTCTTTTCTTCCGGCAAACTGAATTTTTCGTCGATAGCTATCCGCAAAGCTTTGGCAATGTGGCGTTCGCGTAACATATTTTTTGCATATTTCGCTTTTAGTTTTTCAAAGTCAAAGTTGAATCCTGCCTTCAGTTCTTTCAGTAAAACATTCAGTTTTTCAAGCATTTCGGCAGTTTGCACGTTGCTTTCGTGTTGAACCTGTTCGAGAAGGGCAAGTTCAGCTTTGCCAATTTTTAGCGGATGGGTCAATCCTTTTCCGCTTAAATAGGTGCGTCCCGGGTTGGCCGGATCGTTCACCCGAATTCCCTGCGCCTGCAAATCGTTCTGCAAAGCCATAAATTCGATGTTGAACAGTGGAAAGATCTGATATTTCTGAGACAGAACGGCAAATTCGGAATAACCGTCGGTGGTATAGAAATCGTTGATTCCGAGCACCTGAACGCCTTCGGCCTGAGCCATCCGGAATGCCTGTTCAATTTCGGTAAAGGCGCTGAACGAGAAAGGTGTATGAAAATGTCCGTTTACCAGCAACACACTCTGATTACCCTTCTTTTTCATCTCTTCGAGCAAAACCTGTTTGCCCGGAAAGTCAGCAAATACCGATTGATTATTCATCGTATACGTGTTTTATTGTAGTCCTTGAATTTCGGGATAAAGTAAGTCTATTCCATCCTGATTTGTATCCTTTGGCATCCTGTGCAGAAAATTTTTAAAATATTATTCAATTATGAGGTAGGGACTTTTTCGGATAGTTCGGATACAAGTAATAGAAACTATATAATGTCGTATTTTATAAATAACTCACTCCAAAGTCCGCAGGCGGCCTTTCCCCCTCTTCCAGGCATATTAATGACGGTGGATTACAATACACAGTGGTCAACCAAGGGCGCTACCGGTATTCTGATCCTGTCGGGAAACGGGAAAACCTACACCGGCAATTCTGTGGTTGACAATATAACCCTGACGAACGCTGCCGTAATCAATAAAAACGGGTACAC